>Ga0190363_1000933_pt1 | contig 17454 bp, 17 predicted proteins | sample 48721867_MG_FD_161272 | JGI IMG/M metagenome (GOLD analysis project Ga0190363, IMG submission 161272) | Hydrothermal vent microbial mat bacterial communities from Southern Trench, Guaymas Basin, Mexico - 4872-18-6-7_MG | ecosystem: Environmental > Aquatic > Marine > Hydrothermal vents >... | reverse complement strand
ACTCCTGATGATGTAACATATCCCTTTATACAAGCATGGGATGAGGGAGAAGTAAATCAAATAGACTTCTCAGCTGGACAAACCGTAACGATAGAGCCTGGCTCTTCAACCGAAATCGTCATAATCATCAAGCAGGATAGCGCCCTGACCTTTACCTCTGGAACCACCATAGAGCTAGCTCTGCACTCCGGCGCTGGCAACAGCTACATGAAGATGGTGACCCTCACCTAACCCCCATTTTTTATATCTTTCTAAAATCCATTTTATCGTTAAGAATTTCTTTCTCCATTTTTATTCTCCACTTCTCTTTAATATGATCTTTCCTCCCCTTAACCTGGAAAATTAGAGGGATAGTCCGTGAGGCTTCTATGGAGGCTTCGAAGGCGTGGAGTCAGCGGTGAGGATAGGGTTGAGAAGGTGGATGTAGGCGTCGAGAGACTTAGGCCCTCGGAGGGGTCTATCCTCATCGAGAGCTATTATGTATCTAATCCCCATGCCAAGGCCTCCATCTACCAGGTTCCAGGCCTAGGCCCCATGTATTTCATCGAGGAGGTGGAGCTAAGCCTCGATGAGTATGAGGCCTATGATCGATTGATGAAGATCATGAGTCGAGAGCTGGAGCCTCCGGAGAACTTGGACATCGATCCAGTGGAGTATGTCCGTGAGCAGGCTGAACAGATGAGGGAGAGCTATAAGAGGACTTTCAAGGGGCTGAGCGAGGAGGGTTGGAGTCGAGTCCTCTACTACGTCATCAGGGATCTAGCTGGATATGGCCCCATAGACCCCCTGATGAGGGATCCAAACATCGAGGATATATCCTGCAACGGCTTGAGGAAGCCCATATATGTATGGCATAGGAAGTATGAGAGCCTCCCAACAAACCTCTCCTTCATAGATGATCGGGTCTTCAACGACTTCATCATAAAGCTCGCCCATAAGAGCTCCAGGCATATCTCAAGCGCCCATCCAATCCTGGATGCGACGCTGCCGGAGAAGCATAGATTGGCTGCCACCTTCCAACGTGAGGTCTCAACGCATGGAAGCAGCTTCTGTATAAGGAAGTTTAGGGAGGATCCCTTCTCTATAATAGATCTCATAACGCTGGGAACCCTCCCCTCGAAGCTGGCAGCCTACTTCTGGCTGATGCTTGAGAACAGGATGAGCTTCATCATCCTCGGAGGCACGGGGGCGGGGAAGACCAGCATGCTCAACGCCCTCCTCTCATTGATCCCGCTGAATAAGAAGATAGTCACCGTGGAGGATGTCGCGGAGCTGAATATACCCCATGAGAACTGGGTTCAGCTCATCAGCCGTAAGGGCTTCACCTTCGGCTCCTCCGGCGTCGAGTCCATAGACCTCTTCGACCTGGTGAAGCTCAGCCTAAGATACAGGCCTGACTACATCGTCGTCGGCGAGGTCAGAGGAGAGGAGGCCTATACCTTGTTCCAGGCGATGGCCACAGGCCATGGAGGCCTCTGCACCATGCATGCCGACAGCCTCGACCACGCCGTTAAGAGGCTGACCTCCGAGCCGATGAACATCGCCGAGGTATACATCCCCCTCGCCAACATCGCCGTCTACGTCGCGAGGGTCGACCTCCCAAAGCCTAGAGGCGGCCTAAAGTTCGGTAGGAGGGTGAGAACCGTCTGGGAGATCGCCGACTACGGGGACTATAGGGTCGTCGCCAGCTGGGATCCGAAGCGGGATGACTTCAATCTAAGCCTGGAGGCGAGTGTGAAGCTGAGCCAGATCTCCGAGATGAGGGGGCTAACCCTGGAGGAGCTCCAATTGGAGATCGAGAGGCGAAGCCGCCTACTGGAGGAGATGGCGAGGCGGGGCATAAGGAGGCAGGAGGAGGTGTCGAGGGTTATCCAGGAGTATCTCAGAACCGGTAACAGCAACCTAGACGAGTTGATGGGGGATGTGGCTTAGAGACCTCTGCTACAGCCGCTTCAGCTGGATCGGCCGCCCCCTCTCAGGCGTCTTCAGGGGGCTTGGATCCGACCTAGAGGCCGCTGGAATGAGGATCCATCCCGAAGTCTATATGAGCATGGTGGGCTTCGCATCCCTCCTCTCCCTCACTGTCATAGGCGGCTTCGTGGCGATCACCTGGCTACTATACCTACTGACGGGGGTTATGCCCCTCCCCCTGAGGCTTCTCGTCTACGCCCCCTGGAATCTCAGACTCATCATCCTCGTCACCCTAACCTCCACGCCCCTCCTCATCATTCTCCTAGGGGCTGCGATTCCAAAGCTCGTCGCCTCCAACAGGGCTTCAAAACTTAGGAATGAGATCCCCTACGCCTCGATGTATATGAGCGTGATGACCAGCGGCGGCCTCTCACCCTATCAAAGCCTGATGAGGATGAGGGAGATAGACCTCCTGCCGACGCTGAGGGATGAGATGGGGAGGCTTCAAACAATCATCCTCTCAACGGGCATCGACCCCGTCTCGGCGATGGAGAAGGCCGTGAAGGTCGTCGGCATAAAGGAGTATAAGAGCCTCCTACTCGGCTACGCCTCCATCGTCCGTAGGGGAGGCGACGTCCTCCATTATCTCTACAGCCAGACGGAGTCGATGTTCGAGGATCTCTCGATTAGGATCAAGGCGATGGGTGAACGTCTAAGCATGCTGATGGAGGCGAACATAATAGTCTCCATACTTGGGGCGCTCGGCCTCATAATGATCTTCATCGTCTCCCTCAGCCTCCCCTCCGTCGGGATGAGCTTCACCCCCGAGCAGTTCAACCTCTTCTCCTTCCTCGTCCTCCCCATGCTGTCGCTCCTCTTCATGTATCTAGGCGACATCGTCCAGATCGGCGGTGGAGGCTCAACCTGGAAGGCCTACCTCTACCCCCTCGCCGCCGCCCCGATAGCCATCTTCATCGCCTCCCAGACGGTTCTCCCCCACCTCATCGGTTTGAGACCTCTACTACCACAGCTTACAGCCCTAATCGAGAGATTGAACGCCCTATTAGAGCTGGGGGAAGGCTCCGAGGCAGCCTTAGGCCTCGCGCTATCACTCCTAGCGATCTCCATTCCAGGGATAATTGGAGACTGGCTCTACGCTGAGAGGGATCGAAAGATCTTCGAGGGGGTCACAGCTTTCATAAGGGATATAGTCGAAACCCGTAAAACCGGCCTTAGCCCGGAGAGATGTATCATAGCCCTAAGCGAGAAGGACTATGGGGAGTTTACGCCGCATCTCAAGAGGATCGCCCTCAAGCTGAGGTGGGGGATGTCTCTGAGAAGCATCTTCGAGGAGTTCAGGGATAGAGTTCGAAACTGGCTTTCACAGGTGGTCATCTACTTCCTCATCGACGCCATAGAGATCGGAGGTGGAACGGAGGAGACCCTTGAGATCCTCGCCGACTTCGTGGAGAAGACGGGGCATCTAGAACGGGAGAGGAGGGGATTGCTGGCGCCCCTAACCTTCATCCCATACATCGGGGCGATACTGCTGACCTCGACGACGGTCATCTTCCTCAGATTCTTCGCGAATCTCACCTCCCTCGGCGGCCTGGGCATACCCCAGGTCACATTGAGGAAGGTTCTCCTCACGCCGCTGGTTCTACACTCCTTCATCCTGGGCCTAACCACGGGTAAGCTGGGATGCTCCAATAGAGTTTCAGCCGGCTTCAAGCATTCAACGATCCTCGTGATAATCTCCCTACTCGGGATCTGGGCTGCCTCCAGCATCCTCTCCCTAAACCTCATGGGGTGATCAGATGGATAGGGGCTACACCAACCTCATCTCAACGATCCTCCTCAGCTCCTTCCTCCTAAGCCTCATGCTGATCGCCTCCTATCTCTCCAGCGACCTCCTAAACCTCCAGATAGCCCAGTCGGAGCTGAAGTCAGCTGAGGGCCTCCTGGAGACGATAGATGAGAATATAGAGGGGCTGCTCCACAGCCCCGGCTCATCCCTCGTCTTCAGAACCAGCCTCTCGAAGGTTATGCCAAGCTTCGCAGATGGAGGAATCCTAAATCTAACCATCCGGGGAGCTGACAGCTGCTACAACTACAGCTATGAGATGAAGATCATCAGGATCGAAGGGGGTAGGGGACTATCAGGCACCTATGAATATGACGTTAGGGGTGGGGGAGACCCCCTAGTCTCGCCGGGTGACGGCTATATCGGGCGGATCCACGTCTCCAAGCCCCTCCACGTCCTAATAACCCTCGACTATATTAGGGTGCTCTACATCTACACGGGTGTTATAAAACTCTACAACGGCTCGGATTACATCCCACACAACACCGTGGAGCTCATCGTAGTTCAGCTGAAGATGGGGGAGTTCAAGCCTGGGAATAAGCTCGTCATCCTCATCGAGAATGAAGGCGTTGAAACCGAGACCCTGCTACTAAACGGCGACGTTGAGATCACCTCCTCAACTGGGGATGGATGCGACTCCATCAAGCTGAGTGAGATGGGTGGCAACCCCGCCTATCCCACCCTCCTAATCCTAAGGGTGGTGGGGATGAGGGTTTCGATTACTGGAGGTGACTAGATGCCGGATTCGACGGTGATACCCCACGTCCTGGGAACCATCGCCCTCATCTCCATATTCCTCGCCATGGAGGCTTATTATGACGGTTTCTACGCCAAGCTCAGCGAGGAGGCCTATGAGGCTCAGCTGAGGCAGGTCGCCGAGTATGTCGCCTCCAACTTCATAGACCTCGTCGTGGTGGCCCAGGTGGCCGAGGGGGAAGTCTTCATGGTTAAGAGGCTTGACATACCCCGATTCATCGGGGGAAAACCCTACAACATCACCCTCACCGAGATACCACGGGGGGACGGCGTCTCCCTCGTCTCCATAATACTTTCGAGGGATAGGGCAGATCTCTACTCAGCCGTCGATCTCCCCTGGACCGCCGACGCCATCTCCATCTACTCGGATCAGGGCGTCACCCCTCCATATAACATGACCTTGACGTCGAGGCTGGAGAGCGTCGACGATCAGGGTGGAGCCTTCACCATCGTCGCCTGGTGCTGGAGGAGCGGCGACTCCATCGTCATCGGCCTAGGATTGATGGGGGAGGGGTGATGCAGACAACCCTGGAGTATCTAACCGCAGGCATCATCGTCCTCCTAATCCTGGGAACCACGACGAGCTATGCGTCAAACCTCATCTACGATAAGGTGAGAACCCTGGAGGCTGAGACGGGGCTTGAGAGGGTTGACCAGATCATAGAGATACTTCTCCTCTCCCCGGGTAGACCTCCAGATTGGGGTGAGGGCGTCGATAAGCCTGAGGCCCTGGGCCTAGCCCTGGAGAATGCGTTGAAATCCTATCAGCTAGACCCCCTTAAGGTTAGGCGGCTTAGGGAGGGGGAAAATGGATATCTCTCCCCCTACGACATCAGGGAGCTTCTAGGCATAGATCCAGCCTATTACATCTCCATAGAGATCAAACCCACCTATGGAGTTGAGATAGAGCAGCTATCCCAAGGCAGATTCAAGGTCTATGTTAGGGATCCCTGGGGTACGCCGGTGATCAACGCCAACGTCACAGCGGTGCTCGGAGACCTGGCTCTGGAGACCGTGAACTATACGACGATCACCCAGATTCTCAGCGGCGATCTCAGGGGTGTGGAGTACGCCTATAACGTCACCGATAGATTCGGGGTCTGCACCCTCAACTTCCAGGGCGACGGCGGAGTTCTACTGCTCTGTGTAGGCCACCTCGGCCTGATCTCCTTCGCCTCCTGGCCTGAGGAGGCTGAGGGCATCATAGGCCATCTCACATCCTCCATGGGATCCCTCTCGGGGTATGAGGCTGAATCCACCTATCGCCTCGTCGACATCGGGGGGCTAAGCTACCTCTTCAGGTTGACGATATGGAGGTGAAGCCTTGAGGCGTAGGGGTCAGATGCGGATCATTGAAGCCCTCATCGCCTGCTCACTCATCCTCTTCTGCCACTACTTCCTCTCATCCTCCATCAACATCGTCTCCAGGGAGGAGGAGCCTGAGCTCCACTTCCTAGCTAGGAATCTAATGGAGGTGATCGGAAGCGAGGAGAATCTCCAGCTCATAATGATGGGCGAGTCCAGCTCCGAGGTCTTATCCGAGCTCCTTAAGACGATGCTGCCCCCAGGCGTTTTCTATAACATCACCATCTACAGCCTAACCTCCGGCGAGATACTGGGAAACGCCTCTAACATCTCCGGTGAGAAATTTAAGGCTCGGTCATCTGTCTCCCTGGAGGGCGTCTACACCTTCTCCTATCCAATAGTCCTGGAGAAGAAGATTCCCATCGATGTGGTACTAGTCATCGATCGATCAGGCAGCATGAAGGATATAATACCGGGAGACGAATATAGCAAGATATACTACGCCAAGAGGGCTGCCTGTAACTTCATCGACAACCTCAACGGCTCCAGGGATCGAGTCGGCTTCGTCTCCTTTGGAACTATCTCTAACGTGGAGGTGGAGCTCACCTACGATTACGAGTATGTGAAGATGAAGATCGAGAACCTAGCCCCCTCGGGCTGGACCAACATCGGGGATGCCATCGCCGACGCTACATCTCTCTTCGACAACGATGGGAGGGAGGACGCCATCTGGGCGATGATCCTCCTCTCAGATGGGAGGGCTAACAGGCCGATAGATGAGGAGTATGCGAGGGAGTACGCATTAAACAAGTCGAAGGTCGCCCAGGAGAAGGGTATAAGAATCTACACCATCGGCCTAGGAGCTAAGGATGACCTGGATGAGGAGCTCCTCAAGGAGATACAGACCGACGGCTACTACTACTCGCCCTCCGCCGAGGATCTGGAGGAGATCTACACGGCGATAGCTGAGGATCTAATCTACGAGGTGGAGCATGACATCGTCGTTATCAAGGTGACCCTATTGAAGCCATGAGGCGTTAAGCGATGGAGGGGAGAGGTCAGATACTCATCGTTTCCACCCTCATCATCATGGCGATGCTCCTAGCGACCTCTCTCCTACTCTCGGGAACGGTGATGCTGAGGCTTAAGCTTCCAGAGTTGAAGTTCAGGAGTGCCATATTGGAGATCACCTATAGCAGCCGATCAGCCCTAGCCATAGCCTTGGCAGATGTATCGAAGAGACTGAGCTATAAGGCTGAGACCCATCTCTACCAGAACTACACAGATCTCGATGATTACCCCGAGGCGGAGGCTGGAGGCTACGAGATCCTAGATAAATGGCTCCTAGACACATTAGAGCGGTATCCCGCCCTCGGAGTCGTCCTAAACATCTCAGAGCCGGAATTCATCTGTAAATGGGGAGGCCTAGACGGCAGGGGATACTCGAAGGCTGAGGCCTCCATCTCCATAGACATAACCTCCGAGGGCTTCAGGGGCTTCAGGCAGCAGATCGAGATAGAGCTGAACGCCACGGTTGGGAGGCTCATCGAGACGGATGGCGAGGAGACAGCCTTCGAACTCCTCATGATGAGGGAGAGGGGAAACCCCGTAGGCCCCTTGGAGCATCCCCTCATAAACATCTACTTCGAGATCTACGATAGAACAAATGATCATAGGTATATGAATAAAACATCCGTCACATCGGTTAGATACATAGGAGATGGCAGACACCTAGTAGTCTACTCAACCCACCTAGGGAACATAACCGGAAACCTCGATGAGTTGACCGCTGAGGTCTCAGCGATCCCAGAGGAGAACTTCACAGGCTCCAAGGAGGAGCTCCTAAACCTCATCGACGACGTCAAGGCAACATACCTCGATGGAAAGCGACTCGACGCCTGGTCGAAGCTCCTATCCGAGGTTAGGCCACTCCTCGATCACTCCTCACCCCTCTGCATCGTAACCCCTGAGACCGAGACTGGAGGCCTATTGAGGCTGATAGACCTCATCCTCAGCCAGCTTAGACCCTGGATAAGGGTGGTGGTGAGGGATAATCGGGGGATAACCGTCAGCGCCTACGGCGAGCTTAAGGAATTGGAGGGCGACATCCTCGGCCCCTACATAAAGAGAGCTACAGCCGATCCAAGCTTTATAACACCTGAAGGGGAGGCCACCATAAGCTGTATGGCCGATGATCGATGGAATGGAAACTCCACCATCGCATCTGTGGAGTTTTTCATAACGAACACCACATCGCCTCCAAGTCAACCCCTATACGGCTCGGGAATCGAGATGAATCCGGTCGACGGAGCTCTAGATGAATCCATGGAGTGGGTTGAGGCCTCCATCAACTCTGGGCAGTTAAGCCCAGGGGTCAACTATCTCTGGATACATGCCCAGGACTCCGAGGGGAACTGGGGTGAATTCGAGATCTTAGAGGTTCGCCTCATAGAGGGCTCCACAGTGCGTATAGAGTCCCTAGAGCTGGTGGGCCACTACGACTACTGGTGGTTCTGGAGATACAACTGGGTGACGGCCACCGTAACGATCACCGACATCTACGGCAACCCAATAGAGGGGGTAACCGTCCATGGATATTGGAGTGGAGACGTCTCAGGGGAGGAGGAGAGGATAACAGATGAGTATGGGCGATGCACCTTCAACTCCCCAATAATCTGGGGCTGGGCGCCTCACACCTACACCTTCACCGTCGACAACGTCGAGAAGGATGGATATACATGGGATGGGACAACCGCCAAGGAGACCCTCATATACCCATAGAGGTGCATGGAGCTGAGGAAGAAATCTTTTATTGGATATACATCATTAGTGGATGGAGCCGCCGTAGCTCAGCCTGGTAGAGCGCCCGGCTGTTAACCGGATGGTCGACGGTTCAAATCCGTCCGGCGGCGCCACTCGAAGCACTTATATGGGCTTTATCTCCCCCACCTATGGGTTTGAGATTTTTAAGGTGGAGGAGGCCGGAGAGCAGGATCTTAGACCTTTTAGAGAGGCATATGTCTCTCTGCGTCTCAGCCTCCGATGAGCTGGTTTTGGCCTATAAGGCTAAGGCCTTCGGGAGCCTCGATGAGGCTGGGAGGCATATTAGGGCGCTTTCTGGGTTTGAGGAGCAGGCTGATGCCGTGAGGAGGGAGATGGTTGACCTCATCGCGGGTGGGGTGATGCCTCCGCTGAGTAAGGGCGACTTGATGAGCCTCGTCGCCCAGGTTGACCTCGTCGCCGACTGGTCTAAGGAGGCTGGACGCATACTGGAGATCCTCCCCATGGAGGGCTTCTCCAATGAGCTTAAGGAGCTCCTCTTCGAGTTCGTCAAGATGGATAATCGATGTGTCCATACACTTTCAAGGGTTGTTAGGCTCCTCTACACGGATCATGAGGAGGCTCTCGACGCCTGTAATCTGGTTGAGATGATTGAGGAGGGGATCGACGCCCTCTATATAGAGGCTCTCAGAATGCTCCACGCCTCAGGGCTGGAGGCCCCAACTCTCTTCCTCGCCGATCAGCTCGTGGAGTCGCTGGAGATGATCGGGGATAGCTGCGAGGATACAGCCGATCTCATTAGGGTGGTCATCGTCAGCACCTTCCACTGAATCTCGATTGAGGCCATCTCCTAGTAGATGAAGGCCGAGAGAAAGGCAGCTGCGCCTCCAGCTGCCGCGAAGATGAGTATCCAGGAGTAGAATATCTCCAGGAGGGCCTTTATGTTGATCCACTTTCCCTCCGTCAATCCCAGGCCTATGAGGGATGCGATCTGGATTTGGGTTCCGGAGAGCGGCAGCCCCAATAGGGTTCCTGAGAGGAGGGTGAGGGCGACGCTCATTTGAGAAGCGAGAGCTGTCTCAGGTCTCAGCTGGATGAGATCTAGGCCAACGGCCCTGACGACGCCTCCGCCGAGGATCATGAGACCCAAAGCCATCCCCACGCCCCCTAAGAGCCTCATCTGGAGGGGGTTGAAGCCTTCAAGGGCTGAAAGGAGGGCGGTTACGTTGGCCACATCATTTCCACCCCTCGATAGGGAGATGATGGAGACGAGGGGGATCAAGACGATACAGGAGATCTGAGCAACCCTGATCTTATCCCTGAGACCTCTAACCCTCCGTCTCAGCACCGCCTTGAAGAGTGTGGCGAGGACTGCGGCGAGGAGGAGGGAGAGGATTGGGAAGATAAACCAACCCGCAGCCACGATGGTGAGAGTTCCCCAATCAACGCCGCCCAACCCTCCTCTCAGAAGCCCCAACCCAATTATGGCTCCTACGGCGCCATGCGTCGACGAGATCGGTTTCCCCAACATGGAGGCAACCGCCATGGAGGTTGCAAGGATAACCATAACTATGATGGCGTCCATGAGGGAGACCCCGCCCTTTAATAGGCGGGTTCCAATAGTCTCCTCAACCCTCCAACCCAGCAGTATGGCCCCTAGGAGAGAGGTGGAGGCGCCGAGGAGGAGGCTCCATCTGAGGGTGAGGAATCCACATCCGGAGAGGGAAGCCATCGACTCGTTGTTAGACCCGATGGCCCAGGCCACGTAGAGGGCTGTCGTGAAGGCTATTAGGGCTGTGGCCTCCAACTCTAACCCCTAATCCTCCAGCCTCCAGATTATGGAGAATCTCCCATAGTCGTATCTCCTAAGGCCATCTTCACCCTCTATGTAGCTTTCTCTCCCCTCCCTGATCTCCTCTAGGGCCTCCAGGACTTCTCGAAGCATCTCTCCCTCTATCCAGGGTTCATTATGGCCTGGCATCAACCGGTCGTAGAGGTGGCCCAGATCGATGAGTCTCCTATAGCTCTCTATGAGCTGGTCTATGTCGCCGCCTGGCAGATGCGTATATATGGCTCCAGTGTAGAAGAGGTCTCCAGTCCATAGGAGCCTACTCCCCCGGTCGAGGAGGCAGATGGAGTCTGGGCTATGCCCAGGGGTGTGGATCACCTCCAATCTTCGACCCCCAAGGTCTATGACATCGCCGTCGTGGAGCCATCTCGTCACCCTGAAGGGTGGGACATGATATGTATTTGGATTGAAGACCTCGGGGAGGGATTTCCAAACCAGGCCCTCGGCGAGGAGCTCCACAGCCTCTCGATGGGAGTAGCCCCTCTCAGCCGTCCTTCTGGCGGTGGGGTGGTCGTAGATGGCAACCTCATCGAAGAGATAGTTTCCAGCCACATGGTCTAGGTGGTGATGGGTGTTGACCACCATCACGGGAAGCTCAGTATAATGCTCAGCGAGGGTTCTTATGTTGTCTATGCCCGTCCCCGTATCGATTAGGGCGGCCTTCTCCTCGCCGATGACGAGATAGGATAAGGCCTCCTCAAACTGACCTGGCTCATAGAAGGCGTATATATCCGGCTCGATTCCATAGACCTCAAACCACGGTTGAGGGGACTCCACGCGTTCAAGCTGCCCATATATCGGCCTCGGCAGGGCCTTCCACCACTCCCTAGGCCTCACAACATCCCCATTCAAGGCTATCCCGATCACCCTCATCAACCCTTTAAATCTTGGGTTGAAAAATTATAAGTATCCTATCTATCCTGGTAGATGAGATGAGTAACCTCTCCCATAGGCTATCCTATCTCCGAACGCTTCCAGGTGATGTTCAGATCATCATCTATACTCAGGCCCTGAGGAGGTTCAGCTTCGCCATCCTCAACGTAATTTTCCCCATATATCTCAGCAAGCTTGGAGCCTCATCTCTGCTCATCGGGGCGACTATGACGGGTAGATCCCTATTCCTGGCTCTGAGAAGCCTGATAGAGGGTTTGGCGGCTGATCGCTTCGGGAGGAAGCCCATCCTCATCTTCACCGCTGGCCTCCTAGCCATAGGGGGATTGGTCTACACCCTCTCTGGAAGCCTCCCAATCCTGGTGGTATCGGCGATCCTCTTCAGCGTCGGCACCATCACCTTCCCCCCAGCTGAGCAAGCTGTCCTCGCCGAGAGCGCTGGAGATGAGGATCGAACGGCGATCTTCAGCGTCAACGCTTTCCTCGCAACTCTCATGTCCGTCGTCGGCTCCTTCTCCACCGGTCTCCTAAGCGCTCTACAATCGCTGGGCCTAGGGGAGCTGGCCGCATATAGAGTGTTGTTCGCTATATATGCGGCGGCCTGTCTCATAACCTTCCTCGCCTTCCTAGCCGTTGAGGAGACTATGAGGGAGACGCGGGCTGAGGCTGAGGAGGTGGAGATCTCAGGGGATGAGCGTTTACTGCTGTTGAAGTGGAGTGGGGTGGTGGCCATCGACATCATTGGAGGCTCCTTCATCTACGGCCTCCTTTCATACTGGTTCTATCTACGCTTCTCCGTCGGCCCCGAGGTTATTGGAGCCCTCTTCGGAGCCTCTAGGGTGATCTCATCCTTCTCCTATATCCTCGGCTTCAAGATGGCTAGGCGCTTCGGCATCATCAGGGCGACGGTTCTATCTAGGCTTCCAGTCGTCGCCGTGAACATCTTGACGCCCCTAATGCCGAGCTTCACCATCGTCGCGGCTTTAAGACTCTTCATGGCTCTCTTCTCCATGATCGACGTCCCCCTAAGGCAGTCCTATATCATGGGGATCATGGGGCGTAGAAAGGCATCGGCGGCCGGCGTAGTCACCGTCGTCAGCCGCTTCACCTCAGCTGGAGCTCCAACGGTGACGGGCTACGTCCTCCAATACGTGTCTATGTCCCTCCCCTTCTTCATAGCCGCCTCCTTCCAATTCGCCTCCGCAGCCCTGATGTATCTCCTCTTCAAGGATGTCAGGCCGCCTGAGGAGCGGGGGGAGGCCGGCTCTTAAAGTGCTCCCAGCCCCCGCCGATGGACTTCTTCACCCCCCCATCGATGTATATGAGGCTTCGATCCCTCGTCGCAACCCCGATCTCTATGAGGCTACACCCCACTTCTCTGAGGGTTTCCCTCGCCTCCTCCAGGTTTTCAGGTCTCACCGTGAAGACGAGTTCATACTCCTCGCCCCCGTAGAGGGCGAGCTTCCAGGGATCTATGCCGTGGAGCTCCGCGAATCTCATCGCCTCCTCGGTGATGGGTAGATGCTCAACCCTGAAGCCGACTCCGCTGCTTCTGGAGAGGTCGTGGAGGCTCATGGCTAGGCCGTCGCTGGAGTCTATGGAGGCCGTCACGACACCCCTCTCCGCTAAGGCGACGCCCTCCCTAACCCTCGCCTCTGGGTGGTATACCGCCCTGAGTAGGCGGCGCCTCAGATCCCCTGGCGCCTCATACCCCTCTAGAAGTATCTTGAAGGAGGCGGCTGTGTCCCCGAAGAGGCCGGTTGCGGCCAATATATCCCCAGGCTTAGCTCCACTTCTCCTCATCAGCCTCCCCCGCCTGCCAACGCCGAAGGCTACGCCCGCCACGGTGATCTCCGAGGCCTCATTTGTGTCGCCGCCTAGGAAGTAGGCGCCATAATGCCTAGAGGCCTCATCGATCCCCCTGATAAGCTCCTCAACGACCTCCAATTGAGTATCCGCTGGGAGCCCGAGGGAGGCGAGGAAGGCTAGGGGTCTGACGCCCTTCGCCGCGAGGTCGCTGAAGTTCATCACCACCGTCTTCCATCCAACATCTCTAGGCTTCATACCAGGCGGGACGTCGGTGCTCCAAATCAGCATATCGGTCTTCAATAGGGCGATTAGATCGCCGTGGAGCTCCAGAGCTGAGGCATCATCCCAGGGTGGGAGGGGGTTTGATGGGAGGGGTGTTATAAGCCTCAGAATACGCTCTATCAACCCCCTCTCACCCAGCTCTCTCAGGGTCTTCAACGCCATACACCTATTGATGGTAAGGTTAATAGGATACTCGCTTTAAGCCTCTTGATATGAAGCTGCCGCTGGAGGATATTAGAATCTTAGACCTCACCCACGTCTGGTTCGGCCCCTACTGCACGATGATGCTCGCCCATCTAGGGGCCGAGGTGATAAAGATCGAGCCTCCATGGGGGGAGATGACGAGGTATTTTCCACCACTAGTTGAAAACGAGAGTCCCACCTTCATCTCCATGAATCTAAACAAGAAGGATATCACCCTCAACCTCAAACATCCGAAGGGTAAGGAGATATTCAAGGAGCTGGTGAAGCTCTCCGACGTCGTCGTCGAGAACTTCACCCCTGGAACCATGGAGAAGCTGGGTCTCGGCTATGAGGATGTTAAGAAGGTTAAACCCGACATCATCTACGCCAGCCTCAGCGGCTTCGGCCAGACAGGCCCCTACTCCAGGAGGCCCAGCTACTTCTCTATAGCCGAGGCGATAACTGGACACGCCTACATGGCCGGATTGGAGGAGGATAGGGAGGGTAAACCCCGTGGATCGCCGCAGGCCTACGGCGACCTTGGGCCAGCCCTCTTCGCAGCTCTAAGCATCGTCGCCGCCATAAGGTATAGGGATAAGACGGGTAAGGGTCAGTGGATCGATGTCGCCCAGGCCGACTGCATGGTCTCGCTGGCCTCCCAGGCCATCGTCACCTACACAGTCTCGGGCCTGACGCCGTTGGAGGCGAGGAGGAAGAGGAGGAGCCTCGGCCAGGTGAGCGTTGGAGGCTTCTTCAAAGCTAAAGACGGATACGTAGCTGTCTTAGCCTCTCGGGGAGCGATGATGGAGAGGCTGGCTAAGGCGCTGGGCGTGGAGGAGGTGGATAAGGAGATGTTTGAGCGATGGGTCTCGGAGAGGACAGTGAAGGAGGTGGTTGACACCCTCGTAGAGGCCGATGTAGCTGTGGCGCCGGTGCTAAACATAGATGAGGTGGTGGAGGAGCCCCATCTGGTGGCTAGGGGGCTGTTCACGGAGGTTGAGCATCCAAAGCTGGGGCGGATAAAGGTTCCGACATATCCCGTGAAGTTCTCGGAGATCAGGGGCTTCAAGGTAGTCTCGGCTCCGACGCTGGATCAGCATACCGAGGAGGTTCTCTCCGGGCTTCTAGGCTACTCGAAGGAGGAGATCGAGGCGCTGAGGCGTGAGGGAGTCATCTAGGCCTGAGGTTTCCTCCTCAAAAGCAGCCTTAATATGAGGTAGTTCCCCTCATAGTCGAATTCGACATCCTCAACGTCGAAGCCCACTGGAAGCATATACCTACGCTCGAAGGTGGGATCTCTAGTGCTCCTCAGGTAGATCTCACCCTCCTCCCCAACCTCCACGTAGAGGGTTTTCCTAAGCCTCTTTGGAACCTCCAGGGTTATGATGTATTCAGTGGTCTCACGCCTCCGCCTCAGAGGCGTCCAAATCTCCTCACCCTCACCCATGCCCCCCCTGGAGATGAGATACCAGGGTAATAGGATCATGGAGGCTGCGAAGGCGAGGAAGAGGAGGGTTGAAAGTAGCAGGGCTAACCTCCCTGAGACCCTGAAGGCGAAGGGGAAGAGTATGATGACACCCTCACCCTCCCCGGGCATTATAGCTATGGAGACTATGAGGAGGCCTAGGAGGATGAGGAGTAGGCCCACCATCCTCAGCAGCGTTGGAGAGAGCGTTGACTCCTCCTCCCTACTCATATCACCACCCGACTATATGACCCCCCATGGAGACGGCTAGGATTAGGAGGAAGAGAATGGCTGCGAGGAGGGTAATGAGGAGCCAGCGTCTCCCCCCTCCACCAAAGATTATCGGAATGGGGCCTATGAAGAGTATGCCGAGCCCCCCACTCTCTATTCTCCCCCTGCCATAGCTGAGGATTAGTAGAACTATACCTGTGGCGATGAGGGCGAAGCCGAATAGGAGCAGTGGAATGGAGGGGGGCAACTTATCCATGATAGGAGAGGGGGTTCGACTTAAAGGTTTTCCATAACCCACCTCAGGGCTGAGACATCCCAGAGGCCTCGATCGGCGTAGACTTCCACATCCATCTCCATAACTGAGGCCTCATCGACATCGATGACGTAGATGGAGTGGAGGCGTGCATTCCTAACCTCCTCCAGGGTTACCGGAGGCTTAGTGTAGTAGAGGTCGCAGAGGCGTTTCAGGGTTTCAACCTCAACCTCGGTTCTATATCTAGGCGGCTTCAGCAGGGCCCTCGGTATCGGCATGATATAGTGGGGTGGAGTTGCGAGGCAGAACTTGTTGGCGTAGCTGCTGTATCGGATGATCTTGCTGGCGATCCTCGCCCTCAGATACCTCTGGGGATCGAGGGCGTGCTCGGGGGGGACAAAGCCGGTTTCAACCTCGACGATGAGGGTTCCCAACCCTTTTATGGCGTAGATGTCGCAGGAGACGCCGTTGAGGGTATACTCAACCTCGACTCTGAACCCCCTCTTGATGAGGTATTTAGCGCAGACCAGCTCCATCACAGAGTGATTAATCTTCACCATGTTCCGCTTATGGAGCATCAGCAGCCTATCCCTAAGCCTCAAAAGTCTTGAGTACTCGAAATTGTCGAGGTCTCCCCGCAGTTTCTCCATGATGCTCTCGATGTCCCGTTCAAAGTCGTCCAATCAGCCCTTCTCCCTCCCACTATTCATCTCCAAGCCTATTTAATGGAGATGCCCAGAGGCCTGAAGCCCAGCAGCAAGGGGAGGTCGCATCGCTCAACTCCGATGAGGTGGCCTCGACATCGACAGTCGCTGGAGCCGAAGCCCTCAATGACGGCGCCGAACTCCGCGAGTTGAGAGGCCACCTCACACTCGCTTCCACTCCCCTCCCTCACGTAGACGGCCTCCACCTCCACCCCCTCACCCCTCAACAGGTAGTCTATATGCCAGTGTATTCGCCCCTCGCCCCTGCTTAGCCTCAGATGTCGCTGAACCCTCTGCTCCACGCCGCCTTTGGCTGAGCCTACGTAGATGTAGAGGCCTGGCTCGAAGGTTATGACGCCGAGAGCTCCAACCTCTATGGTTAGGCGTCTATCAACCCTGAGGCAAAGGCAGTATAGGCCTCTCAACTCAATCCTTTAAGGTTGTTGGGGTAAATAAGATGGAGCCTATGGGGTTGAGGGCCGTCACCCTAGACTTCGGCGGAACCCTCGCTGAGGGGGAGATAGACTGGGATGAGTATCACATGGCCATCCACTCCCTTCTGAGGGGAAGGGGCTTCAGCCTCCCCCTGAGGAGGGTTAAGTCCTCCATCTCAGCTGCCTTGGAGAGGCTTAGGAGGGTGAGGGAATCCAACAGGGAGCTAACCCTGGAAGAGGTCTACGCCTACGCCCTAAAACGCATGGATATACCCCCAACCGATGAGCTCCTAGAGGAGATACACAGCCTCTTCAGGCGGCACTTCAGATCTACGCCCTACCCCTGCGTCGAGGAGGTGGTTAGGAGTCTCTCCCATAGATATAGATTGGCCGTGATATCGAACACTATGAGCGACACGCCTAGGCATGTCCTCAGGAGCCTAGGGCTAGACGGCTACTTCGATGTCATCCTATGCTCCAGAGACCTAGGGATAAGGAAGCCCGATCCACGCATCTTCCACCACGTCCTAGAGCAGATGAGTGTGAAACCCGAGGAGGCAGTTCACGTCGGAGACAGCTTAGAAGCCGACGTGGAGGGCGCCCTAAAGGCCGGTATGAGGGCCATCTGGGTTAGAGGCTCACAGCCCCAGAGCTGGAGCGGCCCCACCATCAAAACCATCTGCGAACTCCCAGAGATGCTTGAAACCCTAGGGAATCCTCTCGGTAGGGAGCAGAT
>Ga0190363_1000932_pt1 | contig 17476 bp, 18 predicted proteins | sample 48721867_MG_FD_161272 | JGI IMG/M metagenome (GOLD analysis project Ga0190363, IMG submission 161272) | Hydrothermal vent microbial mat bacterial communities from Southern Trench, Guaymas Basin, Mexico - 4872-18-6-7_MG | ecosystem: Environmental > Aquatic > Marine > Hydrothermal vents >... | reverse complement strand
ACCTCATACGCCAAGAGGATGCATATCTCAAGCTTGGAGTGTAGCTGAGCCGCTGCGAGCCTACATTGAAGACATACTTCTTAATAGACCACCGTTTGAAAAACAAATTTTAAGTAAGGAAGCTTAAATGAGGAAGTTTTCAGTGCCAGTATACTAATGTGTGGATGAAAAACATTAATAGTAGACTTACAACAGAGAGGAAAGCACTCTACGGAAGCATGAACTAATGACCGACATCTGCCTAATCTTTGAGGTCCACCAGCCTTTAAGGCTGAACAGAAACTTTTATGCTGACCTTCTTGGCAGACCGGAAATAACCAAGGAGGAACTTTTTCAACTCTACTTTGATGACAAGTTGAATAAGCATGTGCTTGAAAGAGCGGCGAGAAAATGCTATTTCCCATCAAATAGAATTCTTCTTGAGCAGATCAGCCGTTTTAGGGATGAAGAGAGAAAGTTTAAGGTCGCATTTGGGATTTCAGGTGTATTCATTGAGCAATGTCAACGTTGGCTTCCAGAACTAATTGAAGCGTTTAGGCTGCTAGCGGAAACTGGCTGTGTAGAATTCCTAAACGAGCCGTACTATCACTCGCTTGCAAGCCTTTATGGAATGGACCGCTCAGAATTTGTCGAGCAGGTATTGATGCATCGGAAACTAATGCGGGAAATGTTTGGGCAAGAACCAAGAGTTTTCGAGAATACTGAGTGCATTTACAATAATGCAATAGCAAAAACCGTTGAGAGCCTCGGCTATAAAGCGATAATTACTGAGGGAGCGGAGCGAATCTTAGGATGGAGAAGCCCAAACTATGTGTATAGGGCGAAAAATTGCAATCTTAAAGTCTTGATGAGAAATTATAGGCTTTCAGACGATATAGGCTTCAGATTCTCCTCCCACTGGTGGGATCAATGGCCCCTCTTTGCAGACAAATATGCAAGCTGGCTCGCAGGTACACCGGGCCAAGTTATAGTCATATTCATGGACTACGAAACTTTTGGGGAGCACCACTGGCCCGAATCCGGCATACATGAATTCTTGAGGCATTTGCCAGAGGAAGTTCTTAAATGGAAGCATCTAAACTGGTGTACGCCATCAGAAGCAGTTGACAAACATTTGCCAGCTGGAGAAATAGACGTTTTCGAGTATAACACAATTTCCTGGGCTGATTTAGAGAGAGATGTAAGCGCGTGGATTGGAAATCCCATGCAAAACTCGTGCTATGAAATGCTCAAGCAGTTAGAACCCTTAGTTAAGGGACTTGGCGATCCAGAATATACTAGGCTTTGGAGACTCTTCCAGCAAAGCGATCATCTATACTATATGAGCACAAAGGGGGCTGGGCCGGGTGACGTCCACAGCTACTTCAATCCGTATAGCAGCCCGATAGAAGCCTTTGTGGTCTTCTCAAGAATACTCTCAGATTTTGAGGCTAGAATACTGCAGGAGCTGAAAAAGCCTGAGCTGGCTGCAAAATGGCTTTTAAGAAGACTTCCAGCTGGGAAGGGCTTTACATTCTTTTACGAATTCGCCAGACCGACAGGTATTACTGTCCATAGTCTAGAGGAGTTCTGTCAAGCTCTACAGAGAATCCGCTTAAAATCGATAAAGTTCCATCTTGAACGCGGAGACTTCGAACGTTGGCTAAGCCAGGTTATCGGCGACGAAAAGCTTGTGGAAGACTTTAGACAACTTTCTAGGCAAAAGTTTAAAGGTAAAGTTCTACGTGAAAGAATAGTTTCATTAGTTAAAGCCAGAATAGACGAGCTAAAAACAGCGGCAAAATCTAGGGAGAATAGTAAATGAAAGTTTGTATGCTGACATGGGAGTATCCGCCAAGAATTGTCGGTGGAATAGCAAGGCACTGCGAAGGGTTAGCGAAGGCGCTAGCGAAGCTTGAGGTGGAAACCCACATAATAACCCTAGATTTTCCAGGCGCGCCAGAATACGAGGAAAATGAAAGAATAAAAATTTACAGAGTGAGACCGGAAATTGGGCATCCAAATTTTTTGACTTGGGTTATGCTCTTCAATCATTTTCTGGAGAAGAAAATTGCAAACATAGCCAGAGAGGAAGACTATGACCTACTTCATATTCATGATTGGCTTGTTGCGCCAGCCGGCATAACAGTGAAGCACTTTTTGAAAAAGCCCATGGTTGCGACCATCCATAGTACAGAGCACGGCCGATCCGGCCTTCATAGTCCAGACTCGTTTATGATAGATAGCTGGGAGTGGTGGACAACCTATGAAGCCTCAAAGATAATTGTTACAAGCAATTCCATGAGACATGAAGTCTGCGGTCACTTCCATCTTCCATGGGAAAAGGTTGAGCTAATCCCGAATGGAATAGATGTCGAAAAGTTCAACATTCCAGTGGACAGAATAGCTGTTAGAGGCCGCTATGGAGTAGGACCGAATGAGAAGCTAATTCTTTATGTTGGAAGATTGGTTCCGCAAAAGGGGGTCGAATACCTAATTCAAGCAGTTCCAATGATTGCCGGGCGCTATCCAGACGCAAAATTCATAATTGTAGGTGAGGGTTGGCTCCGCGACTATCTCGAAAGTCTTGCAGCGTCAACTGGACAGAGATGGAGAATAATATTCACGGGATTCGTTCCAGACCATGAAATCGTCGCTTTAATGAAGAGTGCAGATGTGCTTGTGGTTCCATCAGTTTATGAACCCTTTGGCATAGTGGCGCTTGAAGGTATGGCGGCTGAAGTTCCAGTAGTCGCAAGTCAGGTTGGTGGACTAGCTGAAATAATCGAGCATGACAAAACCGGCGTTTTTATTTATCCTAGAAATCCTGAATCATTAGCTTGGGGCGTAGACCATGTTCTCTCCAATCCTGGTCATGCGGGCTGGCTTGTTAAAAATGCCAATGAGAGGGTAAAGAGGATGTTTAGTTGGGAGGCCATAGCCAAGCGGACAATTGAGATTTATAAGTCTGTTTTAGGAGAGTAGAAAGGTATGAGTTCTAGCTCAAGTTCGGAGTCTTCCCTTCCCGAAGAATTCAGATTCCTATGCATGTTACACAACATAGGCGCAACTACTTCGGAGCATTCGTTTAGCATAGAGGAAATCGCAAAATGGACTTCCATGGAAGTTTCGGTTATTAGAGTTCATCTCAGACGCCTAATAGAAATGGGCTACGTAGAAGCAACTAAAGTAAATGAGACAGATAGGTACTATTTAACACATAGCGGAATAAGAAAAGTTCTAAGCCTATACAGCTAAATTCCACTTATTTTAACCCTATTCTTTCCCTAAGACTTCTAGCAGCATCTTCAGGCGGAATAACATTAATGTACATCCCTGTACTTTTCTCGAATCCTGCCCAAATGGCAAGTCTAGGATAAACCTCAACGTGCCAATGATAAAACTCATAATCTCCAACAGGCGCTACATGAAAGCCCAAATTATACGGAGGATCATTTAGCAGCTTATCCAAACCGCCTAAACAGAAACGTAATATTTCAGCGAAGTTTCGTCTCTCCTTCTCGTTGCTGTTTAACGGTGAGGGTTCATGCCTTTTCGGAAATATCCAAAACTCGAATGGGTTAATACTTGCCCATGGAGCAAAGGCGATGAAATGCGCATTTTCCCATATGAATCTGGGGCTTTCCCTCTCCTTTTGAATTATTTCGCAGAAAGCACATTCTGAATTATTCTCCCAAGCCTTTTTGCTGGCCTTGAGTTCCAGCTCTATGATTTTCGGTATAATTGGAGTTGCTATTATCTGTGAATGAGCATGAGAAAGTGAAGCTCCAGCTTCACGTCTGTGGTTGCGGAAGATCGAAACGTATTTTACGTATGACTTTTTCTGAAAGAACTCTAGGCGGTCTAAAATGGCGTTTACCACGTGTAAAAGTTGGGAGATTCTTGCTTTTCCTGGATGTTCGTCGTGGATTGGAGATTCCACTATAACCTCATGATGCCCGAAAGCTTCGGCAAATCTCTGCTCCTTTATTTCAAATTTTTCTCCATTTTTCGGCGGAGTAAAGGCGGGATAAAGATTTGGAAAACACCTAACTATCCAATTTTCATGCCTATAGCCGTCTGTATCTCTTTCCTTCACTATTTTTCCGTTTTCCATGAGATAGACAAGCGTTGCCGGAGGGGTCATATGCTCGTTTCCCGGACAGAAGGGACAGTTTTCCGGCTTTGCTTCAGCCAATGTTTTCTGAATAAAGTCTGTTGGTCTTCTCTTCCTTTCTGTGGCTATTACAACCCAGCGGTCAAGCAGGTAATCCTTTCTAAGCTCGTTTGCAATCATGTAGGATTCCTTTGGGTTTGGCGCTCTAATATTTTATGTTTTCCTTAACTATATAGTCGTAAACTCTTTTGGCGGTTTGCTTCATTCCGAAGGCCTTAAAGAAAGATAGCGCTTCAGCATAGGCCTTTGCTCTAATCGCCATCTTAGTATCATAATTTAATTTTTCTAGGTCATAAAAGAACTGTTTTATTGCATATTTGCTGTTTTTAGAGAAGATTTCTGCTTCAGACTTTTCTTCCTTCCCATAATTCTCTATAGTCCATTTATGGATTCTCTCGTAAAGTTCAGGTTCAAATACTTGGAGAATATCCCAAACTAGTAGCATCCAGAAGGTTCCGACATTTCCCTTAATTATTTTTCCTTTCGGAAACTTTGTAGCTATTAATGGAAGCGGAGTTCCAGTTATGCCATGCTGAGCTATTCCAGTTCTGTAGCCCATCGCCCTTATAACATCTGCGATTTCAACCGTTCTCTTCAAGTTTATTGTCAATTGGGGGACTATGTTTCCCTCCGCGTCCACGGTTACGCCGTGCTTCGAGCCGTTAGCTATGGCGAGACAGTCAAGCTCTACACCATTTTCATGCATCTTGTTAACATAATAGGCTGCTTCCTCAACAGTTGTGAATTCAGCTATACCTATCTCGCCTACTTCACCTTCTCGCCCATAATTTCTTCCAGCCATAACTTCATCTATGTATCCGAAGAGATCAATTCCAACTTCAATTATTCTTTTCAGTTGTTCCGGAACTGTTTTGGCTGTTCTGTCGAATAGGAATGAGGCGTCCACCGCATAACTTGTAAATCCAGCCTCGGCTCTGGCTTTAATTTCTCTTTTGACGTTTTCTATTTCTTCTTCTGTTCCCTTCTTTACGGTCAAGTGATCCGCGTGCAATACGTAGCCGAACCATCCAGCTTCCTCAGCAGCCTCTCTAACTCTTTCGGCGAACATTGAGGGCGTTAGTCCAGTATATCCTCCAGTAAGACTCATCTCTGAAAGTGCCAATTCAAAGATTACTATTTCGCCGCAGTCTCTGGCCGCTTCGAGTATTCCAACTATAACCTCTTTTGTAGCCCTTGGATTCGCCGCCAAAATTATCTCCCTTGGCGGTTGGAGAGCCTTGAAGAGAATGTTTCCCGGAAGCGGCGGCTTGCGAGTTTCAAAGAATTTTTTAAATTCTGGTTTTTCCATTGCACATAATCTCCAGTTATGTTTTGTTAAAGAAGTTTATAAGCTGTATTGCTTCTTTGTCGAGCTTTTTCTGTTTTAGGGCGCTCTCCATTTTTACAGCGATTATTTCTGTTCCTCTAAGGCAGATCATATATCCAAACCTTCCCTCTTTCACGAGGTCAACTGCACGGAACCCAAGCTTTATTCCTAGAATCTTGTCAAATGCGCATGGCGCGCCTCCCCGCTGCACATGACCAAGAACAACTGAGCGCGTCTCCTTCCCTGTTCTTTCAGCTATTTCCCTTTCCAGAAGTTTTGCTATTCCTCCAAGCCTGACGTGCCCGAACTCATCTCGCTCCTTGCTTACAGTTATTAAATCTTCAACATTTTCCGGCTTTGCCCCTTCAGCAACAGCTACAATTGTATATTTTTTGCCTTCTTTTTCTCTTCTAAGAATTATTTCGCAGACTTCTTCTATTTTGAATGGTTTTTCTGGAACGAGGATTATGTGGGCTCCGCCTGCTAATCCGCCGAAGAGTGTGAGCCATCCAGCATATCTTCCCATAACTTCAACAACTATTACTCTTTCATGGGATTTTGCGGTTGTGTGGAGCTTCTCTATAGATTTGGATATGGTTTCGATGGCAGTCATAAAACCTATTGAATAATCTGTTTCGGAGACATCATTGTCTATTGTTTTTGGCACCCCTACTATTGGTAGGCCCATTCCGTAAAGTTTATGTGCTGCTCCAAGCGTGTCGTCTCCGCCAATAATTATCATTGCGTCTATACGGCAGTTTTTTATGGTTTCCATAACCTTTTGAGGCCCATCTTCCCGTTTGAATGGGTTAACGCGAGAAGTGCCAAGAATTGTTCCGCCAGTTAGGGATATTCCTTCAACATCCTCAATTGATAAAGGCTTCCATTCGCCATTTATCAGACCAGCATAGCCCTTCAGAAAGCCTAAAACTTCATATTCATAATCATTTGCTCGTTTAACCACAGCCTCAATTATGGCATTTAATCCGGGACAGTCTCCCCCACCGGTTAGAATTCCTATTTTCATCCATAATTCACCTACATTCGAGTTTTTAGAGAGTAAACCTCATTATTAATTTGATGAATTCCTAATAAGAATTCAGAATGAATTAAAACGGGACTTATTTGTGAACCACTTCCTCATATAACTCTATAGTCTTTTTAGCCACAATATCCCACGTGAAGTTTTCAAGAACTCTCTTTCTGCCATTCTTTCCAAGCCTTTCTTTTTCAGCAGGATCTTTAATTGAATTTACTATTCCCCACGCTATGTCTTTGGGGTCGTATGGGTTAATATGAAAGCCGCATTGATTTGGGCCTGATGGAACAACTATTTCTCTCATTCCGCTTACTCCCCTTGCGCCGACAACGACGGGTTTCTCCATACTCATAGCTTCCAGCGTGACTATGCCAAAGGGCTCGTAGAGACTCGGAAAAACGGCGACGTCGCAGGCAGCATAATGCATTATTCTTTCCTCTTCGGGTATGAATTCGAAGCGGAACTTAACGTTCTCTTCTATTTTGAGGTTCTCAACAAGCTTTTCGAGGTATCCGCGCATGTCTCCTACACCGATAATGACAAGTTTTGCGTTTGGTACTTCATTTAAGATGTGGGGCATGGCCATGATGAGTTTATCAACTCCCTTAACCCAGACAAGTCTTCCAATAAAGAATATCATTAAGTCGTCTTCTTTTAGGCTGTATTTCTGTCTTATCTTGGCAATTTCATCTTTGCTTACTCTGTTTGGGTCGTACTTTTCCGGGTCAACCCCATTATAGCATACTCGAATTTTTTCTTCCGGGAATCCAAGTTTTCTAAGCTCTTCTTTCATGGCATTTGAAACTGTTATAACCATGTCGGATGTTTTTCCGCCTCTAAGCTCAAGATTACTTATAACTTCCGAGCCGTTTCCAAGGGTTCTACCTTTCTCTGTTGAATGGACGTGAAAAACAAGTGGAAGGTTAAGCTCCCTTTTAATGGCTATTCCAGCAATTATCGACAGCCAGTCATGAGCTACAACTATGTCGAATTTAAATTCATCCTTCCTTACAAGCTCGTTTATGAGCTTTGAGGCACTCAAATAATTATACATTAAAACTTTTGAGAAGAATTGTAGGCCTCTACCCCACTTCTTTACGTCTTCAGCTACCACGTCCGGCAGAGAATCTGAAATGTCTATATGTATCGGCCTGTGAATTTCTATTCCTCTCCAAATTTCTCTCGTTGGCAGACTGCCCTCATCATCATTCATGGTGAAGACTGTAACGTCGTGATCCAGCAGCACAAACTTACGTGTAATTTCAGTTGCGTAAGTTCCTAGTCCACCTACGATTTTTGGAGGGTACTCGTAAACAAGCACTGCGATCTTCATGAGACATTTCTCTCCTTAGTGAATTTGTTCATTTTATGCGCCGTTAGATAGCAGTATATTCGTCCTCTACTATTCAAGCCTTTCCCTTTTAAACGCAAAAATTGAAAAGGAAAATTAACATATATAATAATAGAAGACGATTCTAGAGGTGTTCTCTACGCAACTAAATCCTCCTAAAAGAAAGATACTTGAACTTTTATGGAAAGAATCTAAACCCCTAAAACCCAAGGAAATCTCGAACAAAATTAGGGGATTAAACTTTCCTGCAACCATGATGCATTTAATTGGCTTAAAAAAGATGGGTTTTGTGGAAAGTCCGGAAAAGGGACTCTACAAAATAACTGAGCTTGGAGAAAAGGCGTTAGGCTTTAAACAATTAACAAAAGAGACAATAATAAGTCTTTTAACACCTACGACGATCGAAAAAGCATTCCATTTTCACGCAGGACCAAACAATTACCTTAATGTATACGCAACAAACCTAAAAGATTTCCGCGAAAAAATCCTTCAAGTTGATATTCGCTCAGTTGAATTTCACACTTTGCGAAGGGACTTTGAAAATTGGTTCCGAGGCCTCGGCGATCTAGAATTAGCCAAAAAGATGGAGTTTATCCGCGAAATGGGCATAGCAGACGAGGAGCTAAGGAGAGAAATATACAAGACAGTAAGGAAAAGATGCGAAGAGCTTGAAGGTCTACTTACGCGCCTATCCTAAATTGGTCTGAATCTATCTCTAAGCTTCTCTAAAACCTTCGGGAGGGTAGTGTACTCCATGGATTCTGCGCTTAGCCTCGCAGGCTCAAACTCGCCCATTCTGCGAATAATGGCTGTATAGCTAATGGCCTCACGGCGGGCTAATTCAAAGGCTGGATCATCAAACAAGTCTGTTATCAATGGCTTTCCGTTATCATCGCTTGCTATTTTTCCGTTTGAAACTTGGAATCCTATGCCAACAATTCTAGGTGGGCCGTCAAAAACTGTACATTTGCTGTGTTTTAGGCTTACTGGCATTAGTGGTCCCCAATGGCTTCCACGCATCCATCCTTCAACAAAGTAACTGTGAAGAAATGGCATGAGTATTTCGCCAAGCGCTGGAAGGCCATGTTGAGCCCTAATAATCATCACCGGATCATCCTTTCCAACATATTTGCCAGCTATGAGCGAAAGCTTGGTTGTACTGGTGGACGCGCATAGCAGGTTGTCTCTGGCCCTCCAAACATGCGAGATTATATAGTTTTGAGGGGAACCTATAAGGGCTAGAAGCTCATACATTTCTTCTGGACACTTAAGAACAACCTTCTCATGCCTTTTTAGGTCCATTACCTCAAATTTGAATCCTCCAGCCATATTCGGGTCTATTATTAGGCCGGCCGTGTTAAATGGATCCGCGAATATTTTGAATAGTGGAAAATTGAATGCTCCAACAGAGGTTTTGTCAGCTGCAAAAACCACTATTGGCTCTGATGCTCTTTCTTCGATTTCCATTTCTGCCACTCCAGGGCCCATTCCGCGGATGTTTCCACTAAAAGCCTCTTTAAGCATGTCTTGGCCTGCGCCATAAAGCTTTAGGTTTAAGGCCTTTTCTGTAGCTTCCTTGAAGGTATCCCATGCGAATTTGTGGATTTCTTCGTTGTTTTCTCCTCTGGTATGGACCATAAGTAGTTCTAGGTCGTCTCCGGCGTTGAACACAAAATAGCTGTTTATTAGGCCTGTTTCTACGGCTTCTTTGAGTCTTCTTTCTCCAATATCGAGTATGGGCTTCGGCACTACATGATGCCCGGCAAGCGAGCCCACATCACATTTGATAATTGTAATTGTTGTCCTCAAATAATAACCCTCCAATTTCCGATTCAGAGTTTAGGGTTTAGCTTAAAAAGGTTATCATAACAGTCGCTTTTAAAAATTATAACACATCAATTAAATAGGGGCATCCATGGGAAAATTAGTTACAATTTCAGTTAAGGTTCCTGAAGAAATCTACAAGGAATTTATACTAAGAGTTCCTGAAGGGGAGAGAAGCAAGTTTATAAGAGAGGCAATAATGGAGAAGCTGGAGAGAGTTCCTCGTCCAGATAAAATTTTGGAACTTGAAAAAAGAATAAGGAAACTTGAAGATGAATTTTCGAAAGTAAAGAGGTATTTGGCTGATTTGGAAGTCTTATCGTATGAGAGGGGAGGAATAAATCCGCATAGCTTCTGCCTAGACGAAATAGATCATAAAATAATTGATTATCTAATGCATTATAAGGGAGCAACAACCCCCGAATTAGCAGAATATATAAAAACCAATCGCTGGCTAGTTCTAAACAGACTAAGAAGAATACAGAAACTTTCGAAAAAGCAGATTGGAAAACCAATAGTTGAATACTATGTAGGAGAAAAGGCTGGAAAAAGAAGGGCTTGGTGGATAAACGAAGAAATAATAGAACAAGAATAGTTTATAGAGGGCCCGTGGCCAAGCCTGGATTAAGGCGCCGGCCTTCGGAGCCGGAGAGCAGGGGTTCAAATCCCCTCGGGCCCGCCAACATGCTTTGCAGAAAACTTTTATTCAAGTTCTGCAAACCGTAAATTAATGTCGCTTATATCATTCGAGGAAATTATTGCGACAGTTATTCTTTTTGCTTGGGTAGTTTTTGTTGTGGCGTCTCTTACAAAGAGGCTTTATGGCGTTATGATGAAACGGAAATTTTCCCATAACGTTGCGATCTACTACAATCGTAAGGTTATTCATATTCTAACCGGCGGTTTAGTGGCCTTTCTTACTCCCTTAATCTTTAAGACTCCCATTATGCCTTTTAGCATGGCAGTGCTCTTGTCCATTCTAACTTATGTTCCTCATAAAACTGGGAAGCTCATGTATTGGTTCCAAACTGAAGAGAATACGTATGAAGTTTCCTTCTGCATAATGTGGGGAATAATCGTAACTTTTGGCTGGCTTATTTCCGGCGGCAATTTCTGGTTTGGAATACTGCCTGTTCTCTTCATGTCTGTAGGAGACGCCATTACTGGAATTGTAAGAAATATGCTCTATAAAAGGAGAACTAAGTCTTGGTGGGGTAACCTCACAATGGCCCTATTTTCCATTTCTATCGGCGCAACATTAGGGTTTGCAGGCATAATCGCCGGGGCATTAGCCTCAGTTGTAGAACATTTTGAATTCAATCCAATAGATGACAACATAACTGTGCCTGCACTATCCTTTATTGTTCTTCTTTTAACCAAATTTTTCGCGCCATGGATGCTTGCCTTCTAAGTTATCCTGGAATTATTCCCAGCCTTGCCACTGAAATTCCCCTATCTTCTAACTCATGGATCAAAGGGTTTATGCCAAGAGAATCGCTTGCAATATGCCCCGTAACTATAAGGTTTCTCTCTTCGCCAAATTCGGCCCTTAGCCTTTCTAAGTCTGCCGGGCTTATGTGAATATAAATTAGTGTTTGGATTCCATGTTCAAAATAGGTTTTTGCAATTTCGTATCCTCCATTTGTTCCGGCACCATGAGAAACCACAATTTTTCCTCTGCAATTTTTAGGCTTTCCAAGCCAAACCTTAATTTCCGTTAGTGCATTTTGGAATTCCGGAAATTCCATTAAGGCGGAAACAACTTCTTGAACGGTAGAGTCTTCCCTTGTTCGCTTCCTGATTTTATTATCCATTCGTCGTCTCCCAACTTCGTCAAGTGGCATGTGGATGTTCATAAACGGAATGTTCAATTTTCTCGCAGCATCAATTACTTGGACATAATTCTTTCTATGAGCTTCCACTTCCAACCGACTGAATTTTCTTTTTACAGCTTCCTTAGCAGCATCCCGTGGAATACCTGCTACAGTCATCAGCTCCACATGTCTTTTAAAGGCTTCAGGGAAGTTTATCGCTGAAACCCCGCCTGGAGGATGATGCGCAATGACAGCGTCGCAATTCAGCTGTTTGGCGAGCAGAAGTTCCGACACTCCAGCATCTATGCAGAAGAGAACCTTTCTGATATTTTTTCCTTTTATATGAATGGCGCTGTCCGCTGGTGTTTTCTCCATGTCAGAAAGTTTTAAAGCTAAATTCATAATCTCTTCAGTATTCAAATTTATCACCTTTTTAACTAATGCAATCTAAGCTGTTACGTAAAAATGTGATGGTGCCTAGCTTCTGAAAGGCTAAAAATAATATATCACTTAATACATTTTGCCGATTCTAAAAAGCTGTAGGTGATTAGATGGCTGTTTCAAAGGAACTCCTTTTTAAATATCAGCAGTTAATGGAAAAGTTCAAAAATATAGCGGTTCTTCAGAGCGCCATTAGCATTTTGCATTGGGATATGGAAACGAAAATGCCTCCTAAAGGAATTATGCTGCGAAGTCAACAGATGGCGTTGTTGAGTCAAATTGGACATAAGATGATGACTGACCCTGAAATTGGAAAGCTTATCGATGAGATAATGGGGCACCCTCACTATGAAAGCTTGAACCAAATACAGAAAAGAAATGTCTACCTTATCAAGAAGGAGTATGACGAGCAAACGGCGCTTCCAGAAAAGCTTGTCGTTGAAACTGCTAGACAAAGAACCATAACTACCGATGTGTGGAAGAAGGCGAAGGCTGCAAAGAACTTTTCAATGTTCAAGCCCGAACTTGAAAAACTTTTTGAATTGAGAAGGGAGGCAGCAGAAATACTTATGGATGTAAAGAAGACTCCTACGCCTTATGATGCGCTAATAGACATATTTGAGCCTAAAATGACTTCTGAAATGATAGCAGGAATATTCAATAAATTAAAGGAGGGATTAACTTCGCTTATAGAGAAATGTTTATCCTCACCTATAAAGCCCGATACATCCTTCCTAAAACGCAGAATACCAATAGATACTCAGAGAAAAATAGCCATTGAGCTCGCTAGATTCATTGGATATGATGTTGAATCGAAAGAAGCCGGAGGAAGAATAGACGAGACTGAGCATCCATTCACAACTGGCTACTATCATGACGTGAGAATAACAACCCACTATTATGAAGATAATTGGTCTTCTGCAGTTTTCTCGGTGCTTCATGAGGGAGGACACGCCCTCTACGAGCAGAACTTGCCAGCTGAATGGATTTATCAGCCAGTAGGAACAGCGTGCTCGTCAGGTTTTCATGAATCTCAATCAAGATTTGTAGAAAATGTGGTTGGAAGGTCACGCGAGTTCTGGACATATTTCCTACCCAAACTCAATGCATTAACTGGAAACGCATTCGCCGACATAGACTTGGATACGTTTGTCCGCGGAGTAAACGAGGTTAAGGCGTCTAAGATTCGCGTTGAAGCCGACGAGGTTACCTACTGCCTTCACATAATTATACGATTCGAGATTGAACGCGACCTATTCGCCGGAAAAATATCAGTAGAAGAGCTTCCTCAAGTCTGGAACGAAAAATACGAGAAGTATCTAGGAGTAAAAATAGAGAATGACTCTGAAGGTGTCATGCAGGATACGCATTGGGCGTCAGGCTTGTTTGGATATTTCCCAAGCTACGCGCTTGGCAACATTTACAGCGGCCAGTTATTAGCAAAAATGCAAAAAGACATTCCAGAGTGGAAAACACAACTCGCTGAAGGCAACTTTAAACAAATTAAACAGTGGCTAATCAAAAATGTTCATTCATACGGAAACTCATATGACCCCGCAGACTTGATAAGAATAATAACTGGCGAAGAAATTAATGTTGAACACTATCTCAGATATCTAAATGAGAAATATGCAAGACTCTATGGTTTCTAGCTTCTCCTTAAATTAGAGCAACCTATTTTTCTCATGTTTGTTTAGATCTTTGTTAAGCGATACGTTTATATTTGTAAATTACCGTCTTCCGCAACTATATCGAATTATATAGAAAAGCATCGCAAACTTTATAAACAAACTCTTGATTCAGTGTCATACTGCTCTCCTTGAGACATTCCAACTTAATAATATAATCAGGACTTAATTATTTTCTTTGCTTGAGCTTGAGTAAATAAATACATAAGTGACCCTTTAACCCAAAGTTTGGAATAGGCATTATTTTTGTCTATTTCTTTCTTGTCGCGCCTCCCTAGCGCGGGCTACGGCTTCGTAATAAGCTCTTGTGCATTCTCTGTTTATAAGCTCCTTAATTCGCTGAAACTTTTCAATAAAATATTTCTCCGCTTTTTCTTTCTCTTTTTTTGTTAGGTCGGGAAGAGACCATATGGCTTTGATGTGGGCTTCTTCCAATAGTCGTTCTGCAACCATTTGTTTTACAGCCCATTCAAATCCTATTTTAAAACTTCTGCGTGTTTCTTCTCCCCCCTTGATGTCATAAGCTAGATAGTATCGTCCAGACTTTTTGTCTACTAGAGGCTTTTGTTCAATAAATCCCGCCCTAAGCAACTCTCTGATTCTAGCCGTCAAGGTGGAATCTGGTAAGCCAGTTCTCTTCTTTAACTCTGCATACCTCAAAGGTTTGGTAAACTCCGCTAATATTTCCATAGCTCCTCGTCTTTTTAAAACATCCATTGCGTCCATTGACTTAGTCATACGATACCCAGTAGTAATTCATACAGTAAAATTTAAAAAGATGATTGCTTCAATTAATAAAAGTGAACTTCGATAAATTGAAGTGCAATAATATGAGAATAGGTAGAAAATTCAAAAAAATGGCGAAGAAGTTGCCAGAGTTCGAATCTAACCTGTTATGGAGTAAAAGAGATGCAGAGCGAGTCTACGAGGGCTTCACCGAGAAATTCAAAGTTGCTGACGAACTAAAAGCTCGCATCGAGGAGAAAGCCTTTTTGGTGGTGAAGAAGGCGCGAGAAAACGGTGAGAGGGCTCGTTTCACTTGGCATGCCTGCCATGATACATCATGTGCCATCTGCGGAGGGACTCAGCCAGAACACTTTCACCTTTCAGTAGAAGGAAACAGGGGCATTAATCTGGAAGAATGGTTAGCGAACTATCTATCTGCTGAAGAGGTTCTCGCTTTTATCTCACTCATCAAAAATCGGGAAAACTTGTTAGTTCTCCTACATTATGAGACGATTTTGTTACGGAATTTAGGCTTATTGGAGGATTGAGCATGACTGAAATTCCAAAAATGAAAGAACAGTTCCAAAAGAAAACGAAACAAGGAAACGTAAATCGTGAACATTCTAATCAGCCAAGCCCAACCCTCAATGACTTTGCATTAATCGATTGGCGAGTTCCCTTTGATTCCTTACCTCCCTTGGCTCAAGAATTGATAGTCAAAATTATCCATGAGTGCCACCCATCAACGCTTCAAGTAGTTCTTGAGGAGGCTCATGAGCGCGAGCTTCAAGATTTTCGATTGTGGTGTTTGCTTGATAAGACGCAGCGACTCATTGAACTTGGCAATTTAATGTATACCAAACGTAGGGGGAGAGCCGAGTGGATTGTGTAGAGAGGGAAAACTTGGAATTTGAACGGAAAATTCTGACGCTGTTAAAGGCGAAGTGCGAATCATTAGCTAAAGAACTGCCTTGTCAAATTGATGAAGCGGGCTTTCTCGAAACCCAAGAAATTGCTGGCTTGCCATTTGAGATAGAGTACTTCAAAATCCCCAAAGAAGATTTGCCTAGCGAAGAAAAGGAGCACATTTCCATAGGCTTTTGGCACATATTTCATTCAGTCGAATACCATTGTAAAAGATGCCTAGCATGCAAGGCGGAGTTCGGCGCTGAAATCTACAAAGAGCAAGTTTTCAAACAGATAGTTCTTGAAGAATCGAAAAGATTGGGCGAGGAGCTGGAACTCGAAGACATAAGTGATGGGTGGGGCGAGCTACGATGTCAAGTCGGCAGTGTAGCAATTGTAAACGGAAAAGTCGACCAACAAAGTCTAGAAGCAACAGCAAAGTCCATAAGCACATTGAAGAGAGCATACATGTTAGCTGAAGAACGTTTCAAACAATTCTGCAAAGAATTCGATGAGTTCAGAAACAAACATGAACTCAAGCACCTTAAATACTCTAAACCTGCTGGAACACCAAACCGAAACGATTCTACAAAGACAACACCAATTAGAATCAAAAGGTCACGCGAACACTAAAAACAATTTTCGGGTGAGAAAAATGAACATTTGCATACATGGATATCCATTAGACCTATCCCGCTTTGTAGCCAAATATTAACAAACTATTACTACGCAAGCGAAGTAGAAGAATCAACATTTACAACCCTAATGCCAAAGGAACTAAAATTTATGAAAGGTAAAACTTTTGAGGAAATAAGACGGGTCATAGGTACGGAAAGACTCAGGGAAATATTAAACTATCTATACTCAGAACTAGGTATGAGCACAATCATTATAGCAAGACTTCTAAACGTCTCAAGCTATACAGTCGGATATTGGCTAAGAAGATTATCAATACCCATCAGACCACACAAACTAAAAGAGTATTCGAGACTAGGCTATGAAGAAAAATGGAAAGTGGAGGTAATTAATGGACAAACCGTCAAAACACACGTAATAGTTCCAAACATAGACTTAGTACGTATCATATTCTTCGCAATAGGGGACGGTTCAGTCACACAGTACTGCCTACAATTATTCAGTAGCGAGAAAACACTAATATCAATTTACCAACGCAGAATGGGAAAATACGGAGCAGTCTATAAAGACTTCTGGGACAAAGAAGGAAGAAAAGTCGAATATTTGGCAGAAGCGTACCTATGCAGATTAACCCTCAACAACTCCGAAATCGCAAGACTAATCGCAGACCACAATGGATTAAGATTCGATACAATAGCATTCTGCCTAGCAAACAAAGAACTAGCCAGACACGGAATAGCCTCACTATGGGACGCAGACGGAAGCATACCAGAAGACAGAACAAAGAAACTAGGATACAGAGCAGAAATAACCCAAACACACATACCAGAAATCGGAAAAGACGCCATAAGACTACTAACCTATATTGGAACAGCCCTCAAACACTACCGGAACATACAAACGCGCCTAAGGTCATTCAAAAAGGGAAAAATCAGCCAACACTACAAAAAACCAATAAAACAAGAGAGAAAAAGATACATTCTACATATAAAACAAAAAGACCTACCAAAATTCGCGAAAGAAATAGGCAAATACCTCGAACATCCAGAAAAAAGAAGAAGGATACAAGAGATATTAAAAACCTTATCAAAATAGAAGAACATAACAAAACTTTTATCTACAATATCAGCCCTTGAAAAACTGCATAAACCATGCCCAAACAACAACACCAACCATTCATAAAAGAAGTAATTCTAGAAAACCTGATGTCATACGAATATGCTAGAATACCGTTTAAACCTGGAGTTAATGTTATTTGCGGCCCGAATGGAGCTGGAAAATCCTCTATCCTGATTGGAATATCGGTGGCTTTAGGCCAATCTTATACTGAGCGTTCTAGAAAGCTGAGTGATTTAATTAGGTGGGGAAAGGACCAAGCCAGAATTACGCTTGTTCTTGATAATTCCCGTAGGGGAGGGAAGAGGCCGGTTTCACGCTTTAATAAGGATGAGATTTATCTTACTCGTGTTTTGAGGCGTGACGGCAAATATTGGTTTGAGCTTGAAAATAGAGCCGCCACAAAACATGAGGTTCAGCGGCTGCTTGGCCGTTTAGGTGTGGATCCGGAT
>Ga0190363_1000931_pt1 | contig 17490 bp, 14 predicted proteins | sample 48721867_MG_FD_161272 | JGI IMG/M metagenome (GOLD analysis project Ga0190363, IMG submission 161272) | Hydrothermal vent microbial mat bacterial communities from Southern Trench, Guaymas Basin, Mexico - 4872-18-6-7_MG | ecosystem: Environmental > Aquatic > Marine > Hydrothermal vents >... | reverse complement strand
ATTTGGGCAGACTCTATTTCAAGACCTTTCAGGTCTTGATCCAGGCCCCGGTGTCTCCTTCCTCGATAATGTTAGGGGAGATACTTTCAGGGATGGTCAGAGGGCTTTTCGCCTCTTCGATGATCATAATCGCAGGATTTATAGTGGGGAAGGGTTCCGCGATGGTAAGTCATCTGTTTTTGATAGCCCTCTTTTTAAATTGCTTCCTGTTTGCAAGCCTTGGGGTGGTGGTGGGTATGATCACTAAGAGCCATGAGGAAACTTCCGTCTACTCCAATTTTTTCATTCTGCCCATGGCCTTTTTCAGCGGGACTTTCTTCCCCATCGAGAGGATTCCCATGTTCTTAAAGTGGATTATTCTCATCCTTCCCTTAACGCACACAAATATACTCATGAGGAAGGAAGGGATTGATCTCCAATGCCTTGTCTCGATGGCAACGATGATCGGGTATTCGGTAATCCTTTTCTTTTATGGTCTACATCTCATCAAAAGATACAGTGAATAGGAGGTTGTTATGAAGCTCTTCTCCATTATGTGGTCCAGCTATATACCCCTTTTGAAGGCGGGAGTGGATGAGGTCGGGCATTTTGAGCTCTCGGCCTACTCCAATAAACAAATAGCCCAAAGACCTGAAGTATTGGAGGAGGTAAAACAGGAGCTAAAGAAAGCCGACCTGATCCTTCTTTACAGGACCCACGACCCCTTCTGGGAGGTAATAGAGGAGGAGATAAAGGCGCTTGAGGGGAGGCTTCCGGTCATAGTTATAGGTTCAGATCCATCGTACTGGCGCCTCTCCACGGTGAACCCCGAGGTAGTGGCGACCGTTTACCAGTACCTCCTTTACAACGGCCAGGAGAACCTCTGCGAGATGCTGAAATACCTCCTGGCTACCCTCTTCGGTCATGAGATCGCCTATCGACCCCCAAAGGAGAATCCCTGGGAGGGGATCTTCCATTCAGAGATAGGGGGGCCCTTTGGTTCTGTGGAGGAATTTTTGGGAAATTATCCATATAAAAATAGACCCTTGGTAGGCCTCCTCTATTCTCGGTCCAACTGGATAACGGGCAACATGGAGGTCGAAAGGGCCCTTATTATGACCCTGGAGGAGAGGGGCCTGGGCGTGATCCCGGTCTTCTTCTATTCCCTGAAAGATAAGACCCTGGGGAACCTGAGCGGCGAGGAGGTGGTGAGGAAGTTCTTCCTGAAGGAAGGAAGACCCTTAATTGAAGCTCTTATCAAACTAACATCCTTTTTCCTTGGCAGCAGTAAGGGACAAATAGGGGAGTCTCAGGCCGAGGCCGGGGCAAGGTTCCTTTTGGAGCTGGGCGTCCCCCTGTTCGCCCCGTTGATCTCCTACTACAAGGACGAACGGCAGTGGCTCGACGACCCCCAGGGGCTTGGGCAGCAGGTCGCCTGGAGCATAGCCATGCCGGAGTTCGAGGGGGCCATCGAGCCGATAATAATTGGAGCGACCAGAGGGGTGAGCACCCCAGAGGAGGAATTTTATGAACCGATCGAGGAGAGGATCGTTAAGGTGGCCGACAGGGTCGCTCGCTGGGTCGCCCTCCGGAGGAAACCCAATGAGGAGAAGAGGGTCGCTTTCATCCTCCACAACAACCCCTGTGCCTCGGTGGAGGCCACCGTGGGCGGCGGGGCGCACCTGGACGCCCTGGAGAGCGTGGCCCGAATCCTTCAGAGGATGAAGGAAGAGGGATATCGGGTAGAGGACCCCCCAGTGAACGGCAGGGAGCTGATAGATGAGATCATGAAGAGGAAGGCGATCTCGGAGTTCCGCTGGACCACGGTGGACGAGATCGTGGGGAAGGGTGGCGCCCTGGCGCTGATCGATGTGGATGATTACCTCCAGTGGTTTGAGGAGCTCCCCGAAGGGACGCGGGCGAGGATGGTGGAGGCCTGGGGGGAGCCGCCAGGTGAGGAGCATGACGGGGTCCCTCCCGGGATGGTCCACGAGGGGAAGCTCGTCGTGACGGGGGTGAGGTACGGAAACGCCGTGGTTTGTGTTCAGCCCAAGAGGGGCTGTGCCGGGGCGAGGTGCGATGGACGCGTGTGCAAGATCCTCCACGACCCCGATGTCCCCCCTCCTCACCAGTACGTGGCCACCTACAGGTGGCTTTCCCGCGTCTTCGGGGCGGATGTGATCGTTCACGTGGGGACCCACGGTAACCTGGAGTTTTTGCCGGGCAAGGCCACAGGGCTTTCCGGCGGCTGCTTTCCCGACATTGGCATTGACACCCTCCCCCATCTCTACATCTACAACGCCGACAACCCCCCTGAGGGCACCATCGCCAAAAGGAGAAGTTATGCTGTGCTCGTAGATCACATGCAGACGGCCATGGTCCCGGGGGAGCTGTATGGGGACCTGGAGGAGATAGAGAGGCTCCTTTTTGAATACGAAAAGGTAAAGGATGTAGAGCCAGGAAAGGCTCACTTCCTCGGCCATATGATCGAGGAGAGGCTCAAGGAGGGGAACCTCATCTCGATGATAAAGGTCCCCGAAGGCGCATCCTTCGATGACCTGGTGAGGTCGGCCCACGAGGTCCTCTCGCTGCTCAAGGACACCTACATCCCCAAGGGGATGCACGTGTTCGGCAGCATCCCCCAGGGGCAGAGGCTCACGGAGCTCGTGTACGCCATCGTCCGCTACGGAAACGACCCAAGGTCCCTGAGGGGCCTGGTGCGGCTGCTGCTCGAGAGGACCCCCGGGTTCTCGGGGCTTCCCGAGCCCGCCAGGAGGGATCGGGTGGAGGAGCTGGCCAGGGGGATCTGCCGCGACTTCCTGGAGAAGGGGGTTCCCCTGCTCGAGGGCATGAAGGAGATCTCCCCGGAGGCAGAGGGCTTCCGCGATGTGATATCTGAGATCGAGAGAAAGATCGAGGATGTGAAGCAGAGGGTACTTCTTTCGGACGAAATGGCTTCGCTCCTTCGAGGCATGAATGGCCGTTACATCCCCCCCGGCCCTTCAGGCATCGTGACCCGGGGTAGGGACGATATCCTCCCCACCGGCAGAAACTTCTACTCGCTGGACCCGAGGGGTATACCCACGCAGGCGGCCTGGGAGATTGGTAAGGTGCTTGCGGAAAAGACGTTGGGAAAATACCTCAACGAGGAGGGGAAATACCCCGAAAACATCGCCTTCTACTGGCAATCCTCTGACATAATGTGGGCGGACGGCGAGGGGATGGCCCAGATCATGTACCTGCTCGGGGCCAGGCCCCGGTGGGAGGGGGGAAGGGTGAAGGGGTTCGAGGTCATCCCCCTCCGGGAGCTGCGAAGGCCCCGGATAGACGTGGCCATCAGGGTCTCCGGGATCACCCGTGACAACTTCCCCTGCCGGATCGAGCTGCTCGACGAGGCGATCCAGGCGGTGGCCCAACTGGATGAGCCCCTTGAGATGAACTTCGTGAGGAAGCACACCCTGGAACGGCTCGGCGAGGCCTCCTTCCGGGAGGCCACCTACAGGATCTTCTGCAGCATGCCCGGGGTCTATGGGGCGGGCACCCAGCTTGCCGTTTACGCCTCGGCCTGGAAGGAGGAGCGGGACCTCGCCGATGTCTTCCTCTGCTGGAACGGCTACGCCTATGGGAAGGGCACCTTCGGGCAGAAGGCCCACGGAAGCCTCCGGGCGGTCTTGAGGACGGTGGAGCTCACCTTCAACAAGACCGTGACGGACGAGTACGACCTTTTCGGCTGCTGCTGCTACTTCGGAACCCATGGGGGGCTCATAAACGCGGCCAGGGTCGTCTCGGGCAAGGAGGTGAAGAGCTACTACGGGGATACCCGCGAGCAGGGGGAGGTCCAGGTCCGGACCCTCGCCGATGAGATCCGGAGGGTGGTGAGGGCGAAGCTGCTCAACCCCCGGTGGATAGAGGGAATGAAGGCCCACGGCTACAAGGGCGCGGGGGACATCAGCAAGAGGGTGGGGCGCGTTTACGGCTGGCAGGCGACCTCCCGCGAGGTGGACGGCTGGGTCTTCGACGAGATCGCCAGGACCTATCTGATGAACGAGGAGAACCGCCGCTTCTTCGAGGAGAACAACCCCTATGCCCTTGAGGAGATCGCCCGGAGGCTCATCGAGGCCCAAGGGCGTGGGCTCTGGGAGCCCGCCCCCGATGTCAAGGAGGCCCTGAAGGAGATATACGTGGAAATAGAGGGTTGGATCGAAGAGCGGATGGGAGAGGTCAAGGGGGACTTTCAGGGAGGTGCTATAGATATCGTGACAGCCCAGGAGGTAGAAGGGTGGAAGGAGAGGATGGAGGAGATGCTGAAGGAGGAGGCGCGATGATCTTTCCCTTTACGGCCATCGTGGGCCAGGAGGAGATGAAGCTCGGCCTGATCCTCAACGTGATCGACCCCACCATCGGGGGGCTTCTGATCACCGGCGAGAAGGGCACCGGCAAAAGCACCGCGGTTCGGGCCCTCGCGGAGCTCCTCCCGGAGATGGAGGTGGTAAAGGGCTGCCGCTTCAACTGCGACCCCTCCTCCGAGGGGCTTTGCACCGACTGCCAGGGACGGGTCGAGCGGGGAGAGGCCCTGGAGGCCGAGCGCAGGAAGATGAGGGTGGTGGAGCTTCCCCTGGGGGCCACCGAGGACAGAGTGGTCGGGACCCTGGACGTGGAGCACGCGATAAAGCACGGGGAGAAGCGCTTTGAGCCGGGCATCCTTGCTGATGCAAACAGAAACTTCCTCTACGTGGACGAGGTGAACCTGCTCGAAGACCACATCGTGGACCTGTTGCTCGATGCAGCCGCCATGGGCGTGAACTACGTGGAGCGGGAGGGGGTCTCCTTCGTCCATCCCGCGCGGTTCATCCTGGTGGGGACCATGAACCCCGAGGAAGGGGAGCTTAGGCCGCAGCTGCTCGACCGGTTCGGCCTGTCGGTGAGGGTCCAGGCCATAAGGGATAAGGCCCTGCGGGCCGAGATCCTGAGGCGCAGGCAGGAGTTCGACCTCGACCCAGAGGGCTTCTCCAAGAGATGGCGACCGCAGCAGGAGGAGCTTTCACGGAGGATCACGGAGGCCAAAGGGCGGCTTGCGGCGATAAGGGTTCCGGACGAAATCCTGGAGAGGATCGTCACCCTGACCTCCCAGCTGAACGTCGACGGCCACCGGGCCGACATCGTCATCCTCAAGGCCGCCCGGGCCCTTTCGGCCTTCAGGGGCAAGGAGGAGGTGGAACCGGAGGAGGTTCGGGATGCGGCGAGGCTCAGCCTTGGGCACAGACTGAAGAGGCTTCCCTTTGAGGAGATGGGGGCCGAAAGGGAGAGGATGGAGGAACTGCTTTCGAGCTTGTGATGCTTTTCACGGAATTTGTAGGCCATAAGGACGCGAAGCTCGCCCTGATCCTCAACCTGATCGATCCTCAAATCGGGGGGGTGCTCTTCGTGGGAAAGAGGGGCACTGGAAAGAGCACCCTGGCGAGGGCCATAAGGACCCTTGCCCCCGAGCTTCCCTTCATCGAGCTTCCCCTCAACGTAACTGAAGACGCCCTCCTGGGAGGGGTTGACCTTGAGGAGACGATCGGCAGGGGCGAGAGGGTCTTTCAGGCCGGGCTCCTCGCCCGAGCCCATGGCGGGGTGATCTACGTGGACGAGGTCAATCTCCTCAACCCCGAGATCCTCAGTCTTCTCTTCGAAGTGCAATCCCGTGGGGAGAACCTGATAGAACGGGAGGGGATGAGTCGTAAGCACCCTTCGAGCTTCGCCATCATAGCGAGCATGAACCCGGAGGAGGGAGATCTCAGCCCCCATTTTCTCGACCGGTTCGGGATGTGCGTGGGCTTCGAAAACCCGAACGGGGCCGAGCGTTTAAGGGTCTTGAAGCGGACCACCTTCGAGCAGCCGGAGCGGTACCGGCGGAGGGACGAGAGGATCAAACAGAGGATAATCCTCGGGAGGGAGCTGAAAGAGAGGGTCTCGCTCAGCGATGGGCTAAGGGAGAAGGCTGCGGAGCTTTGCCTTGGGGCGATGGTGGCAGGGCACAGGGCGGATATCGCCCTCCTCAGGGCCGCCCGTGCCTATGCGGCCTTTTGCGGGCAGGAGGAAGTCACAGAGGGGCATCTGCTCAAGGTGCTTCCACTGGTCCTGTTGCACAGAAGGCGTTTCCTCGAATATTACGAACAGGAGCAGGGCGAGCAGCCTCAAAGGGAAGATGAGAAAGATAAGAAGGAGGATAATGAGCTTCTCGATCATTCACAGGAGGATCGCCCAGAGGGGCAGGAACTCGCTCCACCATCCTTTAAGCACGGAGGCGGCAGGGAAGAGGTCTTCGAGGTGGGAGAGGCCTTCAGGGTGAGGAGACTCGCCTTCAGGAAGGACCGGAGAGAGAGGGTTAGCCTGGGCCGAAGGACGAAAACCCGCTTCTCGGGCAAGGGCGGAAGATACGTGAGGAGCCTCCTGCGCAAAGGGGACAAGGACATCGCCCTGGATGCCACCCTCAGGGCCGCGGCCCCCTGGCAGCTCCTGAGGGGAAGGAAGGACGCGGTTATAGTCAAAGAGGAGGACCTGAGGTTCAAGGAGAGGGAGAGGAGGCTGAGGCACCTGGTGATCTTCGTGGTGGACGGCTCCGGCTCCATGGGGGCCAACCGCAGGATGGTGGCCACCAAGGGGGCCATCCAGTCGCTGCTTCTTGACTGTTACCAGAAACGCGACAAAGTCTCCCTCATCGTCTTTCGCAAGGACAGGGCCGAGGTGGTGCTCCCTCCCACCTCGAGTGTGGAGCTTGCCTCAAAGCGGCTGAAGGAACTGCCCGTGGGGGGAAAGACTCCCCTCGGAGCCGGGCTGCTCGCCGCCTATAACCTGATCAAACAGGTGAAGCTAAAACACCCCGAGACGAGGTTCCTCGTGATCCTCGTGAGCGACGGAAGGGCCAACCAAGGGGTGTCTGGGTTGAACGTATGGGAGGAGATAAAAAGGTGCGCGATGCTCCTCAGGGAGGTGAGGGAGGCGGACTGCATCGTCGTGGATACGGAGGACAAATCCAGTTTCCTCAGGACGGACTTGGCCTTTAAGGTCGCCTCGCTCCTTGAGGCGGGATATTTTACTATGACCGATCTTAGGGCAGAGGGACTTGTGCAGCTTGTGGCCAAGAACCTTTGAGGGAAAAAAGAGCTCCGGTGTCTCAATGATTCGATGAAAGCGCGTGCCCTCCCAAGACATGGTAGGCTTTGGGAAAACTTAAAAGGAGGGTATGATGAACTACATAGCCTTTGATTGCCACAAGCGCTACACGTTCGCCAGGGTGGAGGATGTATCGGGAAGGGTGCTCTGGGAGGGAAGGATTCCCCACGCTTTCAGAGATGTCTGACCGAGAGAGGGTCTTGACAAGGTTGATCTTATATTTTATAAGATTTGCCGGAGGTCCCCTTGAGCACGCCGTTGATAGATACCAAGTCAGCGGCCATCTACCGTTTCCTCAAGCAAGACATCCTCAACGGACGCCTGAGGCCCGGGGAGAAGCTGGTGGCCTCTAAGGTGGCCGAGGCCTATGGCGTCTCCATCATCCCGGTCAGGGAGGCCCTGAACCGCCTGAGGGCCGAGGGGCTGGTTACGATCATCCCCCACACGGGGGCCTATGTGACGGAGATAGACCTGGAGGACCTCAAGGACCTCTACCCGATAAGGGGGGTCTTGGAGGGCTTTGCCACGCGGTTGGCCTGTCTCAAGCTCGCCGAGGAGGAGTTCAGGAGGCTCGAGGACCTGATCGGGGAGATGGACCGGGTGATAGAGCAGGGTCGCTTCCCCGAGATGGGACATCTCAACTACGAGTTTCACATGACCATATACAGGGCCTCGGGCAACAAGCACCTGGTGCGCCTGATAGACGAGCTCTGGCAGAGGACCGCCAGGGTGAGGGGGGTCTTCGCCCTGGTCCCGGAGCGGGCAGCCCAAGCCAACAGGGAGCACCGGGAGATCCTCAGGGCCCTGAAGGCCCGGGACGCCGAAAGGGCGGAGGGGCTCATTATAGAGCAGGACGCCAAGAGCCTGCGGGCGTTGATGGACTACCTGAGGGGGGAAGGGAAGGATGCCCTGGGAGACCGTTGAGAGCCCCTTCCCGGCGGGTTCCTATTACCTCTCCGGCAACGAGGCCGCCGCCGAGGGGGCCATAGCGGCTGGCTGTAGGTACTACGCAGGCTATCCCATCACCCCTTCCAGCGAGATCATGGAGCGGATCGCCTCCCGTTTTGAGGAGGTGGGGGGGGTGTTCGTGCAGATGGAGGACGAGATCGGCTCGATCTGCTCAGCCCTCGGGGCCGCTTGGGCGGGGGCGAAGGCGATGACGGCCACCTCCGGGCCGGGCTTCAGCCTGATGATGGAGGCCATAGGCTATGCCGCCTTCACCGAGACCCCCATCGTGATAGTCGACGTCCAGAGGGCTGGTCCCGCCACGGGACAGGCTACGAGGCCTGCAAGCGGCGACATCATGCAGGCCAAGTGGGGGTCCCACGGCGATTACCAGGTGATCGCCCAATCCCCCTGGTCGGTCCAGGAGATGTACGACCTGACGGTCAGGGCCTTCAACCTGGCGGAGCGCTTCAGGGTGCCGTCGATCCTGCTGGCCGAGGAGGCGGTGGGCCACCTGAGGGAGAAGATATCCATACCGGAGCGGCTCCAGGTCTACTGCCGGGACAAGAGGCCCGGGGCACCTCCCTTCGGCACCGAGGCCCCCGACGGTGTTCCCCCCATGCCCTCCTTCGGCGAGGGGGAGAAGCTCCTGGTGACCGGTTCCACCCATGACCCCTGGGGCTTCCGCCGGACCGATGACCCGGAGGTCCACGAGCGGCTAGTGGAGAGGATCAACCGCAAGGTGCTGGATCACCGGTCCGAGATCGTCGAGGTGGAGGCCTACCACGCGGAGGGGGAGCTGGAGTTGCTGGTGATAAGCTATGGCTTCACCGCCAGGAGTGCGCTGTTTGCCGTCGAGGCCCTTCGCTCTGAGGGCAAGAGGGTGGGGCTCCTGCGGCTCAAGACCCTGTGGCCCTTCCCCGAGGGGGAGGTGGCAGAGATGGCCTCGAGGGCCAGGGGGGTCTTCGTGCCCGAGATGAACCTGGGACAGGTGGCCGGTGAGGTGCGCAAGTACGTCTCCTGTGAGGTCTGGAGCTACAATCAGACCAACGGTGAGGTCATCGACCCCCGGACCCTCATCGAGGAGATGAGGAGGATCCTCTGATGGCCAGGGACTTGGCCGAATATCTGCGCCCTCAGGTGAAGATCACCCCCTTCTGTCCTGGCTGCGGCCACGGGATCCTCATGGGGCTCGTGCTCAGGGCCATAAAGGACCTCGACCTTGACATGGATCAGGTGCTCTTCGTCTCCGGGATCGGTTGTGCGGCTTGGATCCCGAGCCCCCACTTTGCCGCAGACACCCTTCATACCCTTCACGGCCGGGCGGTGGCCTTCGCCACCGGGGCCAAGCTCTTCAATCCAGAGCTCACCACCATCGTGATAAGCGGTGACGGGGACCTGGCCTCCATCGGCGGAAACCACCTGATCCACGCAGCCCGAAGGGACATCGACCTCACGGTGATCTGCGCCAACAATATGATCTACGGCATGACTGGCGGGCAACTGGCCTCCACCTCCCCCCTTGGGGCCAAGACCTCCACCTCTCCACGGGGGAACCCCTGGAGGCCCTTCGATCTCTGTCGGCTCGTGGCCGCCGCAGGGGCCTCCTACGTGGCCCGCTTCGCCGTGACCCAGCCCCTGTCCGTGATGGAGGCCATAAAGAGGGGAATCGAGACCGAGGGCTTCGCCTTCATAGAGGTCCTCTCCCCCTGCCCCACCCAGTTCGGGAGGCGAAACCAGATGAGGTCCCCCGCCGAGATGATAGAGCGCCTGATGGAGCTCTGCATCAGTCTGGAGGAGGCCGAGGGGATGGGGCCCGAGGAACTCGAGGGACGGATCGTCACCGGGGAGTTCGTCCATGGTTAGACAGGTCCGCATCTGTGGCTTTGGCGGTCAAGGGGTGGTGTTGGCCGGTGTGATCCTGGGAGAGGCTGCGGTCCTTGACGGCAAGTGGGCCGCTGGGGCCAGCTCCTACGGGGCTCAGGCCCGAGGGGGTTATGCGCGTTCTGACCTGGTGATCTCGGACCGGCCCATCGTCTACCCCAGGGTGATGGAGGCCGATCTGCTTGTCGCCATGGCCCAAGATGCCTATGACTGCTACAGCGAGGAGTTGGCCCAGGGGGCCTTGGTGGTCTACGAGGAGGGGCTCGTCTCCCCTCGGGAGATGGAGGCCATAAGACAGGTGAGCATCCCCGCCACAGGGCTTGCCATAAAGGAACTCGATTCCAGACAGGCAGCCAACATGGTGATGCTTGGGGCCCTGGTGGCCTTAAGCGGCGTGGTCTCAATGGAGGCCCTCCTCAGGGTAATAGGGGAAAGGAGCGGGTCCTTTAAGGAAGTGAACATCAAGGCCGCCCAATTGGGCTTCAGGTTGGGGGAGGAGAGATGGCGGTCGTAGGCAGGACCCACAGGCCGGTGCTGGAGCCGGAGCTGTGCCAGAGCTGCAGGGTCTGCCTGAGGGAGTGCCCTGCTGAGACCTTCGAGGACTTCCGGCACGACCCCCAGACCGTGAGGGGCTACCTTTATGGGAGGATGGACCTCGAGCAACTGCAAGAGCTCCCCCCGTGTCAGGCCGCCTGCCCTTTGGGCCAGAGGGTCCGCGACTACGTGGGGCTGATCCGGCAGGGGAGGCCGAAGGAGGCTATCCTGCTCATAAGGCGCGACAATCCCCTGCCCGGAGTCTGTGGCTATGTGTGCTCCAGGCCCTGTGAGGAGGCCTGTCTGAGGGGAAGCTGGGATGAGCCTGTTGCCATAAGGGAGCTCAAGCGTTTCGCCGCCCACTATGAGATGGAGCACCGCTCCGAGATCCTCCAGGTGCTCAAAGGGTGGAAGGCCCCCGAGAGGGGCAAGAGGGTCCTGGTGGTCGGGGCTGGGCCCTCGGGCCTGGCCTGCACCTACGAACTGCTGATGAGGGGCTTCGGGGTGACGGTGCTGGATGCCCTCAAGGAGCCGGGCGGGATGCTCAGGGCCGGGATTCCCCCCTTCCGCCTCCCACGGGAGATCATTGATCACGATGTGAGGATGCTGCTTGAGCTCGGCATGCAGTTCCGCGGCTCCCTGCGGGTGGGCGATGGAGTTTCCCTTGAGGAGCTCAGAAAGGAGGCCGATGCCCTGGTGCTGGCCGTAGGGACCTGGCGCGACCTCAGGCTCGGGATCCCCGGTGAGGGAGCGGAGGGGTATCTCGGTTGCCTTGAGTTCCTCGGAGGGGTGAACCTCGGGGGCCGACGGGACCTTGGGGGAAGGGTCCTGGTGGTGGGTGGGGGGAATGCGGCCCTTGATGCCGCCCGAACGGCCCTGAGGCTCGGACCGAAGGAGGTCTTGATCCTTTATCGCCGCCGCCTCGAGGACATGCCTGCCCAGAGGGAGGAGGTGGAGGCGGCCCTCAGGGAGGGTGTGCAGATAGTGCCCCAGGTGGTCCCCAAGGGGGTGGTGGTCGAGGGGGGTAGGGTGAAGGGCCTCGAACTCCTCAGGGTCGAGCTCGGCGAGCCCGACCCTACGGGCAGGCCCAAGCCCGTCCCCGTGGAGGGGTCGGAGTTCGTGGAACCGGCTGATTGGGTGATCTGTGCCATAGGGCAGGGGCCCGAGCTCCAATTTCTGAGCGCGGAAGACGATGCCATCAGGTGCGACGACCGGGGACGGGTCCTCGGCTACGAAGGGGTCTTTGCGGCTGGTGACGTCGTCACCGGCCCCTCCACAGTGGTGGAGGCCATGGCCTCAGGCCGGGCCGTGGCCCGCCGAGTGGCGGAGTTTCTGGAGGGCTGAGGTGCTCAACTGGGATTGTCGCTTGGAGAGGATCCCGAGGGAGAGAAGGGAGGAGGTGCTGAGGGTTGACTTTCGGCGCCACGATCCGCCCCTCACCCCCCAAGAAGCCGAGAGGGAGGCGGCCCGCTGTCTCGGTTCCAGGAGCTGTGAGGCCTGCGACCTCTGTCGGCTCCTCTGTCCCGATCTGGCCATTACACGGGATCCTTCAAGCGGCCAGATCCAGATCGACCTCGACTATTGCAAGGGCTGCGGTATCTGTGCTGCGGTCTGTCCCAAGGGGGCCATAAAGATGGTCCTGGAGGAGGAGTTTTGACCGCCTAAAGGGCGGGAAAAATAAGATAAGGAGGGGTGACATGAGAAAGAGGAAGGTGTTTTCAGCAGTCTTTGCGCTGGCCCTGCTGGTGGCCTTTGTCCTTTCAGCCGGGGCCGCGCCGGTCAAGTTCCCCACCAAACCCATCACCATCGTGGTGCCCTACTCGGCCGGTGGTGGCACCGACCTTCAGGCCCGGGCCCTCGCCTCGGTGGCCGACAAGTACTTCGGCCAGCCCGTGGTGGTGGTGACCAAGCCCGGAGGTGGAGGAGCGGTGGGGGCTGCCTATGTGGCTCGGTCCAAGCCCGATGGTTACACGCTCCTTTACGCTGTGCCGGCCGTGGTCGTGATCAAGCCCTACATGGTGAAGACCCCCTACAGCTTCGGCGACCTGGAGCCCCTTATGCGGGTAAGCGACTCCCCGCGGATCCTGGTGGTAGGGGCTCAGCAACCGTGGAAGACCCTGGAGGAGTTCCTCGATTACGCCAAAAAGCACCCCGGAGCGGTGAAGTACGGCAGTGCCGGCCCCGGTACCACCACCCACATCGCCATGGAGGGCTTTGCATACGCCGCGGGCATCAAGCTCACCCATGTGCCCTTCAAGGGTTGTGCCAAGGCCATCGCCGCTGTGCTCGGGGGTCACGTGGCCATGTTCGGGGCCATCCCCTCCGAGTGCTATCAGTACATCAAGGCGGGTCAGATGAGGGCCTTGGCCGTCTTCTCCAAGCAGCGGCTCCCTGAACTTCCGGATGTGCCGACCCTGATAGAGAAGGGGATCAACTTCTCGGACAGCTCGACCCGTGCCTTCTTCCTGCCGAAGGGGGTACCCCCTGAGGTGAAGAAGATACTGCACGATGGCTTCAAGCAAACCCTGGAGGACAAGTCCTTCAAGGCACTGTTCAAGAAGCTCGGCGAGCCCATCTCCTACATGAGCGGTGATGAGTTCAAAAAGATCCTCGAGGAGCAGAAGAGGTTCTACGGAGAGGTCCTGGAGAAGATAGGGCTGAAGAAGTACTGAGCTGAGAGTAGGGAGGGCTATGCCCTCCCTACTTTTCTTTTGCGATGCGCTTCAATTACGACAGGCTCATCGCCCTGATCCTCTTCCTCTTCAGCGTGGTCCTCTATTTCTTCATCATCCCCTGGGGGGTCGAGGGGGCAGGCGAAGGGGGGACGGGGCTGAGCCCTGACTTCATGCCGCGGTGGATCGCCGTCGCCCTCGCCTCCCTAAGCCTGTTGCACTTCTTCGTGGCCAGGGGTGAGGGCAAGGGGGTAAGGCTCTTTCACCAGAGGGTCCTCATCAGCATCGCCCTCTTCGTCCTCTACATCGCCATCACCCCTCTGCTGGGCTATCTTGTGGCCTCGGTCCTGATCATGGCGGTCTACCTCCTTCACTTCGGCGTGAGGAGGTGGCACACCGTGGTGCTGCTCTCGATCCTCTTTCCCGTGGTGCTCTACCTCTTCTTCGCCAAGGTGATGCTCGTGGTGCTGCCCAAGGGGTCCCTCTTCTACTGAAGGGTGCGTCGATGGAGCAGTTCCTCATAGGTCTCAAGCTGATGCTCACCTGGCACAACGTGATGTTCGCCCTTTTGGGGGTGGCCGTGGGGATCTTCGTCGGCTCCATCCCCGGGCTTACGGTGACCATGGCCACGGCCCTCATGGTCCCCTTGACCTTCCAGATGGACCCCATCCCCGCCATCGCCATGCTCTTGGGGGTTTACAAAGGGGGGATGTTCGGGGGGTCGATCTCGGCCATCCTGATCAACGCCCCAGGGACCCCTGCAGCCTCGGCCACGGTGCTCGACGGCTTCCCCATGACCCAAAAGGGGCAGGCCTTGAAGGCCCTGAAGATGGCGCTCTATGCCTCGGTGACCGCGGACACCCTGAGCGATGTGGTCCTGATCCTCGTGGCCCCACCCTTGGCGAGACTCGCCCTGAGGTTTGGGCCTCCGGAGATCTTCTCCCTGGTGCTCTTTTCCCTGACCATAATAGCGGCGGTGTCCGGGCGATCCCTCATCAAGGGACTCCTGGCCGCCACCCTCGGGGTGCTCTTCGCCACGGTGGGGATGGACCCCGTGGCGGGCACCTCCCGTTTCACCTTCGGCTACGTGGAGATGCTGAAGGGGATAGGGCTCCTGCCGATGTTGATAGGGCTGTTCGCCGTCTCCGAGGTCCTGATCAGGGTCGAAGCGGAGGTTAAGGAGGGCATCAAGGGGATCTTCATAAAGGACTCGGACCGCCCAGAGGACCGGAGGGTCTCCTGGGTGGAGTTCAGGCGCTGTCTGAGGACCATCCTGCGGGGGACGGCCTTGGGGACCTTTCTGGGGGCCATCCCTGGGATAGGGTCCACCATCACCGCCTTCCTCAACTACGGGATGGCCCAGCGGGCCTCCAAGCACCCTGAGCGCTTCGGCCAGGGGGAACTTGAGGGGGTGGCGGCGGCCGAGTCGGGCAACAGCGCCGTGTGTGGCGCGACCCTCATACCCCTTCTGAGCCTCGGGATCCCCGGGGACATCGTCACTGCAGTGCTGCTCGGAGCCTTCATGATCCAGGGAATAGCCCCTGGGCCCACCATGTTCCAGGAGCACGGGCGGGTCATCTACGCGCTGTTCGTGGGCCTCATGGTCTGCAACCTCGGCAACCTCCTGATCGGCAGCCTCTCGGTGAGGGCGGCCAGAAGTGTGCTGCGCATCCCCCAGAAGGTGCTGTACCCTACGATCCTGCTGCTCTGCTTCGTAGGTACTTACGCCATCGACAACAGCCTCTTCGACGTGCAGGCCATGTTCTTCTTCGGGATCTTGGGCTACGTCATGAGGAAGTTCGACTATCCCTTGGCGCCTTTGCTCATCGCCTTTGTGTTGGGGCCCATGCTTGAGAACGCCCTGCGGCAGGCCCTCATCATGTCAGAGGGCGACATCGGGATCTTCATCTCAAGGCCCATCTCCCTCGGCTTTCTCCTGCTGACCGTCCTGACCGTCAGCCTCATCGCCTTCAGGATCTGGAGGAGGACGGCCTCCAAGGACTGAAGGACTTCTTTTGTGTGATTTTGTGATTCGATGAAAGCGCGTACCCTCCCAAAACATGGTAGGCTTTGGGAAAACTTAAAAGGAGGGCATGATGAACTATATAGCCTTTGATTGCCACAGGCGCTACACCTTCGCCAGGGTGGAGGATGCATTGGGAAGGGTGCTCTGGGAGGGAAGGATTCCCCACAGGTGAGGTACGGAAGGATGAGGAAGGAGGTGGCCTGAGAGGCATGTCCAAGCGGCCCAGGAGAAAGAGGGGGGTATGAAGGAAGGGATGAGATGACTTGACAGGGCACACGCTTTCAGAGATCTACTGGACCCGAACAGAAGCTTGACAAAAAGAAGAGGGTAATTTATAAGGAAAATCGTGAGGGCCCATGAAGGGCCTGAATAGAGTTTAGATCTAAATTCTAATTTAAGAAGGAATAAAGGCCACGAAGGCCTTCGGCTGGCAGAAGCCGGAAGCCTTCAGTGGCCTTTTTGTTTGAAACTTCAGGAAGGAGGGAGGAAGATGAAGAATCTGATAGGCCTTTGGGTAGCGGTTTTGCTCTTTTCCCATCCCCTTTTAGGAGTCGCTGAGGAAGTGAAGGAGATAAAGGAAGAGGTGGAATTGGAGGAAGTGGTGGTTACGGCCACAAGACATGAGACGCCCGTTGGGGAGGTTCCGGCGAGCCTAACCGTGATCACGAGGGAACAGATCGAGGCCTCAAGCGGGATGAGGGTGGATGACATCCTCAGGAAGTATGCGGGAATTGACGTAAGGCGGCCCTCGGGCTTCTTAAGCCACAGCGCCACCGTCTCCATGCGCGGGATGGGCAGTATGCCTGGACGGACCCTTGTACTCCTCGATGGCATCCCCCTGAACAAGGCCGATACGGGCACCGTCAATTGGGACCTTCTCCGGGCCGAGGACATCGAGCGGATAGAGATCGTGAGGGGACCTGCCTCTGCCCTCTACGGCTCGAACGCCATGGGAGGCGTGATCAACATCATCACGCAGAAGCCTGAAGACAGGCCGATCAGCGCGAAGCTCAAAGGGGGCTATGGAAGCTGGGATACCTGGAGCGGAGGGGCTGTCGTCAGTGGGACCCTCGGCAGGTTCGGTTATTATTTAAGCTACGATCACCTGGATAGCGATGGTTACAATCCCACACCTCCTGAGGAGCGCACTCCTTATGACGTGAAGAGATACCTTGAGGAGGACCACCTTTGGAGCAAGTTCACCTGTAAACCAACAGAGGACTCCTCCGTTTCTCTCGGGTACCTCCACTTCGAGGACAAGCGGGGCGAGGGCGAAAAATACCGCCATCCGGACGGTGTCTACCGCTCCTGGGACACCAATGGAGTGAATTTGGCTTACGAATTTTCCTGGGGAAAGTCCAGGTGGTTGGCCAGGGGGTTTTACCTCGAGGAGGACTACTTCTGGAACCGAGAACGCCTCAGGAGGGGACGCTATACATGGTACGAGGTGGACGTGGAGAGGGTTGACGCAGGAGGAACCCTTCAGACGACCCTACCCATCACCAGCTGGTCCCTCTTAACCGTGGGATTGGATTACAAATACGGCAGTGTGGACGGAAAGGACGACTACATCATAGAGAGGGATGCCCCCAGCGATAAAGTGGTCAAAAACAAGGGCAAGCAACAATCCTTTTCCTTCTTTTTGAACGATGAGCTCCAGATAGGCGAACGTTTGGTTCTTCATATAGGCCTCAGGTATGACTGGGTTAAGAGCTACGACGGTTCCTTCTACGACTCCTCGGGATTTCTCCAGAGCCGCGAGTATGATAGCAATACTTGGGATGAGATAAGTCCGAGGGTAGCCCTCCTTTATCGTCTGGGCGACTCCACCACCCTGCGGGCCTCCGTGGGCAAGGCCTTCAGAGCACCCATCCTTGATGATCTTTACAGGAGCGGAATCTTCAGGGGCAGGATCTATGCCGCCAACCCCGATCTCGGTCCGGAGAAGCTCGTGACATATGAGGTGGGAATTGCACATCAGTTCACCAAGGGTATATCCGCCGAGCTTTCGGGCTATTATACGGACGCCGAAGACTTTTTCTATCCCATAAAGATAGGCATTGATCCCGGTACCGGGCGCGATCTCTACCAGCGGCAAAATGTCGGGGAAGTGGAGATCTACGGAGTTGAGGTGCAAACCGACTTCCGCATCACCTCATGGCTCAGCGCTTTCGTCAACTTGACCTGGAATGAATCCAAGATCAAGGAGTTCGACCCGAAGCCGGATTTGGAGGGAAAAGACCTCGAATATACGCCCCATTTCAAGGCAAACATCGGCCTTTCCCTCTCCCA
>Ga0190363_1000930_pt1 | contig 17496 bp, 15 predicted proteins | sample 48721867_MG_FD_161272 | JGI IMG/M metagenome (GOLD analysis project Ga0190363, IMG submission 161272) | Hydrothermal vent microbial mat bacterial communities from Southern Trench, Guaymas Basin, Mexico - 4872-18-6-7_MG | ecosystem: Environmental > Aquatic > Marine > Hydrothermal vents >... | reverse complement strand
GTGAAGTGGTTTATTATTCTACTTCGGGAAAACATTTTGATAGAGAATTTAAAAGAGTTTCTCTTGAAGAATTATTAAAATCCGCTGATGTGGTTTCCATTCATGCCCCTTTAAATGTAAATACCAGAAATTTAATCACTTATTATGAATTAAAATTAATGAAAAAAACAGCTATCCTCTTAAACTTAGGTAGAGGGGGAATAGTAAACGAAAGAGATTTGGTTAGAGCATTGAACGAAGATTTAATTGCCGCTGCAGGCTTGGATGTTCTTGAAAAGGAGCCTATAGAGAAAAATAGTCCTCTTTTGAATATAAAAAACAAGGAGAAAATTTTGATAACTCCACATATTGCCTGGGCCAGTTTAGAATCAAGGAAAAGGCTTATAAACCAGATTATATTGAATATCCAAGCCTTTTTGGAAGGTAAAGAAAGAAATAAAATAATTTAAAATATAAAATTTATTTAATTTTATTAGCAAGTAGTTTGAACTTTTCTTTCTTTTTATCCCATATTTCAAGAAGATATTCTTTTTGATCTTCAAAGATTTGGGCTTGTTTTTCCACTAGTTCTTCGGCTTCCTGATTGTTCATACTCCATGTTTCTACAACGAAAGAGGCCACCCGTCCATAATAAAGAGGTTCCATTATATTTATCAAATTATGACGGTTAATTGGCCAGTAATGAAAGGTAGCAGCTAATTCATAAAGAATTCTGGCCCATATTTCTGTAGATATATGGAATTTTTTAATAGGAAGTTTGGAAGCTGTTTTGATCGCCTCGTAAGCATCTTTATCAAGAATTTCTTTCCATAAAGATTTAAATTGTCTAAAGCCTGTTTTAAAATAGTATATTAATCTTTTTAAATCTACCTTAACAGGTTCGGGTTCCATAAAACTATAGCAACCAAAGTTCTTCACTGGAACACTATTTTTGATTTTTTTCCAATATGTTTCATGTTCTTCCATTAAAGAAAATAAAGTCCACATGACTTGGCGAAACATAGGACCTAAATGAACAGCCGGGTCTTTAGCCTCGTGAACTTTCACTCCCAAACAAGCCTGACAGATTTCAAACTGATTGAAAATGGCCTCAGTAGTCATCCAAATATCTACTCCAAAACGAGCTACATCTGTATCCCATACAGGCTGAGAAATATAAAAATCAGCTACTTCTTTAGAGAAGGCAAAATCGCCACCAATAGGTTGACGAATCCTTTTGCCATATAAAGCCCTGATTAAGTAATATACAATGTTGTTAGTAATAGTGCCGTCATGTTTATGTCTGATATAGACTGGAGCCACAAACTGATAGCCATTCTCCAAAACTGGTTCTATAAGAGATTTTATCCAATTTGAGGTAATGCTACGTATGTCAGCATCCACCACTGCACAGGCCTTTACATCTAACCAAACAGCCGCTTCAAAAATAGACCTTAAGGCACTGCCTTTACCTGCTGGCCCCCGATAAATTGAAACAATCTTTTCCTGCCAGGGCTTTAATTGAACATCCTTTACTACTTCACGAGTATCGTCAGTAGAACCTCCATCAGCGATAAAAACCACATTCCTCATATGATTAAAGTGTTTATGTAAACCTTCACTCACTGTTTCAATCACATGAGCAATGGTTTTTTCACTATTATAACAAGGTATGCCCACTAAAATATCACTCTTCTCAATTTGTTCTATCCTTTTTCGAGTATAATCTCTAAGGGCAGACTTATACATCTTTTATTCTAGTTTAATAAAAAATTAGCTTTTTGTCACTAGTTAAAAGGGATACTTTTTTGGTAGTGGATTTGGGGTTACTAAACAATTACATTTTTTCTTCAATTTTTTTACATAAATATTTGACTTCGCGGCTTAAAAACTCTCTTTTTTTTATTTCCTTCTCTATTGAATTAAGTGCATTGAGAATACTACTATGATGGCGACGGAAGTTTTTTCCCAATTCAGTCAAGGAGAGATTCAAATATCGTTTTGCCAAATATATAGCAAGTTTCCGGGGAATAATGATTTGTTTCTGACGGGATTTAGAAATTAGGTCTTCACAGTTTATTTTGTAATGCTGACAGACCAGTTTTTTTATTTCACTTAAATTAATTTTAGAAGTTCTGGGAGTAAACATTTCTCTTACTTCTTTAGCTAGGTCTAAATCAATAGCACGTTTTTGAAGAAGAGAACGTGCTTTAATATTATTAATAGCACTTTCTAAACGCCTTACATCGCCATCTATATGTTGAGCTAAATACTCAAGTACATTTTCAGGTATCAACACATTTTTTCTCTTGGCCTTCTTTCTCAAAATTTCTAACCGCATTTTAAAATCCGGTGGGTCAATAGGGACCATCAAACTACTCTCTATCCGAGATCTTAATTCTTTTTTAAGACCCGGGATATTTTGAGGATAAATAAGACTGGTAAAAACCACCTTTTTTCTTCTCTCCCATAGCACATCCAGAGTGTAATTCAACTCTGTCTGAATTTTTTCTTTTCCACTTAAAAAATGAATATTTTCCAAAATTAAAACATTGCAGTCTCTGCGGTATTTTTTTTTAAACTCATGTATGCGATGTTCCTTAAGGGCACTTACCATTTCGTTGGTAAAGTCTTCAGCCGTAATATAAAGAATTTTTGTGTATTTCCCAGAACTTATCATATGGTTGGCAATAGATTGAGAAAGATGGCTTTTTCCTAACCCCGTATCTGAACAGAAAAATATAGGTTGGTCAAGGTGGTCATTGGCTAAATTATAAGCAGCCGTGTAAGCATATTGATTAGTTCTTCCTACAATAAATTCTTTAAAAGTGAAATTTTCACAAAGCCGAGGATAAGCTAAAGGCAAAGTAGGTTGGGGAACAGCGATGGAAGTTTTCTTTTTGTTCTTTACTGTTTTGAAAATAACATCGTTATATTCTGGTGCATATTGCTTCCATGCTTCCTTAAGGAAATGATAAAAATGTCTCTTTACCCATTGTAAAAAAAAGCTATTGGGACATCCCAAAATAATTCGGTCCCCTTCTGTTTTTAACAACACTAAAGGCTGTATCCAGATCTGAAATGAGTTAGGAGGCAAAGTTTGGGCAAGTTTCTCCTTTACTTTTTGCCAGAGATTATCTAATCCAGCTTGTTTAAAATCCATAGTCAAAACTTTTATCTTTTTAAAAAAGGAAAGTCAAATAGGCTAATAGAACGGATATCCTACTTGACAGATATTTAGGTTTTTTATTTGAGCTTGGAATATCAATCATTTTTTAATTATTGTGGTGGGAGTGCATATTTCAGTCTATTTTTTTTCAAGTTATATAGGGATGTTAAAAACGATAGTCTATTTTGGGGTAGTCTTAAACTTAAGTAACTCCTGTTTTCTCTTTTTTCTTTTAATTTTAGCAACAAAGAGAAGATTGGAAATGGGAGAAAAGTTAGCATTTTCAAAGAAGTTATTTTTCTTTAGGTTTCCACTTGGGGTAAGATAGTAAAAGACTCCTTCATAGATAAAATCAGAGCTTAAAAAAAACCCCTCTGGTAACTAGTTTTTAGAAATGGTGAAAAATCCTTGTGTTTATTAACTTCAATTTTTTGAAAAAATTTTTACCTTTTTGAACTTCTTTTTTCCTAGCTGAATTAGGTAGGTTTTACCACTAGGAATTTCTGTTTCAGGTGACATTACCTTTTCTTGATTAATTTTTACCCCACCTTGTATGATTAGACGTTTTGCTTCTGAAGTACTGGAGGTAAAATGAGCTAGTTGAAGGAGTTTAGGAAGCCATATTTTCCCCTCAGGCCAGGAGATGGCTATCTCCTCAATTTTTTTCGGAAGCTTTTTATGTTTAAATACCCTCTCAAATTCTATCTCTGCCTCTTTTGCTGCCTTTTGCCCATGAAAACGAGTTACAATTTCTAAGGCCAATTGTTTTTTTACCTCTTTGGGATGTAAACTTCCTTTTTGGACTTTCTCTTTCAATTCAGAAATTTCTTTTAGAGAAGAATCACTGAGAAGTTCATAATACCGCCACATTAACTGATCAGAAATAGACATGATCTTACCAAACATTTCCTGTGGAGGTTCGGTAATCCCAATATAATTTCCCAAACTTTTGCTCATTTTTTGCACACCATCTAAGCCTTCTAACAGGGGAAGTGTCATTACAACCTGAGGTTCTTGACCAAAGTCCCGTTGGAGTTCTCTGCCTACCAAAAGATTAAATTTTTGGTCAGTGCCCCCAACCTCTACATCGGCTTGTAAAGCAATAGAATCATATCCTTGAAGAAGAGGGTAGATAAACTCATGGATACCAATTGGCTGTTCATTCAAAAATCGCTTATGAAAATCATCTCTCTCCAACATTCGGGCTACAGTGTAATGAGAACAGAGTTTTACCACATCAATAGCTGACATTTTACTCAACCAGCTACTGTTGAAAACAACTTTAGTCTTAGTTGGTTCCAAAATCTTAAAAATTTGTTCTTCATAGGTTTGGGCATTAATTAAAACCTCTTCCCTGGTTAGGGCCGGCCTTGTTTCTGATTTACCAGAAGGGTCACCAATCATAGCTGTAAAATCGCCAATAAGAAAATAGACATCATGTCCTAATTTTTGGAAATGCTTTAGTTTCTGAAGTAAGACAGTATGTCCCAGATGAATGTCTGGAGCGGTAGGGTCAAAACCTGCTTTTACCTTCAAAGTTCGCTTTTTAGTATGAGCAGATATCAATTTTTGCTTTAATTCTTTTTCAGAGATAACTTCTACTACACCTCTTAAAAGCAGGTTTAACTCTTCCTCAATGCTCATTTGTAACCTCTATAATTCGTTTTACGGATTGTGCTTTGCCAGATGAGGTATCTATGGTAACTACCACTCCTTGTAAAGAACAAGGACCTTTTTCTGGTTTAAATCTCTGTGGTAATTGAGTCAAAAACTTTTTTAGTGCTGTTTCTATCTTCATACCGATAACTGAGTATAGAGCTCCTGTCATTCCCACATCAGTGATATAACCAGTCCCTTGGGGAAGAATAGTTTCATCGGCTGTTTGAACATGGGTATGTGTTCCTAAAACCATGCTTATTTTCCCATCCAAAAACCAACCCATAGCCTTTTTTTCTGAAGTAGCTTCAGCATGAAAATCTAATAAAATAATAGGTGTAATTGGCCTCATATTTTCTATAATGGTCTCTGCCACGCGAAAGGGACAATCTAAATTTTGCATAAATACCCGTCCTTCTAAATTTATTATACCTAATTTTAAACCTGAATGTAATGTGAATATAGTCCAACCTTTACCTGGAACACCAGGAGGATAATTAGCAGGTCTAAGAAGCCTGTTAGTCTGTTCTAAATAAGGTAAAATTTCCTTTTTTTTCCAAACATGGTTTCCAGAAGTAATTATATTAATTCCATTATCAAATAATTCCTCAGCAATTTTAGGTGTGATGCCCAAACCTCCTGCTGCATTCTCACCATTGGCAATAATACAATCTAATTTGTATTTTTCCCGAAGTTCCGGTAGCTTCTGATAAACTATTTTCCTTCCTGACTTTCCCACAATGTCCCCAATAAAAAAAATTTTAACTTCATCATTTGGCATAAGCAACGGCTCTTTTTTCTCTGATTACAAACACTTTAATCTGTCCAGGATAACGCACCTCCTGTTCTATCCGTTTGGCCACATCATGAGCCAATAGGGTAATGTCTTCGTCACTTAAAAGCTCACTTTCAACTATAATTCTTACCTCACGCCCGGCCTGAATAGCATAGGCTTTACATACCCCATCAAAACTCTGGGCAATTTTTTCTAGATTTTCTATCCTTTTTATGTAAGATTCTAAGGTTTCTTTTCTCGCCCCTGGTCTAGCACCAGAAAGGGCATCAGCAGCTGAGACCAGAATAGCTAAAACAGTTTCAGGAGGAACGTCTTCATGGTGAGCAGCTATGGCATGAACAATTGCCTCTGTTTCTCCATATTTTTTAGCCAACTCGGCTCCAATCAAGGCATGTGGCCCTTCCACTTCATGATCCACAGCCTTTCCTATATCATGAAGTAACCCCGCCCTTTTGGCCTCCTTAGGGTCAAGACCTAATTCTGAAGCCATAATTCCTGCCATAAAGGCCACTTCCATGGAGTGTTGTAATACATTTTGACCATAACTGGTGCGGTATTTAAGTTTTCCTAAAAGTTTTACTATTTCAGGATGGAAGCCATGAATTCCTACATCAAAACAGACTTGTTCTCCTGTCTCACGAATAGCTGTTTCCACCTCTTGGGTTGTTTTGTTGACTACTTCCTCAATCCTTGCAGGATGAATTCTCCCATCAGCCACCAATCGTTCTAATGAAAGCCTGGCAATTTCTCGACGAATGGGATTAAAGCCCGAGAGCACTACTACCTCTGGTGTATCATCAATAATTACGTCAATACCGGTAGCTGCTTCTAAGGCCCGAATGTTTCTTCCCTCTCTCCCAATAATCCGTCCCTTCATTTCTTCACTGGGGAGAGGAACTACAGATACTGTCTTTTCAGCTACAAATTCACCCGCATAACGATTAATCGCCAAGGCTAAAATCTCCTTAGCCTTTTTATTGGCTTCCTCTTTTGCTTCATTTTCAATCTGACGTATTAATTTTGCTGCTTCATGTCTGGTTTCTTCTTCTACTTGTTTTAAAAGTAGTTGTTTGGCTTCTTCGGTGCTCATTTGGGCTAAGGCCTCTAATTTTTGTCTTTCCTCTTGTAGCAACTTTTCATAAATAATCTTTCTTTCCTCAATATCCTTTTCCTTATTTTCTAATTCCTTTTCACGATGGTTTAAAGCATCCTCTTTTCTTTCTAAAATGGCTATTTTTTTCTCAAGTTGTTCTTCTCTTTTCAGTAATCTGTTTTCTAATCTTTGCAAATCTCTCCGTTTTTCTTTGGTTTCTCTCTCAAATTCACTCCGCATCTGGTAAAGAAGTTCCTTGGCCTGTCCAGAAGCTTCTCGCTGGATTTGTTTTGCTTCTTGTTTCGCCTCTTGGAGAATTTGCCTTGCTTCTTGTTTTGCTGAAAAAAACTCTTTTTTATAGAGATATTTTTGGAGAAACCAGATGACCACGCCACCTAAGATAAAGCTGATTAATCCTATTAATAGATATTCCAGCATTTCAACTCCTTTTATCAATTACAAGTAGGACAAAAAGTGGATTAAAATAGGAAGAGATTTAATCTAAATATAGCTATTTAAGAAATCATGAAAAATATATTATAAACCCTCCTTGGGGTTCTTAAGCATTCCTCCTGTTGAGGAGAGATAAAAATATATATAATCCACTTAGCCCTACTTGTAATGTTTTATATTTATCCCGCAGTGCCGTGTCGGTAGAGTCTTTTGAACCTGTCTTCCGACAGGTGGGTACTCCATTACTCCTTTTGGCTTTTTCCTAAAAGGAAAGGCCATCTGGAGCAAGCGGGAGTTCCCAAGGTAATTAACGTCGGCCCAAAATCATCTACCTAATCACGCACACCGCAGGAATTTTTATCCCAAAAGTTATCAATTAAATTTATTAAATATGTAATTTTATGGTCTAATTTTTTAGTCAAATTTTCATAATTTTCTTTCAAATCCGAATACTCAAGAGCTATATTAAATGTAGCTAACAAACTTAAACTCAATCTATCTTTAAAGTGTTTTTGTCTTTGAATATCTGATAGATATTCGTTGACAAAATTAGTTATTTTCTCAATTTTCTCCACAGGTTCTTTGGTCTTTACTAAAAATTCTCTTTCAAACAATCTAACTGGAATTATATTTTCCTTCATAAGCTTTCAATTTCTTCAATTTTTTCTATCAATGCCTGAATCTTTTGAGCCATCATTGTTTTTTCTTCTTGTATATCCTTCAATCTTTGTTCAAAATTTTTAACCTTTTCCTGAGCGTTTTTTAATTCCTCTAAAGTTTGAGCATGCAATTCCTTTAATTCTTTAAATTTTTGTAAAACTACTATGATTTTCTGCTCTAAAATTTCAAGATTATCCATTCCTTTTTTATAATAACCTGAATGGTAAGAAAGTCAAGTTAGGATAAAAAAACATATCAATCTTTACAGAATAATATAAAAAGTGTTAGAAAAAACAGATTAAGTGACTGAGGATATTGGACAGGTTATGCCTAATCGTCGAATTTATCTCAAAATGAAATCACTAAAAGAAGCACAAAGTATATTTTTTTCGGCTTTTAATTTTACAAATTTTTTGAAAACAGAAGTTATTTCTACTACTGAGTCCTTAAATCGGGTGACAGCTAAACCTATTTTTGCTAGGTTTTCCTCCCCCAATTTTCACTGTGCAGCCATGGATGGTTATGCAGTAAACGCAGAATTGACTTTTGGAGTAACTTTAGACCAGCCAAAGGAACTCACTATTGGAAAGGAGGTATTTGCCATAAATACTGGCTATCCTTTGCCTGATGATACCAATGCTGTAATTATGATAGAGAATGTAGTAGAAAAGGAAGGCAAAATAGAGATTAATAAAGCTGTTTATCCCTGGCAAAATGTGCGAAAAGTAGGTGAAGATATTGTGGCCACGGAATTAATCTTACCCCCCAATCATCGCATCACACCCTATGATATTGGTGCACTTTTAGAAGGTGGCATCTTTGAGGTTGAAGTGAAGGAAAAACCAAAAGTTATTATCATTCCTACCGGCAATGAGGTTGTCCCTATTGAAATAGCTCAAGATAGAGGGATTGAGAAGGGTCAGGTGATAGAATCCAATTCATGGATGCTTAGCTCTCTATTAAACACTACCAATGCCATTTGTGAAAAATGGCCAGTAGTGCCAGATGAGTTTAGACAATTAAAAACCACCATTCAGAAGGCAGTGGAATCTGATGCCCATTTGGTAATTATTCTTGCGGGTTCATCTGCTGGGAGTAAAGATTATACAGTCTTGGCTCTAGAAGAATTGGGCGAAGTTTTAGTCCATGGTGTAACTATTATGCCTGGTAAGCCTACCATTTTAGCAAAGGTAAATAACAAGCCCGTTATTGGTAATCCGGGTTATCCTGTATCATCAGTAATATCCTTTGAACAGTTTGTCCTTCCTATCCTTTCTCAGATGCAGGGTTTTGTCTATGAAGAAAGACCAAAACTAAAGGTCTTTTTGTCCTGCCCTGTTCCATCAAAGTTAGGTATAGAAGAGTTTCTCAGGGTCAAATTGGGACAAGTGGGGAAAAATATTGTTGCTACACCTATGCCCCGAGCTGCTGGTTCTATAACCACATTGACCAAGGCACATGGAATAATTCGTATTCCTGCCCAAAGGGAAGGTATTGAGGAAGATGAACAGGTGGAGGCAGAACTCCTTGTTCCTCAGGCAGAAATTTTTAATACCATTGTTATCATTGGCAGTCATGATTTAACCATAGATTTGTTGACTTCAGAGTTGAAAAAAATAGACCCGTTTCTGAATATTTCTTCCAGTAATGTGGGTAGTTTGAGTGGATTAATGGCTATCAAAAAGGGTAGGGCACATCTAGCCGGAACTCACCTTTTTGACCCTGAGACAGGTATCTATAATCTCACTTATATTGATAGATATTTACCAGAAATACCTGTAAAGGTAGTAAATTTGGTTATTCGTCATCAAGGTCTAATTGTTCCTAAAGGTAACCCCAAAAAAATAAAGAGTATTGAGGATTTAACCCGTTCAGATGTCCTTTTTGTTAATCGGCAAAGAGGGGCAGGCACCAGAATTTTACTTGATTATAAATTAAAACAACTTAATATTAACTCTTCTCAAATTAAGGGCTATGACTGCGAAGAAACTTCACATATGGCGGTGGCGGTGGATGTATTAAGTGGCAGAGCAGATGTGGGTTTGGGAATTTATGCTGCTGCTAAGGCGCTGAATTTAGATTTTATTCCCATAGCTGTAGAAGAATATGATCTGGTAGTTCCTGAAACCCTTTGGGAAACAAAAAAGATTCAAACCATTTTACAATTAATTAATTCCCATAAATTTAAACAAGCAGTTGAGAAAATGGGTGGATATGAAACTAGTAAAACAGGTATGGTAAAACGATAATAATGCTTGAAGAGCATAAACCTTGTGCATTCCTAAAGACTTTCAAGTTAAAAGGATTTAAATCCTTTGCCCGACTTACTACTTTGCATTTCTCTCCTGGCATTTCAGTGATTGTAGGTCCAAATGGTTGTGGAAAGAGTAATTTGGTAGATGCCCTTAAGTGGGTATTGGGAGAACAGAGTTTTAAGTCCTTGCGCAGTAAAAGCTCAGAAGACCTTATTTTTAGTGGCAGTGAAAAAGCACCTCCTTTAAATATGGCAGAAGTCTCAGTGGTCTTAGAGCAGCATAATGCTTCAGAAATAATGCTTACTAGATGTGTATTTCGCTCAGGTGAAAATAGATACCTGCTAAACAAAAAACATTGCCGCTTAAAGGATATTAAAGATGTCCTATTAAATATGGGTTTTGGTTTGAAAAATTATGCTATCGTTGACCAAGGACAAATAGCTTATCTTTTAGAAATTTCACCTTTGGAAAAACGCCGTCTGTTAGAGGAAGCAGCAGGGGTCACTAAATATCGCGAAAAAAAAGAAGAAACTTTACACAAAATACAAGAGACAAAACAAAACTTGCTGCGTATAGAAGATATCCTGGGAGAAGTGGAAAAACAGGTAAAAAAATTAAGCACCCAGTCCAAAAAAGCTAAAAAATATTTGGAGCTTAAAAAAAATTTAGAAAAAGTGCATCTTTCTCTATTACTCAAGAGTTATCAGATAAAGACAGACAATATCTGTGAGAAACAAAAACAAATTGAGGTATGGAAAAGAGAAAGGAAGGAGATAGAAAGAGAATATAAACTTCTTTTGAAACAAGCAGAGACTTTAAGGACCTCCATATCTACAGGAGAACAAACCTTAGGAAAATATGAACAGAGCTATTGGGAAATTAAAAATGAGATAAATCAGATAAAGAGTGTTTTAATTAGTTTAGACCGACAAAAAGACATTCTTAACCAGCAAAAGCAGACCATCAGAAAAAGGGAAGCGGATTTACACTTGGCCATTAATCAAATTAAGGAAAGCTGCAAAGAAATAGAAGCAGAGACAGCTACACTTGCTAATAAAATAGAGAAGACAGAGGTATTAATAAACACCATAAATAATGAGATAGCACACTTAGACCAGGAGAATAGTAAAAAGATGCCGGGGCTCAGGAGTAAAAGCAAGATTTTAGAAAGAAATAAAGCAGAAATGATTAAGTTTAAAGCAGAAATAGAACATCTTTTAGGAAGGAAGGATTCCTTAATTCAAGAAAAACAAAGAGTGGAAAAACGGCAAATGCAGTTAGAAAATGACCAAAAACAATGTCTTAAAGAATTAGAAGAAATTGAGCACAAACTAGGAGTATTAAAAAGTAAAATTATTGATATTAAACAAGTTCAAGAACAGGTAGCCCAGCGATGTCAAGAAATTAGACAAAAAAAACACCAGTGGCAAAAGGCCATCATAAAGATGGAAGAAAACCTCATTCGTTCTCAATCACGATTAAAGACAGTCAAGTTATGGTTAGAAAGTCATCTGCCTAGACAAAAAATGCCTGCTGATAAAGATATTTCTTCTATTATGGACATTATTATAAATGCAAATGGTTTTGAAGATGCAGTAGAGGCCGTATTAAGATTAAAGACGGGAAATGGATGGCTCATAAAAGATTTTTCTAACGCACTCAAAATTTTAAGACAATCTTTTCTAAAAGAGCCATTTTCTTTAGTATTACGTGATTTACCAGATCCACAATCTTCTTTACCTCAAGACCCTAAGAAATATCTTTTATCTTTGATACAAATTAAAGAAGAATGTCTTGAATTAGGGAAAAGATTGTTTGGTAATGTGATTGTGGTCCAAACTTTAACTCAAGATTTATTAAACATCCATCCAAACATTATATTTGTTACACCTAAGGGTGAGATTTTGACCAGTGAGGGAGTGATTCATAAAGGTTATTCTCAGGGGATACTGAAAGAATATCTATCTCAAAAAAAACTTTATATTCACCTTCAGAAAAAAGTTGGTATACTAAAAAGACATCTATCCCAGGTAAGGACTAGGTTTAAAACTTTAAAAATAGAATTAACTCAATTAGAGAAGTTATTAAAAGAGAATGAAATAGAAGTAGAGAAGTATAAAAAACAACAAGATGGAATAAAAGAAGAAGAGATCAAACAAAAGGAATTTTTAAAATACACCTTTTTACAAAAAGAAGAAAACCAAAAAAGGATAAATGAAATTATAAAAAATTTAGAAAGTATCCAAACCACCATTCAACAGAGAGAACGGCGTTTTAAAAAAGCAGAAAAAAGTAGGGATGCTTTAGAAGAAGAACTCAGGCGTTTGAGAAAGGAGGTAGAAGAGATTAAAATGTTGAAGGGAAAAAAGACACAACGTTTAAATGAATATATTTTACAGAACAGAGAGATGGAAAGTAAAAAAAGATTCTTTCTTCAAGAGAGGAAAAGGCTGATTATGGAGCAAGAAAATTTGATTACTCGACAGAGAGAACTGAGAGAGGAGCTAAAGGGTATTGAAAATCAAGAGATGATGCTTAAGAAAGAACAAAAAGAGAAAAAACAGCGAGTTATTGAGGCTGATAAGAAAGAAAAAGAACTTTTAGCAAATATAAATGCCTTAAAAAAGGAGATAAAATGGCTTTCACAGAAAGAAAGAGCAATTACAGAAAAAATTTCTTTATTTCAGTCTAAAAGGCAAGAATTATCTCAAAAAATTAACCTTTATGAGTTAGAAGTTTCCAAGTTAACAGGAGAAATAAATATTTTAGGTGATAGGCTTCAGAAAGAATATGGGATTTTATTTTCAGAAGATGGGTTATGCCCTCCATTGGAACTGAGTGTGGAAGATTTAGAAGATAAAAGGATAGAATTAGAGGGTAAACTTCAGGCCATGTCTAACATTAACCTGGGTGCCATTGAGGAATACAAAGAAGTAAGTGAAAGATATAACTTTCTTAAAAATCAAAGGAAAGACCTAAAGAGTTCTCTCAAAGATTTAGAGAAGGCAATCAAGACCATTGATAGGACTTCCGTTAATTTATTTCTTACTACTTTGCAAAAGGTAAATGAAAAGTTTTGTTCTATTTTGCAATTTGTGTTTAGGGGAGCTAAGGGAGAAATCACTCTTTTGGAACCAGCACATCCTTTGTCTTCTGGTGTAGATTTTAAGGTGCGGCTACCTGGAAAGAAGGTAACTCATCATTTGTTATCTATGGGAGAAAGATGTCTCATCTCTCTTATCTTTCTTTTCAGCCTTTATTCTGTTAGACCAAGCCCTTTTTGCATTCTGGATGAGGTTGATGCTGGATTAGATTCACAAAACTTGCGCTGTTTTTGCGATTTACTATTACAGTTGAAAAATCAGATGCAGCTAATTGTTATTACTCATAATCGTATGACTATGCAAATAGCCAATGCTATTATTGGAGTAACTATGGAAGAAAAAGGCATTTCCCAAGTCTTTTCCCTTTCTTTAAATAAGGAGGTAAGGCATGCTCAAATGGTTTAAAAAGAAAAAAGAACAAGCACTTGAAAAAAAACCTAGCCGTCTTTCACGTCTTAAAGATAAACTTTTAAAAACCCGTCAGAACTTTAGTGAGCGTATCAATCATCTTTTCTTGGGGAAAAAAGAAATTGATGAACATATTCTGGAAGAGTTAGAGGAGATTTTGATTATGGCTGATTTAGGTGTAGAGGCCACACAAAAGTTAATTCAAAATTTAACCCAAAAAACTAGCCAGAAGGAAATAAATAGTATAGACCAATTAAAACAAGATTTAAAACAAGAAATTCTTAATTTTCTTCAAATAGAAGCTCCTCCTTTAGATATAGAAAAGGCAAAGCCTTTTGTAATCATGTTAGTAGGTGTGAATGGAGTTGGAAAAACCACTGCTATTGCCAAGTTAGCTAAATATTACAAAGATCAAGGTAAAAGAAGTCTTTTAATCGCAGCCGATACCTTTAGAGCAGCAGCTATTGAACAATTAGAAATTTGGGCTGAAAGAGTGGGAGCAGAGATTTATAAACAACAGCCTGGGGCTGACCCAGCAGCAGTGGTGTTTGATGGCTTGCAAGTGGCCAAAAAACAGGAAATAGATATTGTTTTTGTAGATACTGCTGGCAGGCTTCATACTAAGATAAATCTTATGGAGGAACTAAAGAAGATAAAGAAGGTAATAGAGAAAAGCATATCCTTGGCTCCACATGAAATATGGCTAGTTTTAGATGCTACTACTGGCCAAAATGTCATATCCCAAGTAAAAATGTTTCATGAGGCCCTAGGAGTTACAGGATTGATTTTAACAAAATTAGATGGCACAGCTAAAGGAGGTATTGTAGTAAGCACTTGTTACACCTTTAAAATCCCCCTCCGCTTTATTGGAATAGGAGAACACCTACCAGACTTACATCCCTTTGATGCCCAGGAGTTTGTAGAAGCTCTTCTTTAACCCCTACCCTTAGTTATGGGCAGGGGTTAAAGTGTGGTTTTCTACTATACACAACCTGTTGGTTTAGGCAAACCTGCCATCTTACAAGCACCTTTAGCTGGGCCAGAAGGAAATAGCTCATAAATCTTTTTCAGTTTAAAACCAGTCTTTTTGCAAAGCACTCTGATCATAGGAGCAATACCATTTTGTTTATAGTAGTCCTGTAAGAAATGGATTACTTTCCAGTGTTCATCAGTTACTTCTTTGATTCCTTCTAATTCCTTTATGTACTCTATCCATTCTGGGCACCAAACATCAATACCACCTGCCAAAAATCCATCCTCATCTACTTCAAATTTCGTTCCTTTGTACTCTACTACCGGCATTTACCTTACCTCCTTTCAAAATTTTCTGGGCGAGTTTAGCACAACACAATGAGCTTTGTCAATAGTTTAATCACTAAATTTTCCAAAATTTAATGTCTTATTTTTCAAAAGGCCCATAAATTGAGGATTTTAGAAAATATCTTTTCTATTTTACTATTCAAATTGAGTTAAAAATGAGTAAATTGTTTATTTTCTATTTTTTATTGAGGCAAACCAATCTATTTGATGACAGATGCCTCTAATTACTTTCACATCACTCACTGTAAGTGGGACTTTACCAAAAAGACGTTTCATGACTTGATAAGTATGGGCTTTTTCCCCTCCAAGAACAAAGCCTATTTTAGATAGGGAATTTATCAAATGTTTATACATTTCCTCTAATTCTTCGGTTTTAGCCAGAAGAGGTAAGGCCTGTGATACCTTTCCTTCTATTTGATGGTAATACAATTCATATAAAACTACACCTACTGCCTGTGCCAAATTTAAAGAAGAATGCTTGGAAGATGTGGGAATAGTTATTATACTGTGACATAAATCCAATGCTTCGTTTGTTAATCCTGTTCTTTCAGGTCCAAAAACCAGGGCAATTTCATTTTTCTGTGACAAAGAGGTTAAAAGAGGAAGGATTTCTCTAAGAAATAGTGCAGGTCTTTTATATCTAGTTCTAGCAGTAGTTCCTATAATATAGTGAAACGAAGCTATTGCATCTCTTAAATTTTGAAAAACTAAGGCCTGGTAGAGAACATCCTTTGCTCCCTTAGCACGGCTTAGGGCTTCAGGATGTAATGGAGAAACCAGAGGATTGACTAACACAAGAGATTTAATATTAAAATTTTTTAAAATCCGTGCAGTTGCTCCAATATTGCCTGCAATAGCTGGGGCAACTAAAACTACATGAAGCCTATCCAGCTTAAGGGAATACATTAATCCTGTTTTGGCTGTTTTTCTCTTCCTTCTTTTACGGTGCCTTTAATGCTTTGATATATTTCTTCAAAATATTTAGAAAAACCAGAGGGAGAGATCCTCCCTGTTTCAATAAATTTTATCACTACTTCTTTCGCTACCTTTAAAATTTTTTCTTCATCTGATGTCATTTTTTTCTCCTCTAGAAAGCCTCTGCTGAAAAACGGAAGAAGGCCATACAAAATTCAGCAGAGGCCTTTGTGAAGAGATACCCCTGAAGGCACCCCTTCTCAAAAATACTTATATAAATTAAAATTAACCAAGTCAAGGAGGGGAAATGACTACAGGATATATTCCAAGTTATATAAAAGCTAGTTCTACTGGGGAATTAAAACAAAAAATTAAATTAGCTTATGAAATATTAAAAAAATGCACTTTATGTCCGCGTGAATGTAAGGTCAATCGGTTACAAGGAGAAACAGGAATATGTAAGACAGGAAAATTGCCGGTTATCTCTAGTTATTTTCCTCATTTTGGAGAAGAAACACCTTTAGTAGGAAGATATGGTTCTGGCACCATTTTTATTTCATACTGTAATTTGCTATGTATTTATTGTCAAAATTATGAAATCAGCCATTTGGGTGAGGGTAGGGAGGTCTCTTTGGAAGAATTTGCCCAAATGATGCTTTCGCTTCAATATGTGGGTTGCCATAATATCAATATTGTCACTCCCACTCATGTAGTGCCTCAGATTTTAGCAGCTTTGGAGATGGCGGTAGAAGGTGGGTTAAATATTCCATTGGTTTATAATACCAGTGGTTATGAGAAGGTAGAAACTTTAAGGCTCTTAGACGGGATTGTGGATATTTACATGCCTGATTTTAAATATTGGGATTCACAAGTAGCAAAAAAATATTCCCATGCTCCAGATTATCCAGAAGTGGCTCGCAAGGCGTTAAAAGAAATGCATCGCCAAGTGGGGAACTTGAAACTCAATTCTAATGGAATAGCCGAAAAAGGTCTTTTAGTGCGGCATTTAGTTCTCCCTCATGGATTGGCAGGCACCAAAGAAATTATGGAATTTATTGCTAATGAAATTTCCCCTAACACTTATGTGAATATCATGCCTCAGTATAGACCATGCGGTAAGGCCTATCAGGATTCTCTTATAAATAGACCTATTACCATGACAGAATATAGAGAGGCTATAAGAATAGCTTTAAAAGCAGGTCTCACCAGATTAGATAAAAGGCATTTTTAAATGGGAAAATCTTGGGGTGTTTCAAATTCAATACCTACCTGATAACTATCTTTTGATTTTTGTCTCATCCAAACTACTTTGCCTTTTAAGTGAAAAATTTTTTCCTTAATTGCTATATCCATTTCAATGGGAGTAGAAGGTTCTATTTTATTAACTATTTCTATTAATGCTCCCTTTTTGCTCAAATTCAAAGTTTTACCCATACCTTCTGTGGTATTTTTTGGAGATAAACTCATATAAAAGATTAAATTTATACTTTCTTTGCGTTTAGCCTGTCTTCTTTCTTTAAAATTGTTCTTTTCCATTACTCCATTATTACTTTTTTTTAAGGCAAAGTCAAATCCCACAGTCCTGAAGAATGAATTTTTTTCGCACCTTGAAGTCCAAAATGTGCTGAAAATTCATGCTAAAATCCTTTCTATCTTCTCAGCTTTTGCAGGAATCTCGCTCAATCTTT
>Ga0190363_1000929_pt1 | contig 17505 bp, 18 predicted proteins | sample 48721867_MG_FD_161272 | JGI IMG/M metagenome (GOLD analysis project Ga0190363, IMG submission 161272) | Hydrothermal vent microbial mat bacterial communities from Southern Trench, Guaymas Basin, Mexico - 4872-18-6-7_MG | ecosystem: Environmental > Aquatic > Marine > Hydrothermal vents >... | reverse complement strand
CAGCGCTCCTCGTAATAGCTGCCTTCGCCGCCGCCAGGAGGAAGAGCCTGCCTCCCCGAGACCCTAAAACGGGTAGGTTCGTGAAGGCCGGGAGGTGACCCCATGGCTGCTCCCGCTGCGGCGCTCCTGCCGGCCCTCATCGGCGTCATAGTGATAGTCTACGTGCTTAGGAAGCTGAAGCTGCTCACAGTGCTGCTCTTCGTCGGCCTAGGCCTCTTCGCGGCTTACGCCATCATCAGCTTGATCCCGGAGCTCCAGGTGGAGCCCTTCTGGCCGATGTTCAAGGAGTTCGTCGAAGCCTTCCCACAGATGGCCGCCGATGTCTGGACATGGTTCAAGGAGACCTTCGGAATGCTGGTGGGGTGACCCGCAATGCTGGTGGGAATCATAATCGCACTCTTCGCCGGCCTCGGCATACTATTGATGTCGCTCAACGCGGCCAACATCGCCCCGGCGGTCCTGGAGCCGGTGATGCAGCCCCTCATGCTCGTGGCAGATAAGATGTTCTACTTCCTCGCCGCAATGACGCCGATACTCGCCGCCGTCATCCCAATATACATCTTGAAGAACAGGGATGAACGCGTACTCGTCCTCGGAGCCCTATACGGCTTCGCATTAATGGTCATAGTCCTAACACTCGGCCTAGACAGACAGATCGCAGAGCTCTTCAGAACCTCCTGGTACGGCAGCACCATAACCACTGTGGCATCCTCCCTGGGCGGCTTCGCATCAGCGGTGGGCAGCATACTCTACGGCGTCTCACTATGGCTCTGGGGAGCCCTCCTGGCCCTCGTCGACGCCCTCCTAGGAGGAGTCGCCGCCCTCGGCAGGGCTGCTGGAAGGGCTCGTGGACGCGTGAAGGAGGAGAGGAGGCGGGTTCACGGGAAGATGGGGGAGAGAATATGAGCCTGCCGCTTTGGCTTTACTGGCTCTTCGCAGCCCTCGGCGGATCCAGCCTCGGCTACCTAGCTGGCTCGGCCCTCAAGACAGCCATGAGGAGGCTGAGAGGAGGTGGAGGGTATTGAGGCGTGAACACCTGAGGAATCTGGCCCTAGCAGCCCTCATCCTCTGCATCATACTCGCAGTAGGCTACGGATGGAAGACATCGTTGATCGTCGCAGACACTACTCCACCGGAGATCAGGGAAGTCTTCCCGGAGGGCTCCGTCGAGTGGAGGATGGCCGTCGACGACGAGGGCCGCCTCATCGTCAAATGCTGGGTCAAAGAGAACCTAGAGATGAAGGAGGTAACCTGCAGCATCTACCGCTACGAGCTCCTAACCTGGGTTAAGAAGGAGACAATCACGCTAGACCTCCAAGAAAAGCTCAGCGGAGACATATACCTCTACCGCGGCACCTTCACCGGAGGCGAATACAAGCCTCAAACCGTGGAATCCAGTCCATCGGGATACCAGGAGCCGCAGATGAGCTGGACCCTGACGACCGGCGTCAAATATAAGCTGAGGTTCACGGCCGTCGACAAGGCAGGCCACAAGGACACCTATGAGGCAACCTTCAAGCTGTACACCACTGAAGAGGCCGTAGGGGGAAAAGGCCTAGTCACCGGCTACGTAACCGTCAACGGCAAGAGGATTGAGGGGCCAGACGACGAGGTATGGGTAACATCCCTAAACCTAGTCATCAGGGTATACCTCACGGCCGGGGCAGACGAGGTTCAGAACATATACTGCCTCCTCGGCGGAGACCGGGTCGCGGACTTCGCGAAGAAGAGCGGCTACTGGGAGGCCACATACAGGCTTCCCGGAGACGGAAAATACAGCTTCATGGTTCAGGTCCTCACTAAGAGCGGAATCGACATCCAGCTGGCCAGCTTCACCGTCTCCACAGGCTTCTACGGCCTTCCAAGAGACCGCATCCTCATGGCAATAGGAGCGACCTCCGTCCTGGGAATCGCAGCCCTCTACGGCTACACGGCAACGAGGGAGGTGAAGCGCGGTGGAGGCGGGCGCCGCAGCTGACGTGAGGCCCGACGACCTAAGCACCGATGTCATATCTCGGGGCCGTGACAAGCTCTTCACCCTATTTTTCGCCGCCGCCATGGTCTACGGTCTCTGGAGCGGCCTCGCCTCGGCGGGATACCTCCTCGCATTCAACACGAATACGCTTATGGTGACGGCCATAGCCTTCACGATAAGCAGCCTGTCCTGGATAAAACGGGCCAGGCCCCTTGAGGATCAGGTCGTCTACATCGCCCTATGCGTCATCCCCATAGGGCTGCGCACATTCTTCCAGCTCCCCATATTCAGCAGCTGGGAGGCTTCGGCCGATGCCACATGGCAGCAGCAGATAGGCTTCACGCTTCAGGTGGCCGGACTCTGGAGCCTCGTCGCCGTAGCCGAGGAGGCATTCAGGGCCGCGATGATAAGCTACCTTGAGGGCCTAGGCATATTCGAGAAGTCGCTGTGGCTGAGAGCCCTGGCTGCAAACATCCTCTGGCTCGCCTTCCACTTCGTACAACGCCCCTTCGACCCCTGGGCCTACAGGTGGTACATCGCCTGGCTCTTCATCAGCGGCCTCGTCATGACCTTCGTGCTGATCAAGGCGGGGCTCGGCGCAGCCGTCGCGGTACACTGGCTTGTAAACATCAGCAGCTAAGGGGTGAGAGCCGTGAAGGCGAAGTATAAAGCCATGATGACTCTGACCATGATCGCGCTAGTCGTCAGCATCCTAAACGGAGTCGCAGACCTCACGGTCAAGCTTCATCAGACCTTTAGGGCATCGGCCGCTACGCCGTCAGGCGAGAAACTTTTAATAAAGGTGAAAGCTGATAGCGGCCGACCCCCATTCCTATGGGCCCTAGCGTGGCGCGTCAGCGGACAGGTCGTCACCAACGTCTCCAACGGCATCACGATACAAGTCCAAGGAAGCAACATAGAGTCGCCCGTCACCGTCGACTATTGGATTGAGGCCCGCAAGCCGGATGGGACGGCCCTCGGGAAGACGCTTCAGGCATCGGGGATCAGCTGCAATGTGGGAGGAAGCGTAAGCGACGGCACGGGCAGCATCGACATCGACCAGCACCTCAGCAATCTAGGCCTCTCAACGACGCAGGATCAGACCGTCGACTACTATGTCTACGTGAAGGTGACGGCGACAGGCCTCATAAGCGGGCAGCAGCTCGTCGCCGAGGTCGGGCCAGTCAAGTTCGACGCGGTGACCTTCAACTACGGCGTGGAAGCCGAGGAGACGATAGAAGCCTCCGCAGACACCTACGTCTCAAATTTATCCCCCGACACTAACTACGGCACCGCCTCAACGTTATATTCAGATGCTGATAACTTTATAACCTACATCAAATTCGATCTCCCGGCCGGTCTCACAGCTGAGGACATCATCAGCGCCACCCTACGCTTAAAAATAGATACTCCCAGCGAGCGATACCAGTTTTTCTTTAGGGTGACGGAGAGCTGGGATGAGAACACCACCACATGGAACACGAGACCCGAATTCGCGACCGACTGGGAGATTACAGATTCCTACCCCGATACCGATGGGGCTCAAACAGTGTATACGGACATCACGCCCATCGTTAAGGCTTGGCTGAACACGGCTAACTACGGCCTTGCGACGAGGTGCAACGAGCCTGGAGCCACGATAATATACTCACGCGAACACTCATACTCTACGCGTCATCCGAAGCTCATATTGAATTATTATGACTGGTCTGCCAGCTGGAGCTGGTATCCGCTGCCCTTGAGCATCGTCTCCATGCCTATCGGCCGACAGATAGTGCTGGGCCTCATCGCTGGAATCACCTGCTTCACTGCCATAGTCACCCTATCGAGGAGGGGGAAGAGATGAATGGGCGGGAACTCGTCGGCCTAGGCCTCGTCGCCCTGGGGGTATTCGTCTTAATCGGGGGAGTAGGCATAGGCCTCAGCTGGGTCCTCGGATACTGGGACAAGGAATACGTAGAGACGTACAGGGGCTACGACATCTACTTCTTCTTCAACATCGGCGTATACGGCTTTCAGACAGGCGGGGGTGAGTGGCGATACTTCGGCAGCGTTGAATCCGCCGAGAACGCCATCGACGACATGCTGGATCAGCCCATCTTCATCGAGACATATCGAGGCTACGAGATCTATCAGTCGCCGGGCACTGGACGCTACTACGCCGTAGATCCAGAAACGGGAGAGCAGGTCTCCACTTACTGGACTGAGCTTGAAGGACTCAAGAGCTGGCTTGACACCCTTGAGACCGAGAAAGAGGAGGCCCTGGAGGCCGAGGTGGAGGGACATGTCTACACCTCCCCCGGTCCAAGCCCCGGAGAGGTGGAGGTGCAAAGCCCTGAGAGGCGTCTAGGCTGGCTCAGATGGCTCGGGCTTCCCGTCATGGCACTTGGAGCCGTATTGGCCCTGAGGAGGGATGAGAAGGAGAGATGAGGAAGCTCCTAGTCCTAGGCCCCCTATTTTTCTCCTTCATCTTCATCGCAGCGGTATATGCTCTGCAAGTCGAGGTGCCGCCCAACTGGAGGGCCGGATCTCTGGCCGTCTACCTGTTCTCATTCCCCGAGGACGGCGGAGAGTACCGGGGCTCTTTGACGATAGCCCTAGCAGTATGGAACGCCAGGCCAGAAGACCCCGTCCGCATACTACTTGACGGCGAGGAGTACGCCGTCATAGACCACGAGGGCTACTTCACATACACCCTGAAGGGGCTCAGGGGAAGCCATCACGTCGCAGTCGTCTGCCGCTACCGCATCTTCGCCCAAGCGGCCTTCTGGGTCAGACCACCTCCACCTAGGCCTGCGATGATTCCGTTGTCTGACTTCTATGAGAGGCTTCGCCGTGAACGTGAAAGGATGACGTGGATAATGGTGGGCTCCACGGCCCTGGGAGTACCCCTAGGCATCTGGACAAAGAAGAAGACTCGAATCCGAAGCGAGTGGGCCCTCACGCTGCCAGCTTCAACCCTATTCATCGGCCTCTGGAGGCTGGACAGCCTCTACATGCTGCTGCCCATGGGCGTAGCCTGGGCCCTTACCTACATACTCGCCCGCGAGTATGCCAACTACCTTGGCGTCTTCATCATCCAAGTCGGCCTGGTAGAGAAGATAGAGCTGGCGCTGGATGAAGGCAACTACGCCATCCTAGGGGTGGGGCCGAGATACTGGAGGAGCTGGTTCATAAAGCGGTATAAGGTTGAGATAAGGGAGGCCCGGGACACCTTCACCTTCACGTCGAAGGGCGTGGTCATCAGGTGCGTAGCAGTCAGGGGATACGAGAACTATCAGGTAGACGACGAGAAGAAGCTGATCCGCATCAGGGCTGACCCGGCGCTGAGCAAGGTGTTGAAGGAGAGTGAGGCGGTCGAGTGGCTTCAGAACAAGGTCGCAGACCTAGAGTTCAAGACCCTCCTCACGGAGAGGGCGCTGAGGGCCCTCGTCGCCCACGTAATAGGCAGCTTCGAGCGAATCGTCAGAGACCTCCTCGTAGACAAGGTGAAGACACCCGAGGAGCTCCGGAGGCGGATAGCGGCGGCGAAGGAGAGGCTGAGGCGGGAGCTCGAAGAGGCTCCCGCAGGGCCGGTAGAGGGGGCCGGAACCCCTCCGGCCTCCGCCGAGCCCATAGGAGGCGAGAAACGTTGACCAGAAGGAGAGTGAGGCACAGGAGGCTGAGGAGAGGAGAGACCCCATCCCAGCGCCTCTGGATCCAGAGGGCCATAAGGGAGCCTGGAGCCCTCAGGCGCTACGTCCAGAGGGAGTGGGGCTCCAAAGGCTTCACGAAGAGGGGCACCATCAGGGTCAGCATCCTCCGCAGCCTCGCCGAGGGAAGAGGCCGTGGAGGGAAGAGGGTCACCCTGAAGACCCGGAGGAGGGCCAGGCTCGCCCTCACCCTCAGAGAATTGCGGAGTGGAGGTGAGGAACGGTGACCAAGAGGCGTGTGAGGAGGAGGCGGAGCAGGGAGCTCCGGGCGAGGGACTTCGGCGACAACCCCCGGATAAGACGCAGATACGGCGAGGCGGAGAAGGTCAGCGAGAGGGAGCCCTGGGAGGTCAGGTATGCCAGGAGGAAGCGCCGCCTCGCCCGCCTCCTCCTCGGAGAGGAAGGTGAGAAGTAGGAGCGGAGACCAGGGGGCCATACGCCCCCGATGGATTAGGAGGGACTCCAGATGGCGCGGAGGAGGGTTAGAGTCAAGAGGCGTCGAGGAAAGGGCTTAGGGGTAAGCCTGCCCCGCATCAGCCGCAGCCTGCCCCAGATGACTCTCAGCCAGATCGAGAGGGAGTGGGAGAAGCTGCCTAAAGCGGAGAGGGAGAGGAGGCGGAGGCTGCTCATCGAGAACCTATACGGCGGAGACAAGGAGGCCTTCAAGAGGGATCTGCTGTCCAGACCCAGGCTGATAGGCAGAATACTCCTCAACATAGACCAGATTATTACACGTGTAATAACCCCCCAGGAGAAGGGGGAGGAGCCGGAGAGGCCAAGGCCTAAGCGAAGGGAGAAGCCCTCCCAGAAGAAGAGGGCTAAGGCTCCAAAGTCTGAAAAGCCGAAGGCTGAGGGGAGGCCTGCCAGGCCGAAGGCTCCATCCAGGCCTGAGGGGAAGAGGCTGACGGAGGAGAGGCTGGCCGAGGAGATCCTCAGACTCCAAATCGAATACGACAAGCCGAGGGTGATGCCGGAATACCTCGAAATCAGGCTTCAGAAGGAGGGCTACGACACCGGGAACCTCACGGAGCTCCTCTCAAAGCTGGAGGAGAGGGGCGTCATAGAGGTTCAGAGACCCAACAAGAGAGACCCGTCGGTCATGGAGATCACGCACAAGACGTATAAGGAGCTGGACGGGATAGCAGACGAATTCCACAGAGCCTTCGACGAGATATACAAGAACGTAGCCGCAGCGAGGATAAAGGAGGCGCACCACATCAAGAAGATTCCGCCAGGCCTCCACGAGAAGATCTACGAGGAGTTCAGAGAGAAGGCGTGGAAGTGGAGGGACGAGAAGGCCAGGTGGATACTGGAGGCTGGAGACCCCAATCTCGCCAGGGTCAGGGCCGAGGAGCTGTCCAAGGTGATAGGCAGGGAGCTCCATAGGATCTGGGACGAGGAGGAGCGGAGGATACTCGGCGAAGCCGGATACGTGAAGGAGGAGGGCAGAGCCGTAAAGGCAGACCCGGAGGCCCTCAGGAGGCTCAGGGAGCTGAAGGCCGAGGTGGAGAGGATCGTCAAGGAGAGGGGGGACCTGCAGATGAATCTGAAGGCTGAAGACAGCTATGAGCGGATCAAAGGACTCGTCGACGACTTCTACATGGGTATAGATGATGCCGAGAGGGTGAGAGAGGAGATCACAGACTTCCAGGCTAGGCTGGGAAGTGCATACGACGATCTCTACAATCTCAGGGATAGGCTCTACGAACTCTCCTCTATGGCTGAGAAGCTGTCTGAGGCTGAGGGATTGAGAGACGAAGCCTTAGAGCTGATGAGGCAGATACAGCAGCTCATCAGAGGCTACATAGAGGCGGATATCAGAAACATAGAGCGTCTCGAATCCAAGACCCAAGACCTGCTACATAAGCTGGAGGAGGCGGAGGAGAAGAGGGCCCGGGTGAAGCCGAGGATCATCGACAAGCCGGATAAAGCGACAGTCGCCCTCTGCGACATAATGGCGGGATTCAGCGAGGGTGAGAGGGACACCCTCATCGCTGTCGAGGGCGGGAAGACGACGATAATGGGCATGGACCCCTCACACGTGGAGCTATACAAGGTAGACTATATGGGCGAGCCCTTCCTCCCCGAGGGGCGATACATGGTGAGCAGCACGCCGTGGCTTGGAAGATTCGTCAAGAAGCCTACACAGCTCAGGGTTGAGATGGAGCACGGACCAATCGGAGAGGTGAGGATCGTAGCCGAGAAGGAGACCAAGAGCGGCATCAATGAGAAAGAGATGATACTTCGGAAGGTGCCGGAGAACTATGCGATGTTCCCCTCTCCACGCATAGTCCACAAGGCCGAGGTCAAAGTCCCCGTCGAGGAGCTTAGGAGTCTCCTGGAGGAGGCGAGGGCCGATAATGATGCCAGCGTCACCCTCATCGCTGGGGGAGACATGGGCGCCACATTATTCTGGGAATCTTTGCGTGGTTCAGGGCCGCCCAGAGCCGTGAGGATCGAGGGCGCTGAAGTGGAGGGCGACGGGGAGACGGTCAGCACCTTCAACCCCGATTTACTGATAAGGGCCCTGGAGAGGATGGAGCTCCTCGGCATAGAGGAAGGCATCCTACACCTCGGAGACGACCTGCCGCTCAAGATGGAGGGCGTGGGCCCCTACACCGTCTTCGAATACTACCTGGCGCCGCAGGTCGGAGTCGTGGATAAGGATGAGGCCCTGGAAAAGGCTGTGAAGGCGCTCGAAAACAGGTTGATAGAGGCCAGCAAGGATTACCAGTGGACATATGGGGTGAAGCCTCTCACAGCCGTCTCCGTCATAGGCGAATACGGCGAGGGGAAGCTGAAGGTCGAAGGGGATGAGGCGACGCTTCAGGGAATGGACATCGGAAGGATATCCATGGTGAAGGTGAGGTTCCCGAACTGGGCAGGGCTGCCGGAGGGCGAATACGGCGTTGAGGGCGTAAACATCGTCGGGAAGCAGTCGCTGTCGAAACCTGAGAAGCTCCTGATAGAGAACATCGACGAGAAGCACGTAAACCTCGTATTCAGGGGATCCAGGGGGAGTAAGACTGAGGTATACCTGACGAAGGGCGAGGCCCCCGAGCTGCCGGAGCCTAATGAAGAGGTGGTGAAGCCATACGCCGAGTTCGAGGTCGGGGTAGATGAGGTGCTTCGGGCTGTTAAGAGGGCGGAGAAGTGCGGGAACTGGGTTAAGCTGACCCTTGACTACAGCGACCTCAACGTGGAGTGGAGGGACGACGACATACCCATGGAGGAGCGAATAGGATTGGAGGAGGCAGAGTATAAGGGAGAGAAGACGGAGACCATGAGCATCTACAACCCAGAGCCCCTCAGGAGATTCCTGGAGTATGCAAAGAGGATGGGGGTGAGACGGATTAGGGGTGTGATGCTCGGCAGGCCTGGGGAGCACATACTCAAGCTGGCCTTCAAGACGGCCGACGGAGAGATAGAGGGCGAATACTGGCAGGCACCGGAGCTGGGAAGGTGAGAGAGGAGTGGCCATCCCCATAAAGAGGGTGAGGAGCCGTGTCGCAGCGGCGTAGAACCCCGCTAGACTCGGCTTTTCACCTTGCGGAGAGGCAGGGCGACCTAATGGCGAGGCTATACGACGCCGCTGAGGGAGGCGGCCTTGGTGAGGAGGATTGGAGGGAGGTGGAGAGGCTGCTCCCCCTGGCCACCATGGGGAACATAGATGGGAGGCTGATGAAGGCCCTGGAGATCTTCGCCGAATACGGTCTCCATCGTCACCCATACTGGCTGAGGGGCCTGGTAAACAGGCTGAGGCCCTGCCAGAACCAGGCTCTCCATGAATACGTGTTGAAGAGCCTGGTTCAGCTCCCCGAGGAGCCCCTATTGACGACGATGATGACTCCCGTCCCTCTGGAGGAGAAGCTGAGGAGGCGTGGATGGCGTGTCCAGCCCTCTACTTAACCCGCCCCTAAGAAGCTTAGGCGACCTGCGCCGAATGGCTAGTCTACTCCTAGACAGAGACCCGGCTCATCTTGAGAAGTACATCGACTACCTCACCTACCAACCCCAGACCTTCACGGAGGCGAGGGGGCTGCTGGCAGGTGGCAGGCACGTCCTCATAGACGGAATCACGGGGGCGGGCAAGACTGCTCTCATGCTCTACCTCCTCAGGGAGTTCTACGAGGAGGGGTTCAGAATCATCTTAAGGGACGCCGGCGGCCTCGAATTCATCAACCTCGCCCTCGACATCCCCATGGTCATGTGGATTCCGGAGGGCTGCAGCTTCAAGTTGAAGAGGCCTGAGGAGGCTGCGGAGAACCTTGAGGTTGCCGAGTACGGCGGCCCAGAGGAGATCGTCAGGGAGGCCTTCAAGGGGGAGAGGCGCTTCCACGCAGTCTGCAACAGGCTCTTCCACCCAAGGGACTATGAGCAGTGGGTTGAGTTCTTCGGAGGCCTCCTCGGCGAGATACTCCACATCTGCCACACTTCGCCGCCCAGCAGGGATCGAAGATTAGTTCTCGCCGTCGACGAGCTCAACGACCTCGTCACCAGCAGCCAGTACGCCCTCTCGCCCCTGCACCGCAGCCTTAAGGCCGTGATAGAGATGAACCTCCGCAGCCTAAGGAAGCACTACGTCACACTGATGGCCTCGACGCACGGCCTCAGCCAGATAAGCCGTGGGGCCCGAAGCCAGTTCAGCTACATCTTCCTCAAGAGGCATCAAGGCGACGAGCTCTACCAGTTCTGCAGCCGGAACCTCGTCACGGTGCGAAACGAGGTATTCTGGTTCGTACTAAACGCCCTTCAGAAGCTGCCGAACGACGAGGCCTTCCTCTTCGACCCGGTGAGGCGCTTCGACAGAGTCTGCTTCCCAAACCCAATCGTCTACGAGAGGGACGAGATGGAGTGGAGGGCGGAGATATCGGAGACATGCTTTGAGACCTCCATCGACGTGTTGGACCTCAAGATAGCGTATCTGAGGGGTAGGACGCTGAACTTCGAGGAGATCGCGGATGAGGCGGGCGTATCCACGGCTACCGCGTGGAGGAGGTGGAAGAAGGTGGAGAGGATTCTCAAGGCGGAGGCGGTGAACGTTGACGTTCGTTAGGGGTAGGAAGGCGGAGAGGAAGACGGTCATAGAGGAGGATGAGTTCAAGGCGATGCTCAGGAGGGCTGGGGAGGATCAGCCCCACGAATACTACGCCCTCAGGGATAGAGCCCTCCTCTGCATACTATGGAAGACTGGGAAGCGACGGGGGGAGGTGGCCCGCCTTGAGGTCGCCGACTTGGAGGTCGACAGGGAGCGGGGTCTGCTGCACATCACCTTCACCTTGGAGAAGAAGCGGAGGGGCAGCATCCTCACCCGGCGGAGGACTAAGACCCTCAGCCTGGAGGATCCCTACGTGAAGCCCATCCTCGAATACCTTGAATACCTCAAGAGGCTGTCGCCTGGCTGCCGATACCTATTCCCCTCAACCAGGTGGAACCCCCTCACGGGGGCCCTCACCATAATCGGCGACAGGCACATAAGCGGCGTACAGGTTTGGCGCATAGTCACTCGGGCCGGACCCGAGGCCTGGCCCCACCTATTCAGGGAGACCCAGGGAGCCAGGGTGGTGAGACGATACGGAAACACAATCACAGGAGTCTTCGCCGTAAAGCAGCGCCTAGACCTGGAGCAGATACAGACAGCCATGAGATACGTCGAGAGATATGCTGTAGATCTCATAGAGCCGGAGGAGAATGTGCTCTAAGCCTCTTTCTAATTCAAAACCGATGAAACATTACGTCATAATGTTTCATACAGAGAATTGAGGCCTCATTTTCTAGAGATTCAGCTATCTGGAGAGACCCCTTAAATTAATATTAATATCGTGGAGACCTGCGAAAAATGAAAAGAGTGGCCTACTCCTCGCCTCCTATCGACGTTCAAGAGCCTCTTCTATAAGGAGTCGACCCAATCAGGGTAGACGCAGCCGGATTCTGGAACTCCTCGTGAGGCTTTTGGCCTAAATGCTGAGAAGTAGGTTTAGATGCTTCCTAGATCAAAGAGCCTTAATTCATAAAATTATAATTTCATTCTCATTTCGTTCTCGTAATGGAGGTCTTTGAGCTTTATAGGTAAAGAGAAAGAGACGAGGCTTCCAATTAAAAAAGCAGCTGAAGCTGAAAGACTTTACCTAAAAGATCTGCAGCGAAATCCCGATGACTTAGAGGCTTTATTTGGCTTGGGATGCGTTTACGCCTTGACAGGCGACCTCAGGAGAGCTGTGGAGCTCTGGAGACGCTGCATCAAACTCAAGCCAGACTGGAGTGAAGTCCACATCTCTTTAGCCTGGGCCTACTATAAATTAGGGGAGAATGAAGAAGCTTACAGGCATGTAGAGGAGGCTTATCGTTTAGGTGCTCGATTAAGGTCTCAGAGCCAGCTCTTATCCAGACTTTTAGAGATGGCTGAGAGACCCCTAAAAAGGTCTGTAGAGGAGAGATATGTAGAACAGCAACGCTCATCATTAACTCCAAGCAGGGCAGCTATTCTAGGAGCACTCTTCATCTTATCCTTCACTCTCTATGCTTACAGTCCACTTCTATACGGTTTCCCGAAGGGCGGAGACGCCCCCAACGCCCTCTCGATGATCAGATATCTAGAGAAATGGTGGCCCCACTTTCCAAGATGGAATACAGAATGGGGTTGCGGATATCCGTTCCTCACCTTTTACCAGCCTTTAGGAATAGTCTCCACCTTTCTCTTTAGCAAAGCTCTCAATCTCTCAATATTTACAGCCTATAAGCTTATGATGGTTCTCATCATCGTATTTTCTTCCCTAGGGCTATACATCTTATCCCTATTACTCTTCGAGGATGAAATGGCAGCTCTTACAGTTGCAATAATTTATCTCTCCACTCCTGGGAGTTTTAATAACCTTGTCTATTGGGGCTTCTATATAGAGCACTTTGGATATCCTTTCTTAATCGCCTCCATGCTACTATTACATTTATATATGAAAAGTGGGAAGAAGAAATTCCTAACGGCTTCCATCGCTACCTACGTTCTCCTCCTGCTCTCCCACTCACTAATGGCTGTTCTAGGCAGCATAGTTCTATTCACTTACTTCATATGGCTTCACCTTAAGGAGAGGGCCTCATTCACACGATTTATCAAATCATCACTGCTATTCTTCGGCTTCAGTCTCTCTCTCGTTGCTTTCTGGTATGCACCCTTCATATCTCTAGGAGCCTTCAAACAGTATGTTATTGTGTCTCCAAAAACCTGGGGTCCTTTAACACTTGAGCAGCTTATTGGCCTACCTGGAAGCGGCTTCACCCGTCTTGCTCCCTGGACCTTATTCCTAGGTTTTTTGGGTGGCCTTATATGCTTGAAGAGAAAGATGAACAGATTTTTCCTCTTTTGGTCTCTCACATTCGTTTTCTATTTAGAGGCAAATAGATTCTCCATTTTCTATCCTTTATATGGTGGAGTTGTGTTTCCCCAACGTTTTATCCCTTGGACATCTATATTCTTATCTCTGTTGAGCGGTCAAACAGTGAAGTTTTTCAAGACTAAAATATCTTCATGCAGAACATTCATACTTTTGCCCTTAATTTTTGTAATTTCATTTCCAATAGCTCATATTCATAGGATAGAGATTTCAAGTGCAACACATCATAGTGGAACCTATGAGCTGATGAATGAACTTTCATATGTTGTCAAAGGGAGGATAGCTTTCGCAGGATATATGGGACAATTCTTTCAAACATTCAACTTAGCTTCAGAGGAATCTCAACTCCAAAATTATCAGTGGCAATCTGCTCCAAACCTAGCCTGGATAGGATTAGCTGATGCCTATCTCTTTAAGGGATTTGGAGGTGTCTATGAGGCTTTTTCTGTTGCTAGATGGTTTGGTCTGGAATATCTCTTTTTAGATGAGGGAGCTAAGGTGGCCTGGGCTTCCGACAGTCAACACTTCAGAGAGGTTTGGAAGGGGCATGGCTATAAGTTATATAAAGTTGTCCCCTCAACTCCCCTTGTTTCTATTGGGGACAGACGTAAAATTCTAGTTATAGGAAATAGATATGCTTATGAAAATATCTTCTTGGCTCTCATACATGCTGATTTTGATTCGGAATATAATGCTATTATTTGGCTGGACAAGAGTGTTGATAAAATTGATATTGAAGAGCTGAGGAATTTCGATATCGTTATCCTCTACGGTTATCATTACAGAAATAGGGATGAGATGATGCGTGTCTTGAAGGAGTATCTTAATGAGGGTGGAAATCTGCTGATAGATACTGGATACTCACAAGAATCAGAGTCATCCGAACTCGGAGAACCCTTCCCAATAAGTATGACGAAGAGTGGAGACTTTGGATACAACTGGTCATTTACCTTCAGGGATTCTGAAATACTTAAGGATGTGAACTTCACATCATTCTCTCCTCCCAGATATGGTGATGCTCCTTGGGGCGTCTCATATTCATTTAATCAAACAATTCAGCCCTGGGCCAAGACCATAGCATGGCTTTATGGACACCCTATAATTGTCGTTGGAGAATACGGCGGAGGACGAGTCGTCTGGTGTGGGTTAAATCTCCCCTACCACGCTAAATCCTATAGGAATAGGGAGGAGGCTAAGCTGCTTTTACGTCTATTAAACTGGCTTAGTCCACCCAGGGAGAAGTCGTCTACAGAGGTTGAGGTCGATAGGCCTATCCCCGAGAAGATGATAATCCCAATAAGTGGAGAGGCAAAGGGTGGTGCTTCAGTCTTTGTTAGAGAGACCTACTTCCCCAAGTGGCATGCCTATCTAGAAGTTGGAGGAGAGAGAATGAAGCTGGATCTCTATTATTCTGGACCTGGATTCATGCTGATAATCCTACCCGAAGAGGTTAATGCTCCTGCTAGGCTGATCCTTAGATACGAGACGATTAGAATCGAGTATATTGGATATATAATAACTATTTCTTCCATTATTCTCCTCATAATATATGCTGTAAAAAATATAATTAGGAGAGATAGAGATGAAAGAGTTAAAGAGAAGATATGATGAGATGCCTGGAGACTACTATGAAAAGGCGAAGCTTTTTAAATGGTGGCATAAAAACCGATTTTCAAAAGCCTTGGAAATGATTAATTCAACGCGGGGAAACTCTATAATCGTGGATATAGGTTGTGATGGAGGAATGTTTACTCAGATGCTAGCTCAATACGGAGAGGTTTTAGGTTTAGATATATCCCAGAGCTTTATAGAGAATGCACATAAGAGGTATAAGGCACCTCACTTTCTCATCTGTGACGCTCAGAATCTACCTTTAAGAGAATCCATCTCAGATATAGCCACATGTTTTGAACTTCTAGAGCATGTCCCAAAACCCAAAAGAGTAATTAATGAGTTGGCAAGAGTTCTTAGAAGAAAAGGAGAATTAATTATTAGTGTTCCAAATGAGGGAAGTTATCTATGGAGAATTGTATGGTTTTTCTGGGAGAGAATTGGTAGAGGAACTATATGGAGGAATCTCCATTTAACCCACTTCAATAACTCTTCTATCCTATCCCTATTATCCAGTCACTTCAGTGACATTAGGATCGAATTAGTAAACTTTCAGATGTTACTTATCATTCGGGCCCTAAAACGATAAATGAGACTCTCTCTGAGTTCTTCTCTCCTCGATGATTCTTCTCAGCATCTCTTCGGCTTAGGGGTCTACTAGAAGCCATTCTAGCTCCTTAGGGATCTTAGATCATCTGCAACCCACCGAGATTCGGCCCTGTGGACATCTCAATAGACTATCTTTAAAATCGAGCAATCGATATTATTATTTGAGAGGTAGTGGGCATGACTGAAGCTCATAAGGCAGATATCCAGCTGAGAGACGTGGAAATCAAGGGATTCAGGGGTATAGCTGAGGGTAAGCTAGAGGGCTTATCGGGGCTAAATGTGCTCGTGGGAAGAAATGACGTAGGAAAATCAACGATACTTGAAGCTCTTTACTTGGCATCAACAGGATGTGATATGGATATTTTAGGACATGTGCCGTTGGAATACACCGTTACAAGGAGAGGATGGTTCGGTCTTCCGTCTGTGAGCGGATTATTCCTCAAAGATCAGAAATCTTGCAAGATATCGATCAATTTTAAGGACGATGCAAGATTAGAATTTCTACTACAGATAGACATACCTCTCTCTGCTCATTTGGAGCCCCTTAGCTTGAGAGGCTTGAATACTGAAAAGTTAGCAACTATATACTCGAGGACTGATGGTCTCTTCTCTAGGCATTATACACACTACTTCGATTCTGAGGGTAAATATCACATGTTCCGAGAGAAGGAAGAAGGAGATGTGATTAAGACTCTTCTCCTCGATTGGAATGACGTATCTTCTTATGGTGGTCCTGAGGATTATTATTCAGTAATGATGGATGTAGGTGGTATTGATTCAAAAGAAATGCTTCTTAAGATATTAGGAGAGAGGTATGGAATAAAGGACTTATCAATTTTGAAAAAGGACAATAATTGGATTCTCTATATAATATACGAGGATAGAAGAGTCCCGATTTATTTGATTGGGGATGGGTTAAGACTAGCTCTAACTTATCTTATGCTTCTTTCGGCGGCCTCTGAAGCACTCTTGCTCTTGGAGGAACCGGAACTCCATCAACATCCAGGTCTCTTAGAACTCGTGGCTGATGCCATAGTAAGATCCGACAAGGAGAGGAATTGTCAAGTGATACTCTCAACGCATAGCATTGAGTTCATTGATGTATTACTCAGTAAGGCGGAGAAACTTAATGCTCTTGATGATCTGAGTATTTATAGGATCTCGTTAATACAAAGTAAACTCAAAGTAAAAAGGTATACTGCCGAAGAAGCGAGGTCACTTAGAAAAGATTTAGAGTTTGATCTCAGGAGGTGAGCGGCTATTGCACTAGTTCTCGTTGAGGGATCCTTAGATCGAGTGTTTTACGAGCAATATTTCATCAAAGCTTTAGAAGGAAGAGAAATAAGCCGTGAAGAGGCACCTCCAGCTCTCAAGAAGATATGGGAGATATTGGAAGCATCCAATGTCATCAAAGGGATCGGCGTTAAGGCATTTATTGTAGGCAGAAAACCTCTGATCCTAGGCGGATGTGGTGGATTTAAAAAGATGAAAAATATGCTTCGTGAAATTCTTACCCGAGAGAACCTCCATGAGATTATCGATATGGGATTATACAAGATTGTTTTAATAAGCGACGCTGATAAAGATGTGTGGGGTAGCGTTGAAGGCATACTAACCTCGATAGGGTTAAAGTACTCGAGGGAAGGTGACTTTTTCAGAGTGGAGATTGATGGAAGAGAACTTCTCTTAACCTGTGCCAAACAGGGATTAGAAAGCAAAGGAGAAACAGGACAACTTGAGGACATTATTGACAAATGGTTATTGAATGTTCATCCCGAGTTTAGGCGGGCTATAAGGGCTTTTGAGGAAATCTTAAATATGGAATTTAACTCGAAAATGAAAGCCGGAATCTATGCTGCTATTTTAGCTAGTGATCAGAGCAAGCATAAGTTGATAGTAAGATTATTTAAAGAGAGTAAGAGGGGAGAAATCAAACAATTGCATAGTCTTCTAAAAGATGTGAATAAAGCATTATATTTAAATAATTCTTAGCTAAATTCTTGAAAAATTTTGGAAAAAGAGATAGAAAATAGTCAACCTTTGAACACTTTTCTCTTGCTCAACGGCCATCTTACCATAGTGGCTGGTGAGTATGGCGGAGGCCGAGTCGTCTGGTGGGGTTTAAACCTTCCTTACCACGCTAAAGTTTAGTTAATGTGACTATGCTTCATTCGCTACCAACAAAAACGAGGACAACTTAAATAGAGTTATCCTTATCCCCATAAGGTTT
>Ga0190363_1000928_pt1 | contig 17531 bp, 18 predicted proteins | sample 48721867_MG_FD_161272 | JGI IMG/M metagenome (GOLD analysis project Ga0190363, IMG submission 161272) | Hydrothermal vent microbial mat bacterial communities from Southern Trench, Guaymas Basin, Mexico - 4872-18-6-7_MG | ecosystem: Environmental > Aquatic > Marine > Hydrothermal vents >... | reverse complement strand
TGTTTATGAAAGAATTAGATGTGGATATGGCTGGGATAGAACCTTTTATTCCTCAAAAAGATACTCCTTTATGTAACCAGCCTCCAGGAAAGTTAGATTTGACCCTGAAAGTTTTAGCCTTAACTAGAATAATTACTAAAAATAGACAGCGTTTGATTAACTGAGTCTGAAATTATAATTAACTCTTTTATTTTCAATATGTTATAATAACTTATTAAATTTCCCATAGGATAAGGAAGTTAACGGTGAAAAAAAGAGAAGAATTAGCCGGTATCTCTATAAAAGGGATAGATTGGGTAAGATTTGCTTTTAAAAATAGACCCAGTTAGTATAACGCTTCATCAGAAAAAATCTTGACAAAACAAAAGAGAATTATAAAATAAAGAAAATTTTTTGTAAAAAGTGTAAAGGAGTCCGAAAAAGGGACTCTTTTTTATTATAAAATTATGTTTAAATGTTAAACAGAAGTACGTTTTAAGAAGTAAAGAGTTTTAAAAGGAGGTGTTTAAGATGAGTAGGATAATAAAATCTAACGATGCTTTAGGTACGGTTAATCGTGGTGATCCTTGTGAATCGGGTTTGTGTACACTTTGTCTTTGTGATTGTAGAGGTAGGTGTGAAACTTGGCTTTCCTCTCTAAGAGGCAGAAAGATGCTTTATCCGCGGGCTTATAGTTTTTCTACTTCTGGTAGTGCCAATATTAATCCTATAGGAGTAAGTTATAACTCTATAAGGATAGATGGTTATCTTTATGGAGCAAATAATTTACCTAAAGGGTTAACTTCTTCTGAAGACCATTGTGTATTTCCCAATGTTAATACAGAAGGTGAATTTGGAACAAAAATTAAAACAAAATTCAGATTACCTATTATGACCGGTGCGTTAGGTTCTACGTTTATTGCTGCCAAGTATTGGGAATCTTTTGCAATAGGTGCAGCATTAGCGGGTTTCCCTATTGTAGTGGGAGAAAATGTGGTAGGTATCGACCGTCAAGCGGTAATAGAAAATGGTAGAATTAAGAAAGCACCAGAATTGGATAGGAGGATTGAAACATATTTAAGGTATTATGATGGTTACGGTGCTATCATTGTTCAGATGAATGTAGAAGATACACGCAATGGAGTAGCAGAATATATAATTGATAAATACGGAGATAAAGTAATAATAGAGTTGAAATGGGGGCAGGGAGCAAAATGCATAGGAGGAGAAATTCAAATAAAAGATTTAGATTATGCTATCTTTCTAAAGAAAAGAGGGTATATTGTTGATCCTGATCCAGAATTGCCTGAAGTACAGGAAGCATTTAAGGGAGGCGCTATTAAGTCCATTGCCCGGCATAGCAGATTGGGGTATACCTCTTTATCTACATGGCAAAAGGTAAGAGAAGCTTTTATGAAAGAGGTAAAGAGATTAAGAAAATTAGGTTTTAAAAGGATTACCCTTAAAACAGGATCTTACGGAATGGAAGCATTAGCGATGGCTATAAAATTCGCTTCTGAAGCAAGGTTGGATCTTTTAACCATAGATGGTTCAGGAGGAGGGACAGGAATGTCTCCTTGGAATATGATGGAATCATGGGGTGTTCCTTCTTTGCTTTTACATGCGAAAGCTTATGAATATGCCAATATTCTTGCTAAGAATAAAGAGAAAGTTGTGGATATGGCGTTTGCCGGAGGGTTAGCACGAGAAGACCACATATTTAAGGCATTGGCTTTAGGTGCACCTTTTACTAAACTTGTGTGTATGGGAAGAGCTTTAATGATCCCTGGATTTTTAGGCTCTAATATCGAGGGTGTTCTCTATCCAGAACGTAAGCAAAAAGTTAATGGAAATTGGGATGAGTTACCCAGTTCTGTTGCAGTGTTTGGTAAGAAGCCTGAAGAGATTTTTGCTTGTTATTACGATGTAGAGAAAAAAGTAGGTAAAGCGGAAATGAAAAATATCCCTTTGGGAGCAATTGCTATTTATACATTGTGCGATAAACTCAAAGCAGGATTACAACAACTTATGGCCGGAGCAAGGAAGTTTTCTCTTGCCGGTATTTGCCGCGATGATATATATGCCGCTAATAGAGAAACAGCAAGAGAGACTAATTTAGCGTTTGTTACAGAGAAGGGAGATAAGATTGCAAAAAAGATTTTAAAATCGTAAAAGAACCACTTTGTGGAAAAATTGCTTTGAGAATTTTTAAAAATAAGAAGGGCATACATTTGTATGCCCCTTAGTTTTTATATTTACTTTACCGAGAACTCCCCATCTGTAAAGGCGGGGATGAGAACAAATTCCTGCATCTTCCGCTCTTTGATATAATAAGGTGAGACAATATTTGAAAGCAAAGCCTACTGGAGGTAAGAAAATATTATCCTGACTGGGAATATATAAAGATTAGGTATAGATTGCGACCATATCCATTTGCATATGGTAATACCACCAAAGTATTCAGTAAGTGAGGCAGTGGAGATAATCAAAAAGAACACCAGTAGAGCTTTGAGGAAGAATTTTTAGCTTTTTGGACAAAGTATACTGGGAAACATAAGGAGTATGGGGGAAAGGTTATTTTGAATCCAGAAGTGGGAATAAATGAGGAGATAATTAGAAAGTATGTTGAAATATAAGGGAAGGAAGACGCAGGGCAAGCGGAGCTTGAATTATAAAAGCACCACGCCAGTAAAGGCGTGGGTATCTATTGAACTTAAAGAAAATATTTAAGATAATTCTTGATAAATTATTCAAAAGAGTTACACTTAGCTAGCTATAAAGGGAGGGTGAGAATGCGTGAAAGAGTGGAGAAAGTATTGGATGAAATAAGACCTTTCTTCCAGATGAAAGGAGGTAATGTGGAGTTAGTAGAAGTAACAGAGGAAGGTATAGTAAAAGTTAAGCTTACCGGTGCTTGCCGAGGATGTCCGATGTCTAGTTATACTCTTAAATTAGGCATTGAACAGAGGTTGAAGGAGAGGATCCCTGAGGTTAAGGAAGTTCAGGCAGTTTAGCTATAAGAGAAATTATAACTTCTTATAATTATAAAAGAAAAAATGGGATTAGAAGTGGAGATTAACTTTTTAAAAGATAATAAGTTTGAGATAATTGTTCCTAAGAGTGGGATTAAAGCGTATATCGATTCTAAATCTAAAATAGGAGACTATTCTCCCTGCGCCCCAAACTCATCAGAATTATTTCTTGCTTCTATAGGGGGATGTATTTTGTATTACGCTAAAAAATATTTTCAGGATATAGGAATAAGTTTTACTAAACTTTCGGTAAGGGTATGGGGAGATTGGAGTAGAGTACCTTTACAGCTTACTGATATAAAGGTGAGCATCTTCACTGACGCCTATATTAACGAAGAGAGAAAGAACTCTTTTCTTCGGTTTGTTAGCAACTGCCCTGTGCATAATACGATAATAAATACTAAAGAGATAAAAATATTCTTGCACCAAGAAGAATTTCAACAAGAAGAATTTCAAAGAGATAAATTATAGTTGTTAAGATAGAAATGAGGAACCATCGCAGTTTCTAGTATTCCACTTTTTAAATCCCTCCCGACAACTGGAAAAATCCATTCCCTCTTTTAAAGTATATTCTCTTACCTGCTGAATTAAGCTCTTTCGCAGAGATTTTGGTAAATAGAGATAACCACCTATTCTCTCTCCCTTTTCTATATAGAGAGTATGCCATAAATTTCTATACTCAGAAAAGATGTTGTTCATCCTTTTAAGGTTATCAGGTTTTACCTTGTAGGTAGAAGTGATTATCTGTCTTACTCCTCTTATTTTTAATTCCTTTATAATAGATTTGATTTCTCTGGTATTTAAAGGATAAATGATAGGATCGAATCTTACTACTACTGGTAGGTATTTAGAAAGAGTTTCTATCGCTTCCAACCTTTCTTTAGGAGAAGAAGCAAAAGGTTCTAGTCTTTTAGCGAGTTTTTCTTTTAAGGTTGTAAGAGAAATACTGATCACCACATTAAGCTCTTTTAGAATTTGAATATCTCTTAGAATAAGTGACGATTTAGTGAGAATAATTACCCTAAAATTGTAATTTTTAAAAATTCTTAAAGTAAAGTTGGTTAAATTCAATTTTTTCTCCAGAGGTATATAAGGGTCAGAAGAGTTTGCTATAGTTATTATTGCTTTTTCAGGAATTTTTTTTATCTCTTTTTGTAATCGATCGATATAATTTTTCTTTTCCCTAGATTTATAGAAGTCTTTTATATAGGATGAGGCATAACAGTATAAGCATCGGTGTTCACATCCTGTATAAGGAGAGAGACTAAATTTTTTTGGACAGGTGCACAGTTCCCCTCGCCAAGGGTCAAAAGGGGTAATTAACCTCATAATCATTATTTTAGTAAGCAAAATACTAAGGTCAACTCCAAAGTAAGAATTGTCCAAGGAGATTTAGATAATACCAGGAGGGTTTCATTTCCTAAGAGAATCTGTTTTTAATTTTTGTTGACCACCTTTGTTTCAAAGATTATATTAATAATTGTGAGAAACTCAGAGATAACAACTCTCTACTGTAGGAGAAAAGTAACTAAGGATGATCTTAGGTGCGAAGCTTGTGGTACTGTAGATGAAGTGTGTTCTTTCATAGGATTGGCTAAAAGTTTAATCAAGGAAAGGAGATTAAAGAGAATTCTAGAAGGTATTCAAAGAGATCTCTTTAAAATCGGCAGTGAGTTAGCAACTAATAAGGGATATATTAAGAAATTAAAAGAAAGAATAAACAAATCCTCTTTAGATTACCTCCACAATAATATAGAGGAGTTAAAAGAGAAAATAGATCTTACCAAGAGAGGATTTATTATTCCTGGAGAAGATTTCGTCTCTTCTATCGTAGATGTTACTCGTGCAATTACTAGGAGATTAGAAAGACGAGTGGTAACTGTAAAGAGAAAAAAATTACTGGGAAATAGATATATCCTCCCTTATCTAAATAAATTATCAAATCTTTTATACTTTATAGCTCGCTATGTAGAGAAGAAGCCAAGATTTAAATAATCTCTCAAGATGAATTTAGTTATATACCCCATTTATAATGAGGCAAAATATTTAGAAACTTTTTATCAATCTCTGAGAAAGATCTACTTTGGTGATGTACTTTTCATTGACGATGGGTCTACTGATAGAGGAAAGGATTTTCTTATAACTATAAGAGATTTTCATACTTCTCTCTTTAGAACCCCCCAAAAGATTAGGTTACGGTGCCTCTCTTATTAAAGGTCTTAAATTTGCTTTAAAGAAAGGTTATGATAAGATAAGGTAATTATAAACGTTTTGGCACCAAAATATTTGTAGTTAATGGTGCCACAGGATTACGAAAACTTTTCACCAAAGGCGGATCTTCGATGAATTTATTACAAATTCTGGAGTTATGCTAAAAGAGACCTGTAAAATTCCATGGCGTTTCTAAAGAGAAATTTCCTTTGTATCTTAAAGAAATGGAGTTTAGGTATAATCATCGCCATGAGAATTTATTCATCCTTTTAGCCAAAAATCTTTGTAATTTTGTGCCAGGTCTTTTATAATCACCTTACTTAAAATATTCTCAGTAAGTAAGAGGATTTACAACGTTTCGATACTGTGATAGAATTGGTGAGTCTTTCTAAAAAGAGGAAGGATGGATAAGTATAAATGTAAAGTTTGTGGTTATATCTATGAACCTGCCTTAGGAGACCCCGATTCCGGAATCCTTCCTGGTACTCTTTTTGAAGATATTACTGACTCTTGGGTTTGTCCTGTATGTGGGGCAGAGAAAAGCGAATTCGAGCTATTTACGGATTGATAAGGTTTGATAATCCTAATAGAGATAGTGAGAGTTTAAGAAAGGAAGCAAAAATATAGAAGTAGGCAAAAGCATAAAAAGACTCTATAACTTATAATATTGTGGTAAAAATGAGATATGGCATATCGATTATAGAGAATAATTCTGCACCAAAAAGATACAAAGGCAAATCCCAGCCCATTTTTAATAGGCTGGACCTTCGGCTGCCCTTTGGGCGGATTTTGCTAATGCAAAATCCGGGTTAAAATTCATAAGATTGGGGAAGTAAAAAATATTTTGGGAGAAGAAATTTTTGTGGTATACTAATTTTGCATGGATAAAAGAAGGGCGCTGCGATTTTCTACTCCTCTTAAGGTAAAGATAAAGAAAGAAGGCCTTTTATTTGTAGGGACAATTTTAGATTTTTCTCGGCAAGGGTTTAGAGCAGTTTTTGATGAGTTTAGTTTTCGCCCTCAAGAGTTAGTGAAGTTAGAAATTCAGAGACCTCAGAAGGATGTGTTTATTCCTGGAGAAGGAAAGATAATTTGGATAAAACAAAAAGAAAAAAAATGGGAAGTAGGAATAGAGCTGAAACTTTTCCCACCTGCAGTTAAGGGAGAAATCTTAGATTACGCCTACCAAGATTGGTTAAAAAAGCTCGTCCCTAACTTTTCCTTAAAATAAACTCTTGCAATTAAATATGGGATTGCTATAATAATTGCTAACTAAGAAAGGTAAAATTATGCCTCAGTTGAGGAAAGACCCTATTTTAGGAAGATGGGTGATAATTTCTACCGAGCGTGCCAAAAGACCCAAAGATTTTCCTCATATAGATACTTCTCCTCCCGAGAGAGAGTGTCCTTTTTGCCGAGGTAAAGAAGCATTAACGCCCGGAGAGTTATATTCTATAAAAGACGAACAAGGTAACTGGCGAGTAAGAGTTGTTTCCAGTATTAAACCTTTTTTGGAACCTAACAAAAAGTCATGGAAGAAAGGAAAAGGACCTTACGATTTGATGGAAGGAGTAGGCAGTCACGAAGTTGTGATAGATACTCCCGAGCATATTGCTAATATGGCGGACTTAGAGGTAGGAAATATAAGAGAGGTATTCTGGGCTTATTGTGAAAGGATAAGGGCTTTACAGGAAGATATGCGGATAAAGTACGTTTTGATATTTAAAAATTATGGATGGGATGCAGGGGGAGGAAGGGTGAGACACTCTCGCTCACAAATTATTGCTACTCCTGTTAACTTAAAACGTGTAAAAGAAGAATTAGAAGGAGCTAAATTTTATTATGATTATCATGAAAGATGTGTTTTCTGCGATTTGATAAGACAAGAGTTAAAGGAGCAGGAAAGAGTTGTTTTAGAAGAGGATGGTTTTGTAGCTTTGGTTCCTTTTGCCCCTCGTTTTCCTTTTGAAGTGTGGGTTCTTCCCAAAGAACATTCTCCTGATTTCTACAAAACTTCTTGGGAAGACCTTTTTTCTTTAGCCAGTCTACTTAAAAAGGTTCTTCTAAAAATAAAAATACTGTTAGATGATCCATCTTACAATTACATTATTCATACTGCTCCTTTTAGGCGCCCTTATCCAGGATACTGGTCAACGATAGAAGAAGATTATCACTGGCACATAGAGATTACTCCTCGCCTAACCCAGGTAGCAGGGTTTGAGTGGGGAACAGGTTTCTATATATGTCCTACTTTACCGGAAGAAGCAGCAAAATTTTTAAGAGAAGTAGAAGTTAGAGTTTAAAAAGCTATGCCTGAGCTAAGAAAAGATCCTATTGTCGGTAGGTGGGTAGTAGTAAATGTAGAAAATCCTACTTTACCGGAAGAATTTCATCTTCCTCCTTTCCAATGGAGGGGTGATAAAGATTGTCCTTTTTGCTATAATAATGAAGCTATGACTCCTCCAGAAATTGAAGCAATTTCTGAACAAGAGCGAGCTCCCAATACTCCAGGCTGGAAAGTAAGAGTAGTACCTAACAAATTTCCTGCTTTAAGGATTGAGGGAGATTTAGATAAGCAGGGGATAGGATTATATGATTTTTCCAATGGAATAGGCGCTCATGAAGTTATCATAGAAAATCCTGAACATTACAAAGGGCTTGACCAACTTTCACTCGAAGATGTAGGGTATGTGCTAAAAGCTTATCGTTCGCGGAGTTTAGATTTAAGAAAAGATAGAAGGTTTAAATATATTCTTATTTTTAAAAATGTAGGAGTTCAAGCAGGTGCATCTTTAGAGCATGGTCATTCTCAACTCATAGCTTTACCTATGGTTCCTAAAAACGTGAAAGAGGAAGTAAAAGGAGCAAAAAAGTACTATGAGTTTAGAGAAAGGTGTATATTTTGCGATATAATTGCTTACGAGTTAGAGGCAGGGGAGCGGATAGTGTGCGAAAACGATGATTTTCTAGCTTTCTGTCCTCTTTCTTCTCGCTTTTCATTTGAGGTTTGGATTATTCCTAAGGAGCATTTGGATGATTATGGAACCATTGGTGATGTGAAGTTATCCAATTTAGCTCAGATTCTTAAGGAAGTGATAGGGAGGCTCCATAAAGTTTTAGGGGATCACCCTTACAACTATATAATTCATACTTCTCCGGTAAATACTGATTCTCATTTTTCCTATCACTGGCATTTTGAAATAATGCCTAAGTTAACTAGGGTTGCAGGTTTTGAATGGGGTAGTGGGTTTTATGTGGTATTTACACCTCCAGAGTTAGCAGCTAAGTATTTAAGGGAAGTAAAGTTAGAAGAGAGTAATTCTTAAAGGAGGGGGTAGTTATGGCAGTAAGAGTGGGAATTAACGGCTTTGGGAGAATTGGAAGATTGGTTTTTAGGGCTGCTTTAAAAGAGAAAAAGGAAATTGATTTTGTGGCAGTTAACGATTTGACTGATGCAAAAACCTTAGCTCATCTTTTAAAATACGATTCTAATTTTGGAGTGCTATCTTGTGAGGTAAAGGCAGAAGGAGAGAACTTGAGGGTAGAAGGGAAAAAAATAAAAGTTCTGGCGGTAAAGGATCCTGCACAACTCCCTTGGGGAGATTTAGGAGTGGATATAGTTGTTGAGTCAACAGGTCGTTTTACTGCTTTAGATGATTGTCGTAAGCATTTAACTGCAGGAGCAAAAAAAATTATTTTGTCTGCTCGTTATAAAGGGGAGGCAGAGGATGCAGTTATGGTAAATATAGGTGTGAATTTAGAAAAATACGATCCCAAAAAACATAATATTATTTCTAATGCTTCCTGCACAACTAACAGCCTTACCCCCGTGATGAAAGTAATTGAAGAAAAAATAGGGATAGAAAAGGCTTTAATGACCACGGTTCACTCCTACACCAACGACCAGAGAATTTTAGATTTACCTCATAAAGATTTAAGAAGAGCCCGTGCCGCAGGAGTATCTATTATTCCTACCACCACCAATGCTGCTAAAGCTGCAGTGGAGGTTATTCCCTCCTTAAGCGGGAAATTTGATGGTATGGCTATGCGTGTTCCAACCCCTTGTGGTTCTATTTCTGACATTACTTTGATTACTAAAAGGGATACTACTCCTCAAGAAATCAATAAAGTTTTAAAAGAAGCTGCTGAAGGAGAATTGAAAGGAATTTTAGGTTACACGGAAGAACCTATAGTCTCTAAGGATATAGTAGGTTCAAGCTATTCTGCATTGGTAGATGGGCTTTCCACAAAGGTTATAGGTGGTAATCTGGTTAAAATTTTAAGCTGGTATGATAATGAATGGGGATATTCCTGCCGTATGGTAGAGCTTATTGAGTATGTAGGGAAAAATCTTTAAAAGGAGTTGATATGGCCAAGATTAGCGTTAAAGATTTAGAGTTAGAAAATAAAAAAGTTCTCGTACGTGTGGATTTTAATGTTCCTTTAAAAGAAGGGAAAATAACTGATGATACACGAATTCGCACCAGTTTGCTTACAATAAACTATATATTAAAACAGAATCCTCGCAAACTTATTCTTATAAGTCATTTAGGACGACCAAAAGGGAAGGTTGTGGAAAGTTTGCGGATGGGACCTGTAGCAAAAAGACTTGAGGAGCTTTTGGGAGAGAAGGTTTTGAAATTAGATGATTGTGTGGGAGAGAAGGTGAAAAGAGAAATAGATTCATTTGGAGGCCTTGTTGTGCTTCTTGAAAATGTGAGGTTTCATCCTGAAGAGGAGAAAGGAGATGAGGAATTTGCAAAAAAATTAGCTGAGTTAGCTGATATTTACGTTAACGATGCTTTTGGTACTGCCCACCGTGCCCATGCTTCCACCACTAAGATTGCTAAATTTCTCCCTTCATGTATAGGATTTCTAATGGAGAAGGAGATAGAGTATTTAAGCAAAGCACTTAATCCCGAAAGGCCTTATGTGGTAATTTTGGGAGGAGCAAAAGTTTCCGATAAAATAGGCGTGGTTAACAATCTAATAGATAAAGTAGATAAGTTTTTAATCGGGGGAGCAATGGCTTATACCTTTCTTAAAAGTAAGGGAATTTCTGTAGGTAACTCTAAAGTAGAAGAAGAAAAAATTGACTTAGCTAAAGAGATTCTAGATAAAGCTGAATCAAAAGGGGTTAAAATAGTTTTACCTTTAGATCATGTGGTTGTAGAGGATATTGACTTGCCCCACACCAAAAAGATTGTAGAGGAAGTCCCTGAGGGTTTTATGGGGGTAGATATTGGCCCTCAAACTGCCAGTTTATTTCTTAAGGAGTTAGAAGGAGCAAAAACGGTTCTTTGGAACGGTCCTTTAGGAATTTTTGAAAACCCACATTATGCTAATGGTTCTAAGGAAATTGCTACTGGTTTAGCTAACTTCTTGGATACTACCGTAATTGTAGGAGGAGGAGATACCGCTTCTTGTGTTTCTGAGTTTGGAGTTAAGGATAAGCTGGCTCATGTTTCTACTGGAGGAGGAGCATCTTTAGAATTCTTGGAGGGAAAAGAATTGCCTGCAATAGCGGTAATTCCTGAAAAGTAAAAGAACGATGAGTGGACGTAAACCATTAATTGCCGGTAACTGGAAGATGCATAAGACTATTGAAGAAGCTAGAGAGTTAGTCTCTCACTTAAAAAGAGAACTTTCTGATTTGAGTGAAGTAGATATTGTTGTTTGTCCTTCCTTTACTGCTTTAGAGAATGTAGGAAAATTAATTTTAGGTACGAATATAAAATTAGGAGCACAAGATGTTTTTTACATCAAAGAAGGAGCATTTACAGGAGAGGTTTCCCCTCCTCAACTTAAGGACTGTGGATGTGATTACGTAATAGTGGGACATTCGGAGAGGAGAAAGTATTTTCAGGAAAGTAATGAGATGATTAATAAAAAAATTAAGGCTAGTTTAGAAGAAGGTTTAAATCCTATTCTGTGTGTAGGTGAGACTTTAGAGGAAAGAGAAGCTAATCAAACCATAGAGGTAGTAACCAACCAACTAGAGGGAGGACTTTCTGGTATAGAGGAAAACCAGCTTTTAAAACTTACTATTGCTTATGAACCAGTTTGGGCAATAGGAACAGGAAAAACTGCTACTCCCCAGCAGGCAGAAGAAGTGCAAAAGTTTATAAGGGAGTGGATAGAGAAGAAATATTCAGCTAGAAGTGCCTCTTCGTTAAGGATTCTTTATGGTGGAAGTGTAAAACCTAATAATATAAAAGATTTAATGAGAGAGGAAGATATCGACGGAGCATTAGTTGGAGGCGCTTCTTTAGATGCTTCCTCTTTTATCGCTATCGTAAAGGGCGCTCTTTAGGGGTAAGTTATGTACGATCTTATTTTAATTCTGCACATAATAGTCTCTTTAGCTTTAATAGGGATAATTCTCGTCCAACGAGGAAGAAGTGGAGGGTTAATTGAAGCTTTAGGAGGAGTGGAGTCAATCTTTGGGACGAAAACCAGTTCCTTCTTTGTTAAGTTGACAGTTACTTTGGTAGTACTATTTTTTCTTACCTCTATCTCTTTAGCTTACCTTTCCAAACAAAAGAGTAAGTCCCTTTTAGAAAGAGCGAGCAAAAGCCATCAAATTCCTGCAAAGAATGAATCTCAGAAAACTGAGGCTTCTTTACCGCCCTCAGGCAAATGAAAAAGATAAAAAATGTAATTTCTCTTCTTAGTCTATCTCTTTTTATTCTCTCTCTAAGTATACTCTCTAAAGTATTTAACTCAAAATTTGTATTAGAAAGCAAATTTTGCTCTCCCAGCCAACAGGAAAAAGTTAAACCTAGATTTTTTAATAAAATAATTTTAACGGAGAACTTTCTTAAGAAAGCTGTTGCAAAATCTGTGTTTAAGAAACCCCTTAAAGAGTATGAGTTTGAGTGCGGAAAATACAGAGGGAAGCTAATTCTTCCAGCAACTAGTGATCCTAAGTCTTTTAATCCTATTTTGGCCAAAGAGACCTCTACTACTCAGATCACTTCTTTACTTTTTGAAGGGTTAACTAAAGTTGATCCTAAAAGTTTAGAGGTCCTTCCTAACTTAGCTAAGAAGTGGCAAACTCAAGATGGGAAAACTTGGATATTCTATCTAAGAGAAGATGTAAAATGGAGCGATGGAGAAAGTTTTACTGCTGATGATGTTGTTTTTACTTTTAACGATTTAATATATAACCCGGAGATCCCTAATTCTAGTAGAGATATATTTACTATTGAAGGGGAAAAGATTAAAGTAGAAAAGGTTGATACCTATCGAGTAAAGTTTACTCTTCCTTCTGTTTTTGCTCCTTTTTTGCGAGCGCTTTCCCAAGAAATCCTTCCTAAGCACTGTTACTATCACTTAGTTAAGGAAAATAAGTTTAACTTTAGTATGGGATTGGATGCTAAACCTCACCAAATAGTAGGTACAGGTCCTTTTCGTTTAAAAAAGTATCTACCTGGAGAGAGAGTGGTGTTAGAGAGGAATCCTTACTACTGGAAAAAAGATAGTTGTGGTAACCGTTTGCCTTACTTAGATGAAATTATTTTTGTAATTCTTCCCAATCAGGATACCGCACTTTTAAAATTCTTAGAAGGAGAAATTGATTATTATTCGTTACGGCCTCAGGATTTAGCAATTTTAGGACCAAAGCAGGAAGAAGATAACTTCTCTATTTATAATGCTGGTCCTAGTTTTGGCTCTAACTTCCTTGTTTTAAACCAGAATCCTCAGTTAAATCCTTATACTAAAAAACCTTTTGTTATTCCTTATAAACTTCGCTGGTTTCAGAATGAAGAATTCCGTAAAGCAATTTCTTATGCTATCAATAGAGAGGAAATCATTCAGGTTGTTTTGAATGGGTTAGGAGTTCCTCAATACTCACCTTTAAGTCCTGCTAATAAGATTTATTACACTTTTAGTGTAACTAAATATCCTTATAACCCCACCAAAGCTAAGAAGATTCTGCAAAAGTTAGGTTTCTCTGACCGCAATGGCGATGGTATTTTAGAAGACAGCCAAGGACATAAGTTAGAGATAAATTTTTTTACTAATGGTGATAATACTCAAAGAGTGAAGATAGCCACCCTTATAAAGAAGGACCTAGAAGATATAGGGATGAAAATAAACTTTCTTCCTTTGAATTTTAATAATCTTGTAAATAAGTTAGTCTCTACCTTTGATTGGGAGATGATTCTGATTGGTTTAACTGGAGGTATTGAGCCTTACTTTGGTAAAAATGTTTGGTCTTATAAAGGAGCGCTCCATATGTGGAATCCTACTAAAGTTGCTCTCTATGAGTGGGAAAAAGAAATTGAAGATATTTTTAATCTTTCAGCTAAGACGCTGGATGAGGAAGAGAGAAAAAAACTGTTTTATAGATGGCAAAAGATAGCATCTAGTAAGCTTCCTTTGATTTATACGGTGAATACATATTCTATTTATGCAGTAAGAGAAAAATTTGGAAATCTTTATCCCACCGCTTACGGGGGAGCATTCTCCGAAGTAGAGTATATATACCTTCAAAAATGATAAGGTTTATTGGAAAGAGATTTCTGGTAGCTATCCCTCTTATTTTGGGAATAACCTTTATTACTTTTCTATTTATCCAAATTGCCCCGGGAGACTTTTTTGATAAGTTAAAATTGAACCCACAAGTTTCTAAAGAAACTATAGAGTTATATCGAGAGAAATTTAATTTAGATAAGCCGGTAGTTATCCAGTATTTCTTTTGGCTTAAGAATATTGTAAAATTCGATTGGGGGTATTCTTTTTCCTATAATGCTCCGGTAATTAAAGTAATTTCCTCTCGTGCATTAAATACTCTTATTCTCTCTCTATCTGTAATTGTGGTTAGTTGGATTTTGGTTATACCCTTAGCGGTGTTGGCAGTCGCTTATCGCAACAAATTTGTGGATAGGTTCCTATCTTTTTTCTCCTATCTAGGAATTTCTACTCCTACATTTTTCCTAGCTTTTCTTCTTCTTTACTTAGCTAGTTTCAGTAAATTCCTTCCTCTGGGAGGAATGCGCTCATTAAGGTTTGATGAATTTACTTTTTGGGGAAAGGTTTTAGATATTTTAAGACACCTTATTATTCCTACTTTGGTGCTTTCTTTTGGAACCGTAGCTTCCCTCCATAGGATATTAAGAGCTAACCTCTTAGAAGTTTTAGGTTCTTCTTATATCCTTGCCGCCAAAGCAAGGGGGCTTTCACGGGTAAGGATTATCTATGTTCATGCTTTAAAGAATGCATTAAACCCTATGATTACTATCTTTGGTTATCAGTTTTCTTCTCTTTTGAGTGGTGCCGCTCTTACTGAAATTATCTGTGGTTGGCCTGGTTTGGGCCAGGTTACCTTGGAAGCAGTAGTTTCTCAAGATTTGTACTTAGTTATGGGTACAGTTCTAATTGCTGCAGTGCTTCTTATTTTAGGGAATTTAGGTGCTGATGTTCTTTTAGCTTTATTTGACCCAAGGATAAGATACCAAACTAATAAATAGATGAGGATTTTTAAAGAGTTAATTAAGAATAAATTAGCAATGATTTCTTTAGTTTTTCTTTCCCTGTTTTACTTAGGAGCTGTTTTTGCTGATTTCTTTTCCCCCTATCCTTACCATGAGGATGATATTGAGTATCTTTGGTCTCCTCCTACAAGGATCCATTTTTTTGATTTTCATAAGAGGATTTTCTTTAGACCCTTTGTTTATAAATATAAGTTTTATATAGATCAGTATTACCGTCGTATTTATTATGAGGATAGAAGTAAAGTTTATCCTATAAAGTTTTTCGTTCACGGATTTAAATACAAGCTTTTAGGAATAATAGAGACAGACCTCCATCTTTTCGGTGTTTCAGGAACAAAGTTATTCCTTTTAGGGGCAGATTCAAAAGGGAGAGATTTATTTTCCCGGATTCTCTATGGTTCAAGAGTATCTCTCTCTATAGGGTTAATTGGTGCTAGTATTTCCTTTTTCATCGGGATTCTGGTGGGAGCAATTTCTGGTTATTTTGGAGGTAGGGTAGATAATGTGATTATGCGGTTAGTAGAGATGATGATGATGGTTCCTGCTTTTTACCTTATGCTCGCTTTAAGAGCTTCCTTCCCTCCAAACCTTAGCTCCACTCAGGTTTATCTCCTTATTATAGTAATTCTTTCTTTTATTGGATGGGCATCGATAGCAAGAGTGATAAGAGGAATGGCTTTATCTTTAAGAGAAAGAGATTATATTTATGCTGCCAAGGTATTAGGAGTAAGTGATTTCAAAATAATTTTTCGTCACATTATTCCTCATACTTTCTCTTACGCATTAGTAGCAATTGTATTAAGTATTCCTGGGTATATATTAGGAGAAGCAGCTTTAAGCCTTTTAGGATTAGGAATTCAGGAACCTCAGGCAAGTTGGGGAAACCTACTTAGTTCTGCCTTAGGTATAGTGAATATAAAAATTTTTCCTTGGATACTTACCCCTGGTATATTTATCGTAGTTAGTTCAATGTGTTTCTATATCTTGGGAGAAAGTTTACGAGATATATTGGATCCCAAAAAGAAAATCTCTATATGAGAGAGATTCTTACTGTAAAAAATTTAAGTGTGATTTATAAGGTAGAGGAAAGAAAAATTCATGCTTTAAAGGAGGTAAGTTTCTCTCTTAGGGAGGGAGAAATTCTAGGAGTGGTAGGGGAATCAGGAAGTGGTAAAACTACATTGGGACTTTCGATCCTTTCTCTTCTGGATGAGAAGGCTTATGCTAGTGGCAGAATTCTATTTGAGGGTAGAGATATTTTTTCTTTGTCGGAGCAAGAGTTACTAGATATAAGAGGAAGAAAGATAGGATTGATATTTCAAGAGCCAGCTGCTTCTTTTAATCCTGTATTAACTATTGGTTATCAATTTAGAGAGATTTTACAAAAGAAGTTAAATTTAAAAGAGAAGAATCTGGTTTCTCAAATAATATATGACTCATTTAAAAGGGTAAAATTGGTAGATGAAGAGAGGATTTTAAGAAGTTATCCTCATACTTTAAGTGGAGGACAACTACAGAGAATAGCTATCGCTTTCTCCATAGCTCTTTCTCCTTTAATTCTTATCGCTGATGAGCCTACCAGCAACTTAGATATCACTGTAGAGAGTCAAATCATTCATCTTTTTTTAAGGTTAAAAGAGGAGCTTAATCTTTCAGTTATTTTTATCACTCACAATTTGGACTTAGCAAAAGTTATCTGTGATAGAATTGGCGTGCTTTATAAAGGAAAGATGAGAGAGATAAGAGAAAAAGAAACTTTGTTTAGAGAACCTAAAGACCCCTATACTAAAGAATTAATAGAGGCATTTAAGAAGTTAGAGTAAATGAAACTTTTACAAGTAGAGAAGGTAAAAAAATACTTTGTCCATAAGAGAAAAGTAGTTAGAGCTTTGGATGGAGTAGACCTTTTTGTAGAGGAAGGACAAACTTCAGCCTTGGTGGGGGAATCCGGTTGTGGGAAGACTACTCTCGCTAAGGTGGTTGTAGGACTCTATCCTCCCCAGGCAGGGAAAATTTACCTTAAAGGGGAAGAAATAACTTCTAAGAGAAATAAAGCATTCTTAAGAAGAAACGTACAGATGGTGTTTCAGAACCCTTACCTTAGCTTGGACCCCCGCTGTACAATATTTTTTTCTCTTTATGAAGCACTCTCTATATTTACCAAGATAAAAAAGAAAGAGGCAGTTCCGTTTTTAGAAGAGTTACTAAAAAGTGTAGAGTTACCGGAGAGTACCCTTTGGCGTTATCCTCACCAGTTAAGCGGTGGCCAACTACAAAGAGTCTGTATTGCCCGCAGTCTTATAAATAATCCCTCTCTTCTTATTCTGGATGAGCCCACTTCAGCTTTGGATATCTCTACTACTGTTAAGATTATTGACCTCCTTCTAAAAATTCAAGAGGAAAAAAGTGTGGGTTTTCTTTTTATATCTCATAATCTCAAGTTAGTAAAACACTTAGCTTGGTGGGTGTTTGTAATGTACTACGGTAAGATAGTGGAGTTTGCTCCAAAGGACTTAATTTATAAAAACCCTCTCCATCCTTATACAAAACTTCTCTTGGATGCTACCACTCTTAAATTAAAAGATATTCCTGAGTCAACTTTACCTGAGAGAGGATGTAGATTTTTTTCACGCTGTCCCTATAAGAAAGATATGTGTCTTAAAGAACCAACTCTTATAGAGATTGAAAACAACCATTTCTTAGCTTGCTACTTGAAAAGAAAATAAAGGTAGCGCGTCCAGTTAACTGGAGTTTCCCCAAAAAATAAGCTTTTATAATATTTTAGCCCAAAAATGGGAAAAGACTTTCC
>Ga0190363_1000927_pt1 | contig 17536 bp, 16 predicted proteins | sample 48721867_MG_FD_161272 | JGI IMG/M metagenome (GOLD analysis project Ga0190363, IMG submission 161272) | Hydrothermal vent microbial mat bacterial communities from Southern Trench, Guaymas Basin, Mexico - 4872-18-6-7_MG | ecosystem: Environmental > Aquatic > Marine > Hydrothermal vents >... | reverse complement strand
TTTCCATATCAACCCCCAGCTCCTGAGCTGCTCTTTTGGCCTCAATTTTTTTGACCCTCTGCATCAATTCTCTCAGATCATCTATTTCTGCAGGTTTTTTCTCCACTGGTGACCTCTCTGCTGGTGGTCTCTCCACTGGTGGTCTCTCCACTGGTGGTCTCTCCACTGGTGGTCTCTCTGCTGGTGGTCTCTCTGCTGGTGGTCTCTCTGCTGGTGGTTTCTCCACTGGTGGTCTCTCTGCTGGTGGTCTCTCTGCTGGTGGTCTCTCTGCTGGTGGTCTCTCTGCTGGTGGTCTCTCCACTGGTGGTCTCTCCACTGGTGGTCTCTCTGCTGGTGGTCTCTCTGCTGGTGGTCTCTCTGCTGGTGGTCTCTCTGCTGGTGGTTTCTCTGCTGGTGGTTTCTCTGCTGGTGGTCTCTCTGCTGGTGGTCTCTCTGCTGGTGGTTTCTCCATAACGAGCACTTTTTCCTTCTCTGCCAGCTGTGCCTCTTCCCTCTCTCTCCTTTCTATTTCCTCCCTTATTCGCCTCAGTTCAGCTTCTTCCCTCTCTCTCCTCTCTAGTTCCTTCTCTCTCATAATCAGTTCTTGCTCCTTTTCCGCAAGCTCCAATCCCTTCTTCTTCAATTCTTCTTTACCCTCGATCTCCTTACTCCATCTCCTAAATAAATCATCTAATTCCGCAGCTTTCTTATTCAATATCTCATTCCTCTTCTTTATCTTTTCCTTCTCTTCGGCAATTATCTTCTTTTCGCTGGCTATCCTTTGCTCTATATCCCTCAACTCTCTCTCTCTTTCATCTAAGGCCTTCTCTCTTTTCATTATCTCCTCTATCTCCTTCTGTATATTTCCACCCCTGCTTTTAATCTCCTCCCTGATTCTATTTATCTCCATCTCTCTGTTCTTTAATTCTAACTCCTTTCTTTCTATTGCTTCCTTTTTATTTCTAATTTCATCCTCCATGCTGGACACCACTTTCTCCCTATTCTTCAACTCTAGATACTTTTTTTCTATCGCTTCCTCCCTTCTGTTTATCTCCATCTCTCTATCATTCATGACGATATCCTTACTCTTGATTTCATCCATTTTCTTCCCTAGCTCTCTCTCCATGCTCCTTAACTGCTCCTCAATTCTTCTCAGTTTGCTGTCCCTCTTCTTCAATTCATCGGTATCCCTGATGAGTCTCTCTTCTTTAGCCACCAGCTCTTCTTGCATGGCTCTGAGTTTTTCTTCGGCAGCACTGAGCGCCCTTTCCCTCTCCATGAGCCTCTTCTCCATGTTCTTGAGCTCTACGAATCTTTGCTCCGATTCCTCGATTTTTTTCTTTCTATCCAATAGCTCTTTCTCTATCGTTCTCAGCCTCTTCTCAAGATTCATTAAATCCTCTTTTTTTCCCTTTAATTTTTCGTTCTCCATTAGAAGCTTCTCCTCTCTCTCCCTCAGGCTTCTTTCCATATCTTTCAGGGTTTCTTCTATCTTCTTTAATTTCTCCTCTTTGATTCTTAGTCTGCTCTCAATCTCCCTCAATTCCATTTCCTCGCTAAAGAACAGCTGTAGATCCTCTTCCTTCTCCCTTAATTCCCTCTCTTTGCGCGCCAATTCTGCCTCCTTTCTCCTTAGTTCCTCTTCTTTCAACCTCAACTCGTCAACCATCTTCTCGTTTTATCATAGATCAGTATGATATTCTATTTTTTGTTTTTCTGTATAATATATCTTACATTATATCAACCAATAGTTTATTTTTTATATTTGCTTCTAACTACCTTCCTTATCCTCTCCGCCCTTTTCTCTCCAATGCCTTCGACCTCCATCAACTCCTTCTTGGATGCGTTCACTGTATTGATAACGCTGCCGAATTTCTCTAACAACCGTCTTGCAAGTACAGCTGATACATCCGGCAATGATTCAATGATGTATCTCTGTCTCTCCTCCAGCGAAACGGGTTTCCTCTCACCCCTCAAGGCTACTTCCTTTTCCTCGGGCTCCTGCTCCCTCTTTGCGATCATATATAGCAGATTTGCCGTATCGTTTTCATCCTCAGAGGGTATGACCGAGATTCCGAAATCTATTGGTAGTGAAACCAGGGCTCCACGGATGGCATTTGGATGTATGTCCCGTAGGGAATGGAGACTCTCTCTACCCTCGATTATCATGATCGGTATTTCAAAATTTCGGGACAGCTCGTTTGCCTGAGATAATAGCCGTTTGTCTATTATCGACTGGAGGAAGTCCCCTGTGGTTTTCCTCTCAACCCCGACCCTATCGCTCAGAATGAAATCCCCAACGGGGAGTTGCCTGATCTCGATCCTTGCTTTTTCTCTCAGTATCTTAAGGATCTCGGTATTCCTCTCTCTAACATCTACGTATATCTTTATTTTCTTCTCTTCTCCGGCCTTTTCCCTGTTCGCACTGTATTTTATCAAACTTTGCTGACCCGTGTCGCCCTCAAACCTATCGCGCATCTTTCTAACCAGTTTACGCATCTTTCTCTCCTTGTGAATTGCCGCCCAGTAGTACGTCTCATCCCGGGTTCCCTTTGCCATTAGTACAATGACGTTGCCTGTAGCGCTTCTCCCAGTTCTCCCCCTCCTCTGGATGAACCTTATTTCAGACGGAATTGGCTCATAGAAGATTACTATATCAACCTTTGGTATGTCGATTCCCTCCTCCGCCACACTGGTGGCACATAACACAGAGTATTTTCCCTCTCTGAAATCCTCGAGGACCCTTACCTGCTCTCTCTGCGTCATCCCCCTTTTTCCGTCTCTGGATGCCTGTCCTATAAATTCATGAGCCAGGATACCGTTCTCATTCAATTTATCTATTATCTTCTCAACGGAGTCCCTGTACTGTGTAAAGACTATTATCTTTTTATCCCTGTTCTCCTTTACTATCCTTGCCAACTCATCAAGCTTGGGGTGATCTACGCCCAGGACATTTAGGTCGTGAACTATTTTAACTAAAGACCTCATCCTCTTGTCCGTAAATAACCTCTTTATCGCCTTTGATTTCTGCCTCTGTAATCTACCAAGGTAGTTGTCTAGGGATGAGATTCCCTGGGTTTCTAAGAGCTCGAGGGCGTGGTTTATCTTCAGGGCGGAGGCAACCAGAGATGCGGGGATGAAGGAATCCGTACCGGAAACAATCTCTTTCCTTATCTTCGACTGCACCTGTAACAAGGTTTTTTTATTTATCCTGTCCAAACTGGCGCTCTTCAGGTAGTCCATCTTCTTCAACTCCCTTAGATCATCCCGTAATAGCTCTGAAATAATCTTTTTTACCCTTTTGAATTCATCCGGTAACTCAACTTTGATCCATTCGGTTTTCACCTCCTGGATATATGGTTTTACGTCTGCGTCGTGTTCTGTCTTCGCCTCAACCCTCTGAATGAACAGATTTTTACATATCTCCTTTATGGTCTCATCCTCAGAGCTCGGAGATGCTGTCAGGCCCAGAATCAAGGGATTTTGCGCGGTTTTCATATACTCCTCGACTATGTGCACATAAGAATAGTTTCCAACCGAGCGGTGACACTCATCCACGATAATTAAAGAAACATCCCTCAAGCTTAGTCCTCGTAAGATATCGTTCTCAATGGTCTGTGGGGTTGCAAATATCATCCGATTTTTGTCCCAGAGCTCTTCCCTCTTTTTAATTGCATCCATTCCGGTGAGAACTACCATCTCCCCTATATTCAGTATATCCCTAAACGTTCTGTGATGTTGAACCGCCAATGGTCTGGTCGGGGCCAAAAACAGGACCTTCGATCTCTGGAATTTTTTTAGACGATGGGCGGCAACCATAGCTGCTATAACTGTCTTTCCCAAACCCGTTGGAAGAACTACCAGGGTATTGGCGTCCAGGGCCCTTGAGACAATGGCCTCCTGATACCTTCTAAGGGCTATTGTATCGGGCCTTATCATGGGATGGGTTACATACATCTCGTATATATATTAACGAAGCGAATAATATGAATCTTCTCGGTAGCTCCCCAGGATCTTAAGGAAGGTTGTTCTCTCCTTGATCGAATTCAGGGCATCTTTTACCTCTTTATCATCCAATGAGCCCTCAAGATCAACAAAGAATAGATACTCGCCCAGCTTTCGCTTGGAGGGTCTCGATTCGATCTTGGTGAGATTTATATCTCTCTCGGCAAATTCCTTCAATGCCCTGTACAATGCACCGGGTTCGTCCTTCAGGGCAAATATTATCGATGTCTTCCTCCCCGTACCCGCCTCCTTTGATATTACGATAAATCTTGTCTGGCTCTCTGCATCCTGGATATTCTCAAAGAGAACATCCAAGCCATAGATTTTAGCAGCCTCCCTTGGGCCTATCGCAGCAGAGCCCTCAAGCCTTTTTAATTCCTCCATAGCTGCCGCAGTACTCTCATGCCTTTGTAATCTTGCGTCTGGAAAATTCTCGGATAGAAATCTCCTGCACTGGGCCAGTGCATGCGGATGAGAGATTATTGTGTCTATTTCCTCTTTCTTTGTTCCCGGAACCACAACCAGGCAGAGGTTTATACCCAGAACTACCTCATTGCATATCTTCAGATCGTAATCGATCAAGCAATCCATGGTTGTGTTGACACTTCCCTCCAGCGAGTTTTCAATGGCGACGACCCCGAATTCCACCCCGGAGCTTACGGAATCAAAGACTGCACTGACTGTATCGCAATAAACAAATTCAACGTCCTTGAAGATCCTTCTCGCCGCGATCTCGGTAAACGTTCCCTCTGGCCCGAGGACTGCAACTCTATCCCTTTTCTTCCTCATTTTTACAGTATTCCATTATCAACCTGAACAGATCCATTACGAACCTCTTATCGAGTCTCGTTGAATTAGAGACATTCCTCAGGACATCCCTCTCCCTCTCCGGATCAAAGATCTCAGCTCCTGTATCTCTCTTTAGCCTACCGATCTCTCTTACGATTTCAATTCTCTTCTCCAGGAGCTTTACTATCTCCCTATCAATCTTATCGATCCTATCTCTAAGAGCCTTTACCTCCGGCATTTTTGCTCCACTCCCCCACTATGTCAACGTCTTCCCCACCGACCTCCGTGATTCTCTTCCTTATTCTTACCGTTACGGGGAGATTTATCGCAGCTCCAACGACGATGGCTTCGCCCCTCGATAAACTTGGCAGATCCCTGACTATATCCTCAGTAACACTCTCTACCGATTGGCGAATGTATTCCTGATCCGATGGGTTCACGATCCTCATTATTATCTGCGTATTACACTGTGATAATATATCAGAATCCAGTCTACTCGGTCTCTGACTTACAATACACAAGCCAACACCAAACTTTCTGCCCTCCCTAGCGATCTTCTTCAGGATAGATTTCGATAAGATCGTCCTCTCTTCCATCGTTCTGGGTGCGAAATTGTGTGCCTCTTCAATAACTAAAAATGTTGGAGTATTGAAGTTTCCCTCACCATCCTTTACATATGCCTTTCTCGCCTCAAATATCCTCCTGCTTATCGCCGCAATAATTGTCTCGGACAGCCGTTCATCGGCATCCGAGAGATCTATCACAGTAAGCTGATTTCCAGATACGATTTCATCCAAGGGAGTTCCCTCGAGCTCAAATATCCCCATCCTGCTCAGCCTCTCAATCTTCCTCATAGTGGGTCCTATTGTCGTTAAACCCACCCGCTTTGAGAGATCCTTTATCTCGCTCTCCGGTAGACTGCCCGTAAGGATCTCTTTGCCTTCCTTTGCATCATAAATCAGGCTCAGGATCTCTTTAACGATTTTAAGGTCGTATTTATCGTAGAATTTTCTCGCGAGATTTATAACGGCATCGATTAGATCTCTCTGGGCATCCGTCAGATCTGGAATGAGATTTATGAAGTCAATAGACCTCAAAGAGGATGTTTCTACCTTTATCTTGTGATCACCTCTGACGCCATAGACCCTTGTGACAGAGCCCTCAAGTCTTATCCACTTATACTCTCCGTGTGGGTCAAAAACTATAACAGAACCCCTCTTCTTTAATAACTCCTCAATTAACACCCCTACCGTATAGCTTTTCCCGGCCCCAGTCATCGCAAGGATTGCACAGTGCCTTGATACTATGTCATTAACAGATACGTAGACTGGAACACTCTCCCTGGTGGAAAGCGTTCCTATTAGGGCAGATGTATCCTTTTCCTGCCGTAGGATCCTCTTTAGGGTATTATCATCGGCGAGCTTTACACTGGACCCCGGCTTTATACCATGTCTCGGGAGTTCTAGACCGTTCTCGCATTCATATCCGAGAATCTTAACCGTTGGAACCGGGTATTCCCCCTCGTTTAGAATTATATCCCCGAGCCTGAGGTCTCTACCAAATTCGTCCGGCAGTAATTCGTTGGATATTGTAATGTCCTTTATTATGCCGAGGATCTTGTTATTGGTTACGGATTCATTAACGATGACGAATTCATCCCTCTTAACGTGTTTTTCCATTCCTTTTTTTATTACAAATCTAAACCCTCGAAGGGTTGTCGCTCCAATAATCTGCCCTATCTCCATTTTTGCTTTGTTAAATATAAGTCTTTCCTGCATAAATCATATATGATGAAACCCACCGCATTAATAGTTGGTAGATTTCAGCCCTTTCACAACGGACACGTAAAGCTCATCGATTGGGCTGCAGAAGAGGTTGATAAGATAATTATAGCTATTGGAAGCTCACAGGAAAGCCACACGTGGGAGAATCCCTTTTCGGCCGACGAGCGCAGGAGGATGATTGAGCGATCTCTTAAAACACTCTACAGATATGAGATCATTGAGGTACCGGATGTAAATGATGACAGGATATGGGTTTCCCATGTGAAGAGGATCGCGCCAGAATTTCAGGTTGTTTATACAAATGGCGAGCTCGAGATAAGGCTTTTTAGAGAGGCCGGTTTTGAGGTGAGAACAACACCGCTCTTTAGCAGAGATCTCTACTCTGGAACGGAGATAAGGAGGAGGATAGCCAATGGGGAGAGATGGGAGCGTCTCGTCCCGCAGGGAACGATAGACGTCATCAGGGAGGTAGATGGCGTTAGGAGGATAAGGGAGCTGAGCCGTATTTTATGATTTTCTTTTATAATAATAATGAGGTGATTATATGGTCGAGAAACAAAAGGTTGGGGAGGTATTTACCTATTTTGCAAAGCCCTGTGTCGCCGGTATAAAGGTAACTGACGGCTTCCTTGAGATCGGAGACAAAATCTTGATCCGGGGACATACAACCAATTTTGAACAGGTCATTGAGTCGATGCAGATCGAACATAAACCAATACAGAGAGCGGAGGCTGGGCAATCCATTGGGATCAAGGTAAGAGAAAGGGTGAGGCCCCACGACGTGGTTTACAAGATTCAGGCCAATGGATAATAATGCCTCGGGCTGCCTGAGAGGGACAGAGGGTTCAGATAGGCTATAGAATGGAGGGATATATGGATGATGACCTCTAAATTCGATCCAAAGAAGATTGAAGAGAAGTGGATCCGGAGATGGGAGGAAGAGGGAATATTTGAGGCAATTCCAGATCCAGATAGGAAAAAATTCTACATTACAGTTGCCTATCCCTATCCCTCAGGGAGCATGCATGTAGGTCACGGCAGGACATATACCGTTCCGGACGTCATCGCGAGATTTAAGAGAATGCAGGGCTTTAATGTTCTTTTTCCAATGGCGTGGCACGTTACCGGAAGCCCGGTCCTGGGAATCGCCGAGAGGATTAAGAAAAGGGATCCCAAAACGCTTAGGATCTATGGCGAGCTCTATAAGGTACCGGGAGATGTCCTGGATAAGTTCACAGATCCGAATGAGATCGTCAAATATTTCTCGGATGAATATAAGCGGAATATGAGCAGGCTTGGGTTCTCGATAGACTGGTCCCGTGAGTTCTTTACCATAACTCCACAGTATAGCAGATTTATAGAATGGCAATACAGAACCCTTTATGAGAAGGGTCTGATAAAGAAGGGCGAACATCCGGTGAGATACTGCCCATCCTGTGATAATCCCGTCGGTGATCATGATCTCCTGGATGGTGAGAACGCCGTGATAAATGAATTTACCGTGATAAAATTCAGACACAACGAATTGATCCTTCCGGCCGCAACCCTGAGACCAGAAACCATCTTTGGGGTTACGAACATGTGGCTCAATCCAGAGATAGAGTATGTAAGGGCGAGGGTTGATGGGGAGATATGGTTATTGAGTAAAGAGGCGGCGGAGAAGATGAGGTATCTCGATAAAAAAGTAGAGGTTATTGGTAAGATTAAAGGCGATGAATTGATCGGAAAATCGTGTATAAATCCATTAGATGATAAAGAGATACCAATTCTGCCAGCAAATTTTGTTGATCCCGACTATGCCACGGGGGTTGTTATGTCCGTACCCGCCCACGCCCCCTATGACTACGTTGCCCTGAGGGACCTGGGGAGCGACATCAAACCCATAACGATCATAGAGATGGGTGAGGAGGTGCCAGCAAAGGAGATAGTTGAAAGGATGGGTATAAAGAATCAGAGGGATAAGAGGCTTGAGGAAGCAACAGAGGTCCTCTATCGAACAGAGCACGCAAAGGGGATCATGAAAGAATCCATTAGGGATTACGGTGGATTGCCCGTGAGGGATGCGAGGGAAAGGCTCTCACGGGATCTAATCAGAGAGGGCAAGGGGGATATATTCTATGAATTCTCTGAGGGTCCAGTAGTTTGTAGATGTGGGACAAGGTGCATTGTAAAGGTCATCAAGGATCAGTGGTTTCTCGAATACAGCAATTTAGAGTGGAAATCGAAGGCCCATGAGTGCCTCAAAAACATGAAAATTATTCCAGAAGAAACGAGACAGAATTTTTCATACTTCATAGACTGGCTCAAGGACTGGGCATGTACCAGGCGAGTTGGATTGGGAACCAGATTACCATGGGATAAAAACTGGCTTGTTGAGCCTCTAAGTGATTCGACGATATACATGTCATACTATACGATATCTAAATTCCTTAATAAACTCGACCCAGCGAAACTCGATGCCGATTTCTTTAACTACATATTTCTTGGAAAGGGCGATTCGGAGAGGATCGCGAAAAATGTGGGCATAACCCAAGAAGAGCTGAAAAAAATCGGTGATGAATTCAGATACTGGTATCCACCGGAATGGCGTCTCTCGGCTAAAGACCTGGTCGGGAACCATCTGACATTCCACATATTTCACCATACCGCAATATTTCCAGAGGATTACTGGCCAAGGGGTATAGTCGTATTCGGGATGGGGCTCCTTGAGGGGGATAAGATGTCCTCATCGAAGGGTAACATAATACTTCTAAGCGATGCCCTCCAACGTTATGGAAGCGATACCGTAAGATTATTTTTAATGTCAAATGCCGAGCCGTGGCAGGATTTCGATTGGAGAGAGACTCTGGTTAGAAACACGGCAAAGAAATTAAAGCAGTTCTATGATCAGGTTGATTATGCTCTAAAACTGGAAAATGAGATTCCAATCAGGGATATCGATAGATGGCTGATAAGCAGGGTAGAGATGGGGATATCAGAGACCATAGATGCCCTGGAGGGATTCCAGACCAGAAAGGCACTGCAATACGCGTTCTTTAATATCCTGAACGACCTCGCATGGTATTCAAGAAGGTGCGAACCAAATTCCAGGGTTTTGAGGGAGGTAGCCGATAGATGGGTAAGATTGATGGCCCCCTTCACACCCTTCATCTGTGAGGAACTATGGGCTAAAATGAATGGAAAGGGCTTCGTTTCCCTGGCGAGGTATCCAAGATCTGATGCGAAAAGGATTAATATGGAGATCATCCAAAAGGAGGAGATGATCAGGGATTTAATGCGGGACATACAGAACATCTTGGAGGTAACAAAGATCAAACCGAAAAGGATCCATCTGTATCTCGCCCCGGAGTGGAAACGAAGGGTTTTCGAGATGATTAAAGCGGGAGGATCTGTTTCAGATGCCATGAAGGATCCCGAGCTAAGAGAGCACGGAAAGGCTGTTGTAAATATAATGCAGAGGATCAGAAAAGATGAGGTCCCGGAGATAGTTCTGACATTGAGTAAAGAACATGATGCGATCTCGGATGCGAGGGAGTTCCTCGAGAGGGAGTTTAAAGCATCGATTCTGATACAGAAAAAGGCGGAGTATGACCCGGAGAATAAAGCAAAGAACGCCCTGCCCATGAAACCGGGGATCTATATAGAAGGCTAATCTTTACGCATTTCTGCAATTCTCCGCAAATTCTCTCATCTCCTCAATAGATGTGAATGCGCCCATATGATTCTTCCCGAGAGCGGCGCACGCAAATTGCGGTATATTGCCCCTCAGGTCCAAGATATTATATAAACATTCGTCTGCGATCCTCGTTCTGTTTTCATCTGCGAGATCAATCGTATAAAATGTATAGTTCTCCCTCCTAAGCTGTCTGATCCACGGATTCATCCTGTTGCAGTGATCACAACCCTCCTCGGTATAGAATATAACGGAATTCGATGAAACATTATATCTATTCAAACAATCAACGGCAAATTCTATATCCCTGAGCTCATCCCTTAGTTCGCATGCCCTTGTGATGTTCGCAAATTCGCACAGTATGGAAAGGATGTTCAATCTTGAGTTCGCTAACCCCATATCGGCTCTATCCCCGAATATAACAAGGATATTGGGTCTTGGAACTATCCTGGTTCGAATACCCTTTATTTCGATTTTTAGTTCCGAGGAGATCTCATCTATCATTGATGGGTCGCAGTCCTCACAATCCGGGGGCATCAGGTAATATATGCTCAGATTTTCAGATTCCTGCCCGGTTTCAGGATGAGGCCGGTTGAGATAGATCAGACCCGCGCCCACGAGTATGATGAGACTAACTGCAAGAACATACCCCCATGAACGCACAGTTTCATCAGCCCCAACCCCGTTCTCGCCTTCATCTTCCATCTTGAGATTACCTATGGATTTTTAGATTTATATTCTGATTTAATTTTCCCAAATCAACATAATTGACATTATCAATGCCGAGGTGGCGGAGCATGGACTAACGCGCGAGCCTGGAGAGCTCGTCTCCCTCTGGGAGGCTTGGGTTCGAATCCCAACCTCGGCGTCAAGCTTTCATAAAGCTTGAGCAAAGGTGCGGCGTGCGCTCCCTTCGGTCGCTTAGCCACACTGGTTTGCTTCGAATCCCAACCTCGGCGTCAAGCTTTCTTAGAGGAATTCTCCGGGAATCACCTGGGAAGCTCGAAGAAGATCAGCGTTTCGTTCGTTATGTTGTATTTTTCTGTGAATTTGGCATTGACCTCCAGCACGTACAGTGAGTTATTTTCTGGCGCGTACGTTGGACAGGATGACCTTTGACAGGGGGGGAGGTTCCTGGCTATATGCACTACCCGTTTATCCTTATTTATCCATATGATATCGAGGGGGAATCTCATCCCCTTCATCCAGAAGTCGTACCTGCCTTCCTCATCAAAGACGAACAGCATCCCAGCGTCCTCTCTCAGGGAATCCCTACCAGAGAGCCCTATTCTGCGACTTTTATCGTTATTCGCTATCTCCACCTCGATGCATTTAGAGCCTTTAAACCCCTTAGGAGCATTAAAACAGAGATCGGTAGTTGGAAGCCCGGGGGTCATCAAAAGCCATAAGCCGACAAGAACTACAATTCCTATCCCGGCCAATAATTTTTTATCCATTTTAATTAATTTTTATTACTTCTTTATAATATTGCCTTAGAGATTAAATCGGCAACGGTAATCTTGCTAACCTCCGTTGGTATGGTATCCGTGCAAACCAGATCATCCAGGACCCCACTAAATTGCTGCAGGCCCATCGAGAAGACGCCGTGGATACAGCCAGCGTGTATGGATCTTGCCCCTTGGGCCTTAATAAATTTTGCCGCTTCGATTATTGTAGTCCCGGTGGATATCATGTCGTCCAGGATTATTACGTCTTTGCCAGAGACATCCAGTTTCTTTGTGTTTATTTTGACCTCTTGATCCGAGATCCTAGTCTTCTCCAGGTAATCAAATTCGCAGTTTATTATCTCAGAGGCTCTTTTTGCGTATTCAAGGGCTCCCTCGTCGGGTGATATAAGAACGGGCTTCTTTAATTTATTTTTAAAATATTCTGCGACGAGAGGGAATGCATCCAGATTCCTGATCTTTACACCCTCAAAGCTAAATTCGCCCTCAGAATCGAGGAAATGGCAGTTTACGGTTAAGATCGAATCTGAGAACTGATCGATCAGTTTCAGAATCGTTCTTGCGCTGAAGGCCTCTCCCTCCATGAACCGTCTATCTTGACGTGAATATCCGAGATATGGCACGACGGTATAAATCTTTCTTGCGTTAAGATCCCTAAGCAGATCAAGCAACAAGAGGAGCTCTATTAGGGCGTCATTGCTATCCGTTGTCTCTATTAGAACACAGTCCCTGTGGTTAACGTCGGACAAGAGTCTGAGATAGATTTCACCATCTGGAAATCTTCTATAATCAATTGAGCCCAGTTCTGACCCCAATTTCTTTGAAACCGACTCCGCGAGCCTCTTAGAAGTAGATCCACCAAGGGTGATCATATTAAAAAATAAATAAAAAAGAAAAGAGAGGATTAGATCTTCTTGACCCTCTCAACCCCTGTTTTTTTGACTATCGGTTTTTTGACCTTTGCCGGTAGCCAGTCTGGTCTGTTTTCTGGTGCGTCTACTATCTTGACATCACCCTTGAACACGTGGATAGAATACGTGCCGTCCTTATTCCTTCTTCCCCTCTCTCTCAACCGTATGTCTTTAAACCCCCTGGTTGCCGCCTTTAATGCAGCCTGTCTCGGTGTTTTTCCGGTGAAGACGTGTTTCTCTTCACCCACTCTTAGTTCATAGTATTTCCTTTCTTTTGCCATTTTTTATACCTCCTATACTATAGAGCAGTTATAGGTAGAGTATATATTTATTAACATATAGCTTTAAAAAACAAAATGAATATAAAGGATGGAAAGTTTAGTTATCTGTATCGATCGAGATGATGATATAGGCAAGAAAACGAATGCAAGGGGCCCTATTATCGGAGTCGACAGGAATATTGCCGTAGCAGAGGAACTGGCCCTGGCAGATCCAGTGGATACCGATGTTAACGCGATATTTGCAGCCGTAAAAATAGCAAGAGAGCTGAATACCGAAATAGCCACATTAACCGGGGATAAGAGGGTTGGCGTCTCATCGGACGCAGAGATAGCAAGACAGCTGGATGCATTAATCGAAAAATTTAAACCTGAGGGAGTCATTCTAGTTACAGATGGGGTGGAGGATGAACAGGTAATACCTATCATTGAATCAAGAATCAAGATCAATTCGGTACAGACGGTAATTGTAAGGCAGAGCCAGGAGCTGGAGAGGGCATATTTCAAGATAATTCACTTCATCAAGGAGGTTGAAGAGGATCCAAACTTAGCGAGGCTGGTTTTCGGAATTCCGGGGTTGGCTTTAATTCTCTTAGCAATTGGAGGGGCATTTGGGATAATGCTACAGGCAATGAATATGATATTTGCGATAATTGGAATCTATCTGCTCATAAAGGGCTTCGGCTATGAGGAGGACTTCTTCTCCAGAACGTCGGAATTTCTCAAGTCGCTATCTGTGGAAAAGATCAGCACTTTGACCTATCTGACTGCGGCCGTTATCTTTATGGTGGCACTGGGATATGGATATGATGAAATTGTCAGGAGAAACCCGATAAGCCTTATAGGTCTGTCGGCTGCTTTTATTAAGGGCTCCGCAGATCTTATATTGGCGGCAATTGTCATTGCGGTTGTTGGTAAGATCATTGACGATTATTCAACCGGTAGGTATCTAAACGTTCGCACAGACCTGGTTTTTCTCGCATTCGCCTTTTTAATAAAGTTGATGGTAGAATCCGGCGCAAGCTTCTGGTTCGAACCCCTGGGTATTGCCAATTTTATCATCTCCGTATTAGTGGGTATCCTCATATTTGTTGGTGTAATCAAGGTTACAGAATATCTATTTATAGATGAGATACGCGCAAGGCAGAGGTTAATAGATGAATTTTCGAACCGCGAGGTTTATAACGAGGCCGGGGAGAGGATAGGAAAAGTAAACAGGGTTTTGCTGGACGGCTCGAAATTTGTGGGCCTTAAGGTGGGGAGAAAAAGGATACTCAAAGAGGATATCGTATCGAAGGATGGTAGGATTGTTATTCGTATAGGTTAGAAGCTTTATTCCTCAGTAACGGGCTTTTCTCCCTTACTCAGCTCTATCAACGCATCTACTGCAGATTTGGTACCGCTGGCGATTAACACGTCCCCCTCAAAGATCTTGGTGTTCCTATCTGGATCGTAGATCCATGCCGACCCCCTCCTGATCGCCCTGATATAGCAGCCTGTCCTTGAAGAGACCCGCATATCCCCCAGTGTCTTTCCAATAAGTTCGGATCCACTTACAACCTTTGTCCTCACAACCTGTTCTTCCGCCTCACCTAGCATTTTCTTATAGATCGGATGGTCCCCAACCCCTCGAAGAACAACGTCCGCTATCTCCTCTGCGGCATCGGCTATATCCTCCGCAGCAACCACCACGTGAAGAATCCCAGAGAGATCTGCGGCGTCCTCGGGTGTTCTTGCAGATAGTAACAACATTGCCTCTATTTCATACCTATGATTGTCCATCTTCTCTTCGAGCTCCCGTACCTCCTCGGCGATATCCTTACTGTTGGTCAACAGAGCAGAATAAGCGAGATCCACCATCAGCTCGGATGTATCCTTCATCTCCACCAAGATATCTTTGACATTTCTCTTGTGAGAGATCGCCTGGTCTACGATCTCATCAACTTCCTGTTCCGTCATTTTTTATAGTTACTAATTATATTGTTTATCTGTTTTTAAATAAAGGGTATATAGCCTACGATTCTAACGGCAAATAACAAGCAGATAACCGTTATAATGTCACCAACTGTTGATAACGAGGGCATTAATATATTGTCTGGATCAAGGCCCCTTGCATACGTGAGTATCGCCAATAATACAGAGAGTGCCGCTAAAATCAGACCGGCAAGAACCCCCGCAATAACCGCTATCGCCGTTAATTCCAGAACATTTGCGTGATTTTTGAAGTCTGCGAGTTCATATGCTGCGTAGGAAATTAATCCCAGGAGAAAGGACATTAATACATTGAGCAACATTGATGCCCAAACATTATTGCTAAGTACTTTATTCCATCTTAATTCGGGATCAATTAAACCGAGATGCAGGGCAGATGCCAGCCTGGAACCCAATGCACCGCTTATATTCCCCCTCATTCCGAGGATTGCGGGCAATAGAATCAAGAGTCCCGGGATCTTCAGTAATTCTCGCTCCATTCCCTGCAACATTATCCCAGCCACAACCCCCCCGATGGCGCAGAGAACCAGTATCGGTATGCTCTCTTTTAATATCCTCTTAACTTCGGGATTCATATAAAATATTAAAAGGTGGTTTATTTAAGTTGTCAGTATAGATGCAACGATTATCTCCAGAGCATCTCCAAAGATTAGAGTTAGTAGAAATGCGAGGAAGAGGATCGGTGCAAACCTGATTCCCCACCTGACTCTTACGTTTGATATTTTACCCTCCGATGCCAATCTCTTTATCTCAGTTATCTGATTTCTATCAAGGCCCTCCATGTTCCTTTTGCTTGCGACCTTCCTCCCGTCTACGACTATATCATTGGCAAGGATATCCCCTTCTTTTAGCTCGCCAACATCCACCGTTTTTTGTAGGGCTATCTCTTCCACCGCCTTGAGGTAAAGGGATATTAAGACGAGAATGGGAACAGATAGATAGATCAAGGCCAATCTGTTCATACCCAGATTTAAAGCGAGCAGGAAGGGAGTGAAGGATAAAAGAATAAGCATGATGGAATTTCTTTTCCCGAGGTAACCTGTAAATTCTTCAAAGACCTGTGGCTTAATCAAACCGAGGAGGAATGAATAAATGATGATATATGGGGATGATACTATTGCGAGATTTATGAAATAATCTATGTAGTAGGGAAAAATTCCCTCTAAGTAGAGGGGGGAAGAGATTTCTGTAAAGTAGTTCGTTGAGTTCAAGAAACCAAGGGAGCAACCGATCCCCGCCAGTAATTTAACGTCGCCGCCCCCCCATTCGCCCAGGTAAAACATTACGTACCCAAAAATAAAAAAGCCTGTGCCCACAACCACCGATGATAATAAAAATGAGGGATTTACTCTGTAGAGAGAATATATCATGGCCGTGGTGATGACTATGACAATAAGCCCCCGGGTGAGCTTCTCCGGTATCTCACCGGTTTTCAGATCGAAGTAGCTCGCGAGTAGTAAAAAAAAGGCAGTAATCCCCGCAATTAATTCGGCTATGGTCAACATTTCATAATATATTACAAAAATGAGATAATTAATATAGATGTAAAAAATGACCGGAAATGTAATCTGTTTTGACCTGGAGGGACCACTATCACCGCAGGACAACGCCTATGAGGTGATGGGTCTATTCGATAACGGACACAAGATCTTTGAGGTCATAAGCAGATACGACGATCTTCTTACCTTGGAGGGAAGGAAGAACTATGAACCGGGTGATACGTTAGCATTGATCGTTCCCTTTCTGATCTATCACGAGATATCCGAGAGAGACATTCTAAGGGTTTCGGAGAGAGCGAGGATCACTGATGGCTCAGGATTTTTAATTTCCAGGCTCGAGCAGCTGGGGTGGGTTCCATATATAATCTCCACGAGCTATCAGCAACATGCATACAATGTGGGGGAGCAGATAGGGATTCCACCGGAGAGGATCTATTGTACCTTCTTTCCATTAGACGAATTCAGGGAGGAGATAGGAGAACTGGGCACTTCCCTGATCGAAGATCTCGAAAGAGATATACTCAAAAAGCTCTATCCCAACATAAATGATGACAATAGGATAAAGGAGAGGCTGGATAGATTCTATTATAGAGATATCGTGGGGACCGAACTGGAGGACGTGATGAGGAGGGTGGTTGTAATCGGGGGTCAGAGAAAGGTAGACGCAACCCTAAGGATCGCTAAAAAGGTAAAAACGAGTCTGTCCGAGCTAATAGTTGTTGGCGACAGTATAACGGATTACAAGATGCTTAAGGAGGTAAAGGTGGAAAAAGGTATCTCAATTGTATTTAACGGGAATAAGTATGCAATTCCCTATTCTAATGTCGGTCTCGCTGCGACAGATATTCGCTTCTTACTGATTATTATTTCGGCATATATGCGCGGTGGAAGATCCACCGTTATGGATACGGTAAAAACATGGGAAAATAGCTATGATGAATTCGTGAAAGATCCGGAGAAGATCCCGGATGATGTCATTCCAGAGGATCTGAAGAACTTTCTCTTAACAAAGGTTCGTGATCCAGAGTTTTTCCCCCCTCATTTTCACTATCTTGAGGGTATTAATAGGGAAAAACTCGAGGAGGTGTTGAAGATTCATGAAAAAACCAGGGCCCTGGTCAGGGGTGATGCAGCAAAATTAGGTTAGAATTTTTCCGCAA
>Ga0190363_1000926_pt1 | contig 17536 bp, 13 predicted proteins | sample 48721867_MG_FD_161272 | JGI IMG/M metagenome (GOLD analysis project Ga0190363, IMG submission 161272) | Hydrothermal vent microbial mat bacterial communities from Southern Trench, Guaymas Basin, Mexico - 4872-18-6-7_MG | ecosystem: Environmental > Aquatic > Marine > Hydrothermal vents >... | reverse complement strand
TATGCAAGATTCTTAAGAACATTCTTTGAATGGTTAAAAATTAATAATTTAGAAAACTTAACACCTTCTCGCCTCTCTCCTGAACACATTTTTAAATATAAAGTTTTTCTCTCAAGAGGAATTAAAAAAGGAAGGAAACCTTTAAAAAGAATCACTCAAGGTTATTATTTAATTGCCTTAAGGCAACTTTTGAGTTTTTTTGCTGAAAAAGATATTCCTTCTCTACCTCCAGAAAAAGTAAAATTACCAAAAGAAAAAAAAGAAAAAATTGTCAATGTCCTAACTTTAGAACAAGTAAAAAAGCTTCTAGAAGCTCCAGATACTTCTACTGTTATTGGTTTGAGAGATAGAGCGATTTTGGAAACTTTCTTTTCTACTGGAATGAGAGTCGGAGAGCTAGTCAATTTAAATAGAGAACAAATAAAAATAAAACCTGAAACAAAAGATCTTGAAATTTCAATTATCGGAAAGGGAGAAAGACCAAGAACTGTTTATCTTTCAGAAAGAGCCATTTTTTGGTTAAGAAAGTATCTGGATACAAGAAATGATAAAGAAAAGGCTCTTTTTGTTAGCTATCGGGGCAAAAAACCGTTGGGCAGATTAAGTGTCCGAAGTGTAGAAAGAATTGTCAAAAAATATGCAATTTTAGCAGGCTTACCATCAAACATAGTTTGCCATACTCTGCGTCATACTTTTGCAACTGATTTACTGCAGAAAGGAGTTGATTTGAGAATTGTCCAAGAATTTTTAGGACACAAAAATGTTGCTACAACTCAAATTTACACTCATGTAACAAGACCGAAATTAAGAGAGATTCATAGAAAGTTCCATGGGTTCAAATAAAAAAATCACCGTCGATTTGATATTCTGAAAATAAAATTTTGGGAAATTTAAAACCAAAAAAATAAACTAATTTTTTTAAAACTTTTGAAATGAAAATTTGAGATAGAAAAAAATTTTCTGCTTCTTTCTTGTACTTTAGAAAATCAGGAAAGTTCAAAAGCAAAATATTAGCCAAACGCAAACTCCAAATCACCCCTCCCCCACTCCAAGGTTTTGTCAAACCTGCTGCATCGCCACAAAGAGTAATCCTCTGGTTTTTAGGAAGTGAAAAACCTTGAGGAATTGAACCTGAATTTTTTTTAAAGAAATTCAAATTTTTCCATTTTTTAAAATTCTCAAAAATGTCCATTGCTCTTTTCCCCTCTTCCATTATGCCGTATTCTACTTCATCTCCTCTTGGAATTCTCCATAAAAATCCATTTTTAGTTGGCCAAACCTCAACAAAATTTGAAAAATCCTTCTCTTTTACAAAACCTTGGAGAGCAAAATAAAATTTTGGTTTTTTTAACTTTAGATAATCTCTAACTCTTGAATTAGCACCATCACAACCTATGATTTTATCAAAATCTTTTTCGATATCTTTTAAAAAATCGAAGTCAACATTCTTTCCAAATTCAAAATTAACTCCAGATTCCTTCGCTAACTCAAAAAGATGTTTTTGTAAAGAATCTCTATCAAAAACAAAAAAATTTTTTTTAAAATTGAGTTTGATTTCTTTTTTAGGAAAATGTAAAAGGCAAAAATCAATTTTATTTTTTATAAAATCTTTCGCCGTCGGCAAAAATTCAAAAATTCTTTCTGAATAAAGGCTAGAACAGGCTTTTCCTCCAATTTCTTTTTTCTTCTCAAATAAAAAAACTTGGTGTTCTTTTACCAGCTTTAAACTCAAATATAAACCTGAAATTCCGGCTCCAATTATTGCTATTCGCATTTAATTGCAGCTCTAATAAATTCTCTAAATAAAGGATGGGGTCTAATAGGTCTCGATTTAAATTCTGGATGAAATTGAGTCGCAAGGAAAAAGGGGTGGTTTTTCAATTCAATAATTTCTACTAAATCTCTCTCTGGATTAATACCTGAAAAAGTTATTCCTCCTTTTTCAAAAATTTCTCTGAATTTGTTGTTAAACTCGTAACGATGACGATGTCTTTCAAAAACAAAATCTTTTTGATAAGCCTTAAAAGCTAGCGTATTCTTTTTGATTTTACATTTGTATTCTCCCAACCTCATAGTTCCCCCATATCTTCTTTCTTTTAATAAAATCTTTTGTTCTGGCAAAAGATCAATGACTGGATATTTTGTGTTTTTTGCAAATTCTGTCGAATGAGCTCCCTTTAGTTTTAATACATTCCTTGCAAATTCAACAGTTGCCAATTGCATTCCCAGACAAAGTCCCAAAAATGGAATTTTATTTTTTCTGCAAAATTCAATAGCCTTTATTTTTCCTTCAATTCCCCTTTTTCCAAACCCACCGGGAATTATAATTCCAGCAAACTTTTTTAACTCTTTAAGCCTTTGAGAACTTCTTTCGTACTCTTGAGCATCTAACCAGACGATTTGAGGTTTCCTTCTAAAATACCAACAAGCATGCCTTATAGCTTCTATCACTGAAATGTAAGAATCCATTAAAACGAATTTTCCAGTTCTAAAATATTTTCCACAAATTCCAATTTTCAATTCTTTTTTAGAATTTTTTACCTTCTTTAACAAAATTTCCCATTTTTTCAAGTTACTTTTCTTTGGAATCATTTTGAATTCTTTTAAAATCTTATTTCCAAAATTTTCTTTCTCAAAATTAAAAGGAATCTCATAAAGGAACTTAACATCTGGAGCTGAAATTACATTTTCTTCTCTTAAATTGCAGAAGAGAGCAATTTTTTTTCTTCGGGGTTTATCCAGAGGAACTCTGGCTCTTGCTACGATAAAGTTAGGTTGAATTCCAGCCTCATTCAAAAGTCTGGCTGCTGTTTGAGTAGGTTTTGTCTTCATTTCACCTAGCATTGCCGGAATTGGCAAATAAGAAACTAAAATAAAAAGAACTCTTCTAGGAGTTGCCAATTTCATTTGCCTTGCAGCTTCCAAAAATAAAAGATTTTGATATTCGCCAACTGTTCCTCCAATCTCAACTAAAACAAAGTCTGCTTTTTTAACTCTCCCTAAATTTTTAATTCTCCAGATAATTTCGTTTGTAATATGAGGAATGACTTCAACGCATTTCCCCTCAAATTCAAAATTTCTCTCTTTTTGAATAACGCTTAAATAAACCTGTCCTGAAGTCATGTAGTTTTCTTTGGTCAATTCTTCATCGATAAATCTCTCATAAATTCCAATATCTTGATCAGTTTCAATTCCGTCTTTGGTCACAAAAACTTCTCCGTGTTCAATTGGATTCATCGTTCCTGCATCAACATTCAAATAAGGATCAATTTTCATTGGAGCTACTGAAAATCCTTTTGATTTCAAAATCAAAGAAACTGAAGCCATCGTAGTTCCTTTTCCGATTCCAGACATTACGCCTCCTGCGACAAAAATGTATCTTGTCATTTTTCTTCAACAACAATTATTTTTATTTCGGCCTCTAAATTGTGAGGGAATTTTATTTTCACTGGGAATTCTCCCAATTCTTTTATTGGTTTTTCCAAAACGATCTGCTTTTTCTTTAATTCAAAACCCTCTTCTTTTAATTTCTCCAAGATCTTTAAAGGAGTAATAGATTCGAAAAGCTGACCATCTTTACCTACCTTCACTGGAATTGTAATTTCTAGCCCATCAACTTTTGAAGCTAAATCTTGAACCTTCTTTAGGTCTTTTTCTGCTTTTTCTTCAAGTTTTTTCAATTTCTTTTCTAACCATCTTAAATTTGCTTCAGTGGCTGGTTTTGCTAATTTTTTTGGAAATAGAAAATTCCTTGCATATCCTTCTGCAACTTCTTTTATTTCATATTTTTTTCCTAAATTTTCTACATCTTTTAATAAAATTACTTTCATAGATTTTTTAATATTTCAATTGCTTTTTCTAATTGAGGATCTTTTCCTTCTTCAATATCTTTTTCTGTCATTTCAACCTTAATATCAGGCTCCAAACCTACTTGTGAAATTTGTTTTCCAGAAGGAGTTAACCATTTTGCGATTGTAATCTTCAAAGAAGAGCCTCCTTTCAAATTCTCCAGTTTTTGTACAGATCCTTTCCCGAAGCTCTTCTCTCCAATAAGAAGAACTTTCAGATTATCCCTTAAAGCTGCTGCTAAAATCTCAGCTCCAGAAGCAGAACCTTTGTTGATTAAAATAACAATTTTATAATCTGAAAATTTCGCAGGACCCTGACTTTTATATTCTTGTCTCTCTCCAGTCCCATATTCCTCAATTGCCACTAATTTTCCTTTTTCCAAAAACCAACCAGCAATGTCAACTGCAACTTCCAAGTATCCACCAGGATTATCCCTCAAATCTATAACCATTTTTTTTGTTGGTACACTCAAAATCTGATTAGCTGCCAAAATAAAATCCAATCTTGCTTTTTCAGAGAACTGATAAATTTTCAAATAAATTATACCATCTTTTTCTTCCCATTTTAAAGAAGGAATCTCAATTATATCCCTGATAATTTCTATTTCTTTTGGTTCTTCCCATCCTTCTCTCATAATTTTTAATTTTACTTTTGTTCCTTTTGGTCCTCTGATTAATCTTACAGCCTCATCTAAACTCATATCAATCGTGGATTTTCCATCAACTTCTAAAATTATATCTCCTGCTCTAATTCCTGCTCTTTGGGCAGGAGTACCTTCCAAGGGAGCGATTACCGTTAATTGTCCTTTTTTAATTCCAATTTCCATTCCCACCCCTTCAAAATATCCTTTAACATCTTCTTTAAAAATTTTGGATTCTTCAGGATCTAAAAAAATAGTATAAGGATCTTCTAAAGATTTTACCATCCCAGAAATTGCGCCGTAAATTATCTTTTGGGGAACAATTTTTTCTTTGTCAACAAAATTTTCTTTCAATTTATGATAGGCTTCCCAAAAGAGGGAAAAATCAATATCTTGTGGAGGGCAAATCTCACATTGTAACTTTCCATAAAAAAAACCTCCACAAAATGAAACTCCAATTAAAATTACAATTAAGAAAAGAAAAAATATTCTTTTTCTTTTCATTAAGCAAATTTTAACAAAATTCTATTTAAACTCAAAATAAAAAAGAAAGATTCTAGAATTTTGAAAAGGTCTATTTTAATTCTTTTTCTATATCTTTTAACTCTTTACCGATAAATTTCTCAGAGATTTTAATGGCCTCTCTCAACTTGTTCCTTACTTTCCTTTCGCTTTCAGTTAATCCTGCCTTTCCATCTAAATACTCAATTTGCCTTTTCACCTCTTTTCTTAAATCTCTAAAAGCAATAAAAATTGCTCTTGCTAATTCTCTTGTTTCCCTTTTTAATCTTTTTCTCCACACTGAGATTCGATACCAAACATAAAAAAGAATTAGAAATAAACCGGCAATAATAACAATTAAGGTAGCCATGATAGAAAGGTAATCGATAGCTATTTTACCAAACTTTAAAAAAACAGGCAAACCAACACGAAATTCACAAAGCTTTGAGGGTAAACTTAAAGCCCCCCTCTCATCTTTTGCCTGAACCCAAACTTTATAATCTCCTTCTTTTAATGGATCGGAAATGAAAGTCCATTCTCCTTTTTCATCTGCTTTTATCTCTTTCACTATTGGCTCTTCGCTTTCTCTTTGAAGAAAAACTTTAATTTGAACATTTGGAACACTTTTTCCTTTTAAGGTAAAGCTCGAATTCTGAAAAACAATTTTGGGACAAGATCTAATCTCTAGGGTTTTTAGTGGGAAAATCTCAATTTCGGTTTTAGCTTCAGAAAAGTTTCCTGCTTTATCAAATGCCCTAACAATAATTTTATGCTTTCCTGGAGCCTGAGGGGGTAATTGAAAAGGATTTGATCTTGTTATCCCTCTTACCTGAATCGGTTCTCCCTCTCCAATTTTCACTTGATAATATTCAATTCCCGATAATTCATCGGTTGTATTAAACAAAAGAATTGGTGTTGGATCTGTAAGATCTTTTTTCTGAACTTCAATTTCAAAAGGTAAAGGTGGTTTTGTGTCAATCATTATTTTCTTGTGGGTCAAATCTCCCCAACCATAACTATTTTTGAAATTAACATGAAAATACCAGATTCCGTCTTCTAAATCAGAAAAAGATACAGAATTTTTAGCTTCGAAAATTTCTTTTGGATTTGTAGTTGGATTTTGATCAATTGCGTAACTTATCGCAATTACATCCGGAGGTAATTTCCATTCAAAAATTGGAGAATCGTTAGAGTACCATTTATTTTCATCAGGATGAGTTGGCGAATAAACAACGGGGGCTTTAGGAACACCAACAGTAGGCTGAGGCAAAATTTCCCTTTTCTTTTCTTCTGATAAAGGAGAAGTAATTTCTTTTACTACTAATTTATAATTTCCGCTACCTAAACTTCCTAAGACATTCGTTCCCTTCCCATCGTCAGCTAAGACAGAACCTTGGCTAAAAATAACATCTGCAATCCCTACAGTCTTTGCTCTAAAGTAAATATTAAGGATTGTTCCTGCTGCTCCGATAAATCCTGGAGAAGGTTTTCCACCTGCAAAGTTTATTGTACCCAAAGAATTTGAAAAAGTAGGTTCTTGAACCCAAATAGTAAAAATAGAATCTTCTTTTGAGAGGCGAACAACTTCCAAGTCATTGGGGTCGAAAATTATCGTCCCTTCAGCAGCATTTATTGCCACTCCTCCGCTATTGACTTTCACCTGAATTAAAAAGGTATTTTCGACCGTATAAGTTCCTGTTGAGGGAGCCAAATAGAGTGACGCTTTTTGTGCTTTCGCTAGTAAAGGGAAAAATAAAAGAAAACAAAAAAAGAAAATAGAGAGAGATTTTCTAAAAATAATAAATTTCATGTTTTATTCTTTTTTGGAGTCATTACTTTCTTTTTCAGTTTCCAAATCACCACAATTATCATAAAAATTATTAAAATTATTACAATTGTCCACCAAGAGAACATTTCTTTTTTAGGTACCCATTCAACAATTCTTTCGTTTCCAGCTTTGTCAACTGCTTTCACTTTTATTATACTTTTTAAGTCTTGATCTTCCAACAAATACGGACTTTTAGCAATTTTCCAATCCCCTTTTCCTTCTTTTACTTCATAATGATCAATCCCGCTTTGTTTGTCGACTGTGAAAAAAACAATAAACCATTTCCCTCCAAAAATCATAGAATCTTTAATAAATTTTATCTCAAAGGGCTCAGGAGGAACGTTATCTTTTTCTAATTCTTCTTTCCATTCTTTTAACTGAATCTTTGATTTTCCAGGTAGAATTTCAAAATTAGCATTTCTAAAACTCAACTTTGCTGGCGTTCCAAACCCGTCGTTTAGTAAAACTTGAGATTCTTCTAAAAATTTTAGAATTGCCTCTTTTTTTTCAGTTGTTTCTTTGACTTTAAAAATAATCTTCCCTAATAGATTTGGTTTTCCAGGCTCTCCTGGTAATGCTCCGCAAAATCCACCGGGAACTCCTCCTACAAAGGAGATTTTTCCTTCATTTTGATTAATTTCAGGTGATTGAAGCCAGAGAGTTAAAATTGAATTTCCAGTGCTAAACTCAACAGCTTTTAAAACATTTTGAGAAAAACTCAAATTGGCTTTTACTGTATTTATACATTCACCTTCAGTATCTATTCTCATTTTTACTATAAAAGTGTCATCCTGATGATATTCACCACTCGATGGTTCCAAATACAAAATTGCCGCACTGACTAAAAGTGGGAATGTGAGGAAAAACGTAATTAACAAGAAGAATTTAATTTTAAATTTTGATTTTTGCATTTTGATTTTTTATCCTGTCCACCAATACATTAAAATTGAAAAATCTGGCAAATTAACTTTTCCATCCCCATTTACATCGACGCAGGGATTATATTTTCCCCACCAATAAAGCAAAATCGAAAAATCAATTAAATTTGTTCTTTTATCATTGTTAAAATCTGCTCTCGGACAGATCTCTCCTGGTTTATATTCTCCTATATAAAAGGCTAAAACTGATGAGAAAGAACTTTCCAAACCTTCAGGACTTTTTGCCCTTGCCCTTGTGACATGCATTCCTTCGTCTAAAGGAGAGGTATTAAAAATATCTTCCCAATCTCCACTCTCTTTTGCCTTTGTCTCTCTAATTATCTCTTGGGGTGATTCAATATGAATTGAAATTTGACTTTCTGGAGCGGTCTGGCCAAAAATTTTAAGATCCTCTCCTTTTACAACCTTAGTTTTATCTAACTCAATTGTTGGTGGAATAAAAATATTTGAAATGGTTGTTATTTTCCCTTCTAAAATTGTAACTGAAAAAGAAATAGTAATCGATCTTCGCCCTTCTTTATCTTCCGCCCACAAAGAAAAATTCCAAATCCCAGGAGAGATTTCTTTAATTTCGGTTTTAAAATTGGCATTGCTATCTGCAGTTATTATTGCTCCTACCTCTCCATCTTTTAAAATTGTTATTTTTGCTGAAGGATAAGCCTTTCCTTGTAAAACAACTTTTGTTTCTGCTGAAGGAGGAACGTAACCTCCTCCACCCCCACCAGATGGAGAAACTGTTTGGCAACCTGAAGTATCAAAAGTACAATCTGGATTGCAAGATAAAGTTCCGCTGTAATATCCCAAACTTTCACAAGTTACACCCCCGAGATTCAACCCATCGCATTCTTCCCCATTCTCAATTATTCCATTTCCGCAAACAGAAACAACTACAGACACAGATGTTGTTGAGATTAAAGCTTTTGCAGTTTTGAATATTAAAAAAAGAGTGAGAAAAAATCCCACCCCGGAAAATAGAATTAAAAATAAAATTCTTTTTCTCATTACATCTGAATTTTAGACTTTCTTTTTTTAAGATAAGAAATTAAGCTCAAAACGATCGCAACCAAAATTAAAGTTCCCAAAAAAGTTGCCAAAACTAATCTGAAAGGAGAAGCAGTTAAAAAATCAGAAATTCTTTTTAAAATTGGCTTTGATCTTAGAGTTCCAGGTAAATGGATGTTGAATCTAATTTTATCTTTTACTTTTAACTCATCATCTTTATAAATTTCATATTCTGCCCAATACTGACCTGATTTTAAATTAACTTTCATTTCTCCAATGCTCTCTCCTGCCTTAAAAGGATCCACCCAACTCATATTGATAATATCCCCTGATTTTAGCAATTGCTGATGGAAATTGTCATAAATATCCAAATGAATTTTTGAGGGTCTAGTTTTCACATTTCCGATATTTTTTAAGGTAACAATAAATTTTAAAGGCCATCCCTCTTCAAAAGCCGGAATTGAAACTTTCATTATTTTAAAATCTGAAAATACTTCACCAGATACTTTCAACTTGATTTCGGCCTGAACTCCTATTGCTACCGTCACCTGTCCTTTTGGCGCAATAGGAGTTGCTTTAATTATTATTTTTCCATAGTAAGTTCCATAAGCTGCATTTTCTGGAACATCAATGATGAAATTTATTGGAAATTGAGTTAAATTTGCAGGGTATTCAAATTCTTTTCCTTTATCGACTTTAATCCAATTTTCAATTTCTGGAGGTTCAATTTGAATAGTTATTTTTAAGGGTTCTTTTGGTTCAGATCTTGTCAGAGTTATTGTTTGTTCAAAATGGGAACCTGGAACTAAGTGATCATTTTTCAAATAAGGTGGAGAAATTCCAAAACCGCTAGAATTTACATTTCTCCAAACTAAAACTCCTCCACTAAAAATTAGAATCATCAACAACTTTTTTAAATCCATGATCTTAAAATCTCTTAACTTCTCTTTATGTTAATTCCTTACCTTACCTTTAATCTTGAGTTACTGTGAATGTATTCTCTCCTGTGTAATCTCCGGTTGGTTGGCCAGAAGGAATTTGAATTCCCCAATAAATGTTTTGTGCTTGGTTTGACGGATGAGTTGTTGGTTTTCCAGTCGTAAATTCCAAAAGCGTCGGAGTATCACTTAATGCATAACCAGATCCATAAACTACAGAGCTTGTAGCATAATGCTGAGAAGAAGTAGCAATGGTATCACCTGCACAGGTTGGATAATCGGTACACATTTGAGTTCCTGAAATATTAGCATCGATGGCAGTATTTCCAGTAGTTGTAGCAATAGTTAAAACGCTACAATCTAAAGTCTGACCAGGAGCTAAAGTGCCGTAAGAAATACTCGGTGTTACATCTAATGCTACTAAAGTATTTAACTCAACTGGTGTGGTAGTGGTTGCGCTTCCTGTAGCATTTTGGCTATCTTGTGCCGTTACCTCACAATCCCAGTTTTCAGAGGCATAAGTCCCAGAATCTGTAGGATCTGCATGGAACCAAATTTGAGCTGTACAGGTTGCATTTCTATCGTTCCCGCTAACATCTCCCAAAACACAACTTACTTGATAACAATTGTTATCGTCGGCAGTACATGATGATCCTACTCCAGAACGGAAAATTACAGCATTTGCTGAGGTAATATCTGAACCTCCATTATTATCTGTTAAGGTAGCTGTACATTCAACGGTTGTAGCTGTATTTTCTGTAAGAGTAATGTCAGATCCTCCGTTCAACACTACGTTACTCACTGAAGGAGCAGCATTCCCGACAGTAACTGAAGTAGTTGCAACATCAGCTTCTACTTCCGGAATTCCAAGCAAAAGCAGCATCCCCCCATAAATACATCCAAAAAGAATTATCAAACTTATAACAAAAATTTTAAATACCTCAGACATTCCTAAAAATGTTTAATTTTTAATTCGACCTTTTAATCCGAACTTATTAATTTTATTTTACCATAAATCTATTTTTGGAAATGTTAAACTTTAACTCAATCTGAAATTGCTGTAAAGGTTATTTGTCCTAAATAACTTCCCATCGATGTTCCCGAAGGAATTTGAATTCCCCAATAAATATTCTGGAATTGATCTGAAGGATGGCTTGTTGGCTTTCCGGTCGAGAGTTCTAACGCAGTAGGAGTAGAAGACAATGCGTATCCTGAAGAAAAAGCAACACTTGAGGTAGCATAATGCTGTTGAGAAACAGAAATTGTATTTCCATCAGAACTCATATCGGTACCTGAAATTTCAACATCAATGGCTACGTTTCCGGTTGTGGTCACTGTGCTTACAATGTTTAAAGGATCAATTACCTCTCCTGGATACATTGTACCATAATTTATTTCGGAAGTCACTTCTAAAGCTTCTAAAGAGTTTAGATCAACTGTTTGGGTAATATTTGTAGCTGAAGAAGAGGCATTCTGAGAATCTACAGCTTTAATCCAGGCTACCCAATACTCTGTCTCCCAAGGAGATCCTATATCGGTAGGATCGGCATGAAACCAAACATTGAAATTGCAAGTTGCTTGGCAATCTGTCCCAAAGCAAGAACTTGTAGAACAAGAGACTTCATAACAATTGTTATCATTTAAAGTACAATTTTCCCCAACACCTGACCTAAAAATTCTCCCAATGACTTGGGTGATATCTGAATAACCATCGGGATCAGAAATGGTTCCAGTCGCTGTCACTAATGTCGTTGTATTCTCAGTTAGATTGATATTATTTCCACCATTTAGAGAAACATTACTTATAGTAGGTGGTTGATTGGCAGGAACAGTATAAGTAACTTCAATCCAAACGTAATCAAAATGGATAGCATCAGGAGCTGCCCCATCATTATTAGTAAATTCTATGTCAACATTTTGAAGCTCTGCTTTTGTATCTACACCCTGAGCGTACAAATCATATGTCAGGTCTCCACTCCATCCGGTAATATCAGTAGGTTGAATAGTTGTGTTGGTTAGACCGCTTCCATTGTCATATCTCACATAATTTGTCCCATTGTAACCGTTTTCTGCTCCATATTCAAGATGAAGAACGACTCCCGTAATGTTTGCACTATCTGGAATCGAAGAGACATCGAAGGTATCTATTTGCATTACATCATTTTTATCAACAAAATAGCATCCATCTCCTGCTGTGTCTGCGGATTTCGTATCAGGATCACAGGTGGCATCATCTGCAGTAATTTCGCTTAATGCTGAAGGTGAAGTATCATTAGCATGTTTTGAATTAGGTAAAATATTGACTGTTTCAGCTCTCACTATTTCAATCTTTGGCAGAACCGAAATTTTTTTCCAAATTAGATGTTGACCAGAAAAAAACCAAACTCCAAGGAGAAAAATGAAAATCAAAAGTGAAGCTATTGAAATTTTCCCTGCTTTAAGATAATTCATACAAATTAGTTAATTTTAACAGATTTTAATTCGAAGACCAATTAAACGAATTAGTTTTTTATGCTTTAAAATAAGAGTTAATAAAAGTTTTTTAGATTCTCTTTTTAAAATTTTAAAATCATTAGTTGGCTCTTTCAAAGTTTTTGATTTTGAATGAGTTTCAAAATTGGAAAAGCGACAAATGACAACAATTTTTTTGAAAGAAAAATTGTTTTCCTTTAACTCTTCAAAAACCTCTTTTATTATTTGATCGAAAGTTTCAAAAATTATTTTCGCATCTCTGGTATCTTTTTCAAAGGTTATTTGTTTTCCAATAGATTTTACCTCCTCTTTTGAAACAACGGGCTCTTTGTCAATCCCTCTTGTTGCCTCGAAAAACCACTCCCCTACCTTTCCAAATAATTTTTTCAATTTCTCTTTTGACAATTTCTTTAAATCCTTAATCTTTTCTATTCCAATTTTTCTCAATCTTTGGGCAGTTTTGGGACCAATTCCTGGAATTTCCTCAATTTCTAATGGTTCTAAAAATTTTTCAGATTTTTCAGGAGTAACAACTAAAAGCCCATTTGGTTTTGCACAATTTGTAGCTATTTTTGCAATTAATTTGTTAGGTCCAATACCTACTGTACAAGTTAATTTTTCTTTTTTAAAAATTTCTCTTTTTAACCTTTTGCCTATTTTCTTTGCCTCTTCCCATATATTCTTCTTTTTTCTACGATCGTAAAAAATAGGAGAAAGATCAAGAAAGGCTTCATCTAAAGAAACGATTTCATAGATTGGAGAGTATTTTTTAACAATTTCCATTATTCTTTCTGAAACTTCTTCATAAAGTTTTTTGTTGGGTGGCAAAAAAATAGCTTCAGGACAAAGTTTAAAGGCTTTTGAAATTGGCATACCAGATTTAATCCCAAATTTTCTGGCTATATAATTTGCAGTAGATACTACCCCTCTACCTTTTCCTCCTTTTGGGTCCGCACCAACGACGATCGGTTTTCCTTTAAAATGAGGGTTTTCTCTTTCTTCAATTTGAGCGAAAAAAATAATCCATATCAAAGTGTAGAATTATTCTTTGCATATTCTACCGATTAAATAATTAGGTTTCGCTTTCGTAATTTTCACTTTAACAAAATCTCCAAGTTTTCCTTTTTTTAAAATTACAGCTTTGTAAGAATTCAATCTTGCCAAAAAAGAATTTTTTCTCTTTTCTGTAATTAAAGCTTCAAAGTTCTTTCTTAAATATTTTTTGCTTTTTTCTTTACAAATTTTGAGCCAAATTTTTGTTAAAATCCTTGACCTCTCCTTTTTTATTCTATCTGGAAAATCTTTTAATTTTGAAGATTGAGTCCCTTCTCTACTGGAATACCTAAACAAATGCAAAATTTCAGGTTTTATCCTTTTAATCACAGAAACTGTCTTTTGAAAATCCTTTTCAGTTTCTGTGGGAAAACCAACAATGATATCTGTCGCTAACATAGAATTTTTAAATTTTCTTTTAAATTTTTTAATCAATTTCAAAAAGTCTTCAACTTTATAAGTTCTATTCATTGTCTTTAAAACTTCATCAGATCCCGATTGCAAAGGTAAATGTAAGAATTTGTAGAACTTCTCAGATTCTAAAACTTTTAAAATTTTGTCAAAAATTCTCTTTGCAAAAAATGGATTCATCATTCCCAATCTCACTCTAAATTTTCCTTTAATTTCTGAAATCTTTTTTAAAAGTTTGGGTAATTTAAATTCTCCCCTGTCTAATCCATAAATTGCTAAATCTTGAGAAGTCAATTGAATCTCTTTTGCTCCAGATTCTAGAGCCAATTTTATATTTTTTAAAATTTCTTCTTGATCAAAACTCCTCAGGTTTTTTCTTGCAAATTTTGTCGCACAATAAGAACAAGCAGAAAGACAACCTTCTGAAATGGGAACAATAGCTGTGCAAGTATTTTTTGGTATTGCAAAGCATCTCAATTTTGCTTTATCGATTGGTTTTTGTTTTAAAGAAAAAGATTTCTTCCCTTTCAAAACGTTTTTGATTACCCTTTTTAAGTTCAAAATATTTGTAGGACCTAAAATCCCATCTGCAATTTCTTTACAAACTTTTGGTGAAATTAAAGGCAAGCATCCTGCAAAAATTATCTTTTTTCCTTTCTTTTTTAATTCTTTTGCTCTCTTTATTATTTTTCTTTCTGTTTTTTCTACTACACCGCAAGTATTCAAAATAACAAAATCAGCCTCATTTTCTGAGGCTTTTTTAAATCCGCTTTTTTCAAGAATTTTTTCAATTAAGGCAGAATCTGCTTTATTAAATTTACAGCCAAAAGTTTCCAAATAAAATTTCTTCATTTGTTAATGTTCAATTTACAATCTCCAATTTTCAATTTGAAGTGCCCCCGGGAGGAATCGAACCCCCAACCTTCTCCTTAAAAGGGAGCTGCTCTGCCAATTGAGCTACGGGGGCGCGGGCCACCGGCACCTCACTTAACCAGCTCATTTTGCTTCGCAAAATGAGAAAATCCGTTCGGTGCCGTGTCCTTTTCTCCAGCCGATGCATGCATCGGCTGGGACCTCACTAATTACTAAGGACTAAATGCTAACTACTAATAATTATTTTTACAGTCCTTCTTCTCTTAACCTTTCTAAAAGTTCTTTTTGTTTTTTTGTTAATCTCTTGGGGATTTTAATTTCAACTTTCAAATATAAATTTCCTCTTCCGTATCCTCCAAAATGAGGAATTCCTTTTCCTCTGATTTTAAAAATCCTTCCAGATTCAGTCCCTGGTGGTATTTTAACAAAAATTTTTTCTTTTTCAAGGGTTAAAAACTCAACTTCCCCTCCTAAAACAGCTACTGTCAAGGGAACCTTCAATTTTGCGTAAAGGTCATCACCCTTTCTTTCAAAAATTGGATGTTTTTTAACAAAAATTCTCAAATACAAATTCCCGGGCTTTCCTCCTTTTCTTCCAGCATCTCCTTTTCCTTCTATTTTTATTTCTTGATTGTTATCAACTCCTGGTGGAATGAAGACAGAAATTTCTTCTTTTCCTCTAATCCTTCCTTCTCCATAACAAACATTACAGGGCTTTTCAGGAACGTAACCTTCTCCTTTGCACTGAGGGCAAACAACAGTTCTTGTTATTTGTCCAAAAGGTATTTTCTTTATTTCTTTAACATAACCCGTTCCTCGACAGAGCGAGCATTCAATAAGTTTTGATCCGGGTTCAGCTCCCGTTCCTTCGCACCTTTGACATTTTATCCATTTTTCCAAAATTATCGTTTCTCTTTTTCCTTTGAGAGTATCTTCTAAATTCAATTCGATTCCAACTTCAATATCCTTTCCTCTTTTTACATCTCTTTTCCTTCTTCCTTTTGGAAATCCGAATCCGAAAATATCCTCTACCATTTCTTCTAGGTCTTCGAATCCAAAATCAAAATCAAATGGTTTTCCTCCAAAAAACCATTCAAATCCAGTTTCTGCTCCAGCTCCCGCAGTTGGGGCTTCTTCAAAAACCCTTCCGTACATATCATATTGTCTTCTTTTTTCAGGATCAGACAGTACTCTGTAAGCTTCATTTATTTCTTTAAACTTCTCGGGATCTCCTCCTTTGTCTGGATGATACTTGTGAGCTAATCTATAATAAGCTTGCCTGATTTCTTCAAGCGAAGCGTTGGGAGAAACTCCCAAAATTTTATAATAATCCTTTCTCTTTCTCATATTTTATTTTTGCTCTCCTGGTTTCTGCTCTCCTCCTTGTTTGTACATTTGAGATCCAATTTTTTGAAGTGACTGAGACAATTCTTGAATCTTAATTTTAATTTCATCAATATTATCACCTTCTTTAGTTTTTTTCAATTCAGAAATCTTTTCTTGAACTTCTTTTTTAATATTTTCTGGAATTTTATCTCCCATCTCCCTTAAAGTCTTTTCTGCAACATAAATTAAATTATCTGCTTGGTTTTTAACCTCTGCCAATTCTCTCTTTTTTCTATCTTGTTCTGCAAATTGTTCTGCTTCTCTTTTCATTCTTTCAATCTCTTCTTTTGAAAGTCCGATTGAACCTGTAATTCTGATTGATCTTTCTCTTCCAGTGGCTTTGTCTTTTGCAGTCACTGTTAAAATTCCATTAGCGTCAACATCAAAAGTAACCTCAATCTGTGGAATTCCTCTGGGAGCGGGTGGAATTCCATCTAGAATGAATCTTCCCAAAGATCTACAATCTGAAGCCATCGGTCTTTCACCCTGCAATACATGAATTTCAACTGATGTTTGATTATCAGCGGCGGTCGTGAAAATTTGAGTCTTTGAAGTTGGAATAGTTGTATTCTTTGGAATCATTATAGTATTGATTCCACCCAAAGTCTCAATTCCTAAAGAGAGCGGTAAAACATCTAAAAGCAAAACTGACTTTATTTCCCCTTCTGGAGCTCTTCCTTCTTCTTTTGCTGTCAAGATTTCAGCTTCAATGGCTGCTCCCATAGCCACGACTTCTTCAGGATTAATGGATTTGTTGGGTTCTTTTCCAAAAAAGTCTTTAACTGCATTTCTTACTTGAGGAATTAGAGTTGTACCTCCAACTAAAACTACTTCATCAATATCTTTTTCAGTCATCTTTGCTTCTTCCAACGTTTTCTTAACTCTCTCTATTGATCTTTCAACTAAATCTCTTGTCATTTGTTCAAATTGAGCTCTAGTCAATTTGTAAAGCAAATGCTTTGGTCCTTCTGGAGTCGAAGTAATGAAAGGCAGATTGATTTCAGTTTCTACCATTGAGGACAACTCAATTTTTGCTTGCTCTGCTGCGTCTTTTATTCTTTGCAAAGCTAAAGGATCCTTTGAAAGATCTATTCCTTCTTCTTTTTTAAACTTATCAATAATCCAGTTCATTATTCGCTGATCGAAATCTTCACCTCCCAAATGAGCTTCGCCTCCCGTTGCAATTACTTCAACGGTTTCTGGAGCAACGTTCAAAATTGTGACATCAAAAGTTCCTCCTCCAAAGTCATAAACTAAAACTTTTTTTGGTTCTTTTTTCCCGAGGCCGTAAGCTAAGGCTGCAGCTGTAGGTTCGTTAATAATTCTTAAAACTTTAAAACCAGCAATCTCCCCTGCCGCTTTTGTTGCTTTTCTTTGTGAATCGTCGAAATTTGCAGGGCAAGTAATAACGACATTTTTAATTTTCTCTCCCAGTTTCTCTTCGGCATCCAATTTTAACTTTTGTAAAATCATTGCTGAAATCTCAATGGGGGTGTACCATTTATCTCCCATTTTTGCTTCAACTCCTCCATCCTTTCTTTTTCTTGTCTCATAAGGTAATCTTTTTAATTCTTTTTGAACTTCTGGATCATCAAACCTTCTCCCAATAAATCTTTTGACAGCAAAAATTGTATTTTTTGGATTA
>Ga0190363_1000925_pt1 | contig 17539 bp, 18 predicted proteins | sample 48721867_MG_FD_161272 | JGI IMG/M metagenome (GOLD analysis project Ga0190363, IMG submission 161272) | Hydrothermal vent microbial mat bacterial communities from Southern Trench, Guaymas Basin, Mexico - 4872-18-6-7_MG | ecosystem: Environmental > Aquatic > Marine > Hydrothermal vents >... | reverse complement strand
CGGGAGCGTAAAACCCCGGTCTCGGAATCTGAGCAAAGACTAGATAGAATTCTCACCGAGAAGGTCGAAGAACTCTTCAGCAAGATGTATCCTGAGAGGAAAACCCCCTATGTCTAGATCCCTGACGGCGTGGTCACAGGTTTAGCGTCTTAAAGAAGCTCTTATACAGAGCCAATTCCTCGAGGAAATTTCTGAGCTCTGTTATCTGCACTATGGGTATTCCCTCGTAAATCCTCGACCTCGGTTTAAACAGAGTTACTAGAACCGGTAGTATCCACCATCCCTTAGACGGCTTAGGGTCGAGCTTTAGACGATTCAAAGCTTGTTTAAAGGCTTCGGCTCTGCTAAGCTCCTCTAGGGCCGCTTTCCTAAGTATGGACCAGTTTTGCCTTAGGTGATGTTTACAGTTCAAGCATAACACGGTAGGTCTCTTCAAAGCCACCACATCGATCTCCCATCTCCTACCCATGCTCTTGAACCTGAAGCCCCTGTAAACGGTGTATCCGTATGCCTCAAGTATGGACGCCGTAAACCTTTCGAACTCCCTCCAATCTAAATACCTCGCCACATAGGATACGTCTGCGCCTAGGCTAAGGCATAACACGGCTATCCGAATCCTATCATCCTCCCCTATCCTCACCTTTCCATCCTCTAAGTCGACCAGGTTTTTAAGGCTTGATAGGGTTTCTTCAACCACATCTCTGGGTATGCCTATTTCTCTGCTTAACATGCTTAAGCTTATTTTTTCATCTGTCTTCGCCCTCAGAAGGGCTTTTAGAACCTCGCGTTTGATGATCTGATCCAGATTCCTCAACGGCTAACATATATATGTGAGGTTTTTATAAAATTAGGTATCGAAGTTGTAATGGAGCTTGATAACGTAGACAAGGGGATTTTAAGTTTTCTTCAGGATAACGCCAGGTCTAGCTTCGTGAAGATCGCTAGGAAGATCGGCGTGAGCGAGGGAACCGTACACCTGAGGGTTAGAAAGCTCCTAGAGAAGGGGATCATACGCGGTTTCTACGCTATAGTGAACCCTGAGAAGGTGGGCTTAGCTATCAGGGCTTTCATAGGCCTACAGGCTGAGCCTGCTATGTATGAAAAAATCTTGAAGAAGCTGGCCGAGATGGACAGCGTCTACGCGATATACGATGTAACGGGCGAGTACTCGGCGCTGATAGACGTTAAAGTCAGGGATAAGGAAGAGCTCACCAAGGTCATAGACTTGGTCGGCTCCATACCCGGCGTCAAAACCACCGTAACCATGCTGGTTTTAAGGGTTATAAAGGAGAAGTTTAAGGTCGAAATCTCGTAAAGATAATCTTTCAAAGAGCGCATTCATGAACGCACGGGTTTTCCATGTAGGTTAGCCTCTAGGCCATGTAACCGTCTTCACAGGCTCAGGTAGTTTACCAAGCCTACGTCTGATCTCGCCGGGCCAGTCGTCTGGATTAAAACCTTTCTGAGCTAGGAAAGCCGTTATCCACCGGGTCATCCCGAATCCTGCACACCCTGTCCATACATCCCTTCCTTTAGCCTCCTTAACCCTGAAGCTTTTCACATACTTATCCCTGTGGCATGAATACGCTCCTATCTCAAGCCATTCAGAATCCTCTCTAGAACCCCTATAGGGTAACCAGGCTTCCAAGTCTAGGGTAGGCACTCTCTCGCTGCTGGATATGTCTACCTGCGTCTTAGCGGCTTCGTCACCGCTCATGTAGAAGGGTGCCCCGACGACCATCCTGACCTCTAAGTCTAGAATCTTGTCGGCGAACTCCATAGACCTATAGGCCACCTCATCCCTGATCCTAGCCGCCTCCTTAGGTTCAGCCATCCAGACCGCTTCCAGCCTGAAGAACTCTATAGTCCTCTCAAGCCCCCTTGTGGCTTTGCCTTCCCACCTCCAAGTCCATCCGCTTCTGTCGAATATTTTAACCGGTAAGTCGTCCAGGTTGACTATCTCACCCGAGAAGAACTGGTAGAACGGCGTGCACTGGGCAGGTTCAAGCACATAGCCTGGTCCGCCGACCTCTCTCCTCAGAGACTCCAGGTCGAGTTCGCCTGTGAGCGCAAACCTACGTTTGAAATCCTTCAAAGCCTCCTCTTCGCGCTCGGGTGTAAAAGCGTAGATCATGCCCTCGGCGAGTTTGTCAAAGTAACCGGGCATCCTAGCCATAACGGTCATGGGTGTGAGCTTAGGAAGCATCCACTCCTCGAAGCCCATCGGCCTGAGGATACGCTCGATGATCATATCGGTCAAACACCTGAGTAACGCCGTGGTCGGAGCGGCTAGTATCCACTGCCCCCTACCCGGATACCTCTTAGCCCATCCAAGTCTCTCGGCCCACTCAGAAACCTCACCGTCGAATTTAACGTCTTTTCTAGGCGATCGTTTCAAGACGTAGCCCATCGGGACGTAATGAGGCTTCTCGGCCTTCTCAACCACGGCTTCTACGGGTACTATTTTTCTCAAAACCCTATCTACGATGCCTTTCTCCAGGTCTCTACCACTGAGTTCTCTGAAGACCAGTACGTAGCCCCCGCTTTCTAAGACCTGAACCTCAGCTAACCCCTCCAAAAGCCTTCTAGCCTCCTCCGCCGACATGGTCAGCCTATCGAGATACACCTTAACCTCTTCGGCTTTCAAACCCCTAACGCCTAACCTATACCGTCCAAGCCTCTGAGACAGGAAGCTTCTAACCCTCAATAGGGCCGAATGCGCCCTGACGGCTTTACCCGACTCTATGGTCAGAAGCAACCTATTTCCGTCGACGACCCATTCAGATATCCTAGCTCCATCCTCGGGCTTCTTCGCGCCTCTAATGAGCAGATCCCTGTTAAGTTCCTCGACCCAAGAGGCTAAACGCTCCTTCAGCTCTTCTAGGCTTCCGCTCGCTCGTAACTCGCCTTTAAGCTTAAACTCCATGACTTCAAACTCCTCCAGCTGTACCAGCTTAACGGAGATCTGCTAGACTATTTAAACGTATTAATCTTTTGGAGGAGAGCTTTTAAGCCCGGTCTTTAGCTATGATCGTGAACCTCATGGTAGTCGAGATACGCATATACGGTTTGGAGGGAATCCCGGAGGTTAAGCCAGGAGACGATCTGGCGACTCTTATAATCGAAGCCGCCGACAGGGAAGGTATAGGTCTGATGGACGGCGACGTGGTCGTGGTTTCCCAGAAAGTCGTCTCCAAAGCCGAGGGTAGGGTCGTTCGTCTAGACACCGTTCAGCCGTCTAGGTTCGCCTTAAACCTCGCGGAGGCCGAGGGGAAAGACCCTAGGCTTGTGGAGCTGATCCTCAGGGAGGCTAAACGCATAGTCAAAGCCAGGGATGGGCATATAATCACCGAAACCCTACACGGCTTCGTATGCGCAAACTCAGGCGTAGACCGGTCGAATATCCCAGGTGAGGACGTGGTCTCACTACTACCGGTAGACCCCGACGAGTCTGCAAGAAGGATCCGAGACCGCATCAGAGAGATCAAAGGTGTGGATGTGGCGGTCGTGGTGACCGATACTTTCGGCAGAGCATGGCGTGTCGGCCAGGTAAACTTCGCCGTAGGGGTGTCTGGGATGAAGCCGTTGATAGACTACAGGGGTGTCCTCGACGCGTATGGTTATGTGCTTAAAGCCACTTCTATAGCGGTCGCAGACGAGGTCGCGGCGGCCGCCGAGCTCGTCATGGGTAAGGTCTCGAGGATACCGGTGGCCGTGGTGAGGGGTTTGAGGTTTATCCGAGGCGAAGGCTCGGCGAGAGAGCTTGTGAGACCGATAAAGAGAGACCTCTTCCGCTAGCTTCTAACCCTCGAAGCCACGTAATCCACTATCTCCATGGCTATATCCACGTTTGTAACTGTCTGAAGCCCCCTCCAATCCGGCTGGCTGTTAACTTCGTTCACGTAGAAGCTTCCTTCGGGGTCGACGAGCATATCCACCCCCGCGACCTCGCATCCCAACACCCTACAAGCCTTAACGGCCGTTTCCTCCATATCGCCCTGCAACCTATACGGCTCAGGTCTTCCCCCCTGAGCTATGTTTGTTCTCCAGGAGACTCCCACCCTACGCATAGACGCTATAACCCGGTCGCCGACGACGAAAGCCCGGATGTCTTCTCTGGCGTGGGGTATGTACTCCTGCATATAGACTACGCTATGGTGGTAGCTTAAGACCCTAGCGAGCCTATACAATATGTGGCGGCTTCTAACCCTCGTCATACCGGTCCCCCTCGAGCCGAATATCGGTTTAAGGACGACTCTCCCGTTTAACCGTTCGAAGGCTTCTACGCTGGCCCTAGGGTTTTCGCTGACGACCGTCTTGGGGACGGGTATGCCCTCTCTTTCGAGTAGAAAGAGTGTAAGATACTTGTCTACAGCCCTCTCTATCGCCTCAGCCCTATTGACGACGTAGACCCCGAGGCTCTCCATCGCTCTGAGCAGGTCGGTTCTGAAGATTATCTCCTCTAATGAGCCTCTGCTTATCGGTCTAACTATGACTGCGTCGAGGCTCTCTACAGGCTCCCCTCTGAAGCAGAGCTTGGGTTTAAACCCGACGTAGGCGACCAGGTCTCTGAAGCTGAAGCACGCGAACCTATAGCCCCTACGGTTGATCGCCTGCTTAAGCTTGAGGCTACACCAAGAATACTCGTTTCTAGTCAATATTCCTATCCTCAAATCCACTCTCCTCTAAAGATGAAGCTAGAGACATTAATCTTATACGGTTTTGCTCCAGATTCGACCGTTAGGCTTTAAATACCTTAAGCCTCCAACTTATACCTCAGATTCCCATGGAATGGTCTGTAGAATGTAAGCCTGCGTATTCGCTGTTGAGGATAACCTTAGAACCCGGAGAGGAGGTCACCTCCGAGGCAGGCGCGATGCTTCTCTTCAAGGGTGACGTAGACATAAAAACCCACACGGGTGGAGGGCTCGTTAAAGGGCTTCTGAGAGGAGTGCTAGGCACCGAATCGATCTTTCTGAACTCCTACATAGCTAGAAACCGTTCAGAACTATGGCTCGCACCAGCGACCCCAGGGGATATCCACTACATCCCTCTATCCGGGGAGACTTATGTTGTCCAAGACTCGTCATATCTCGCTCACCACGGAGACGTAGACATCGGAGTCGCCTGGAGAGGGTTTAGGGGACTCATAGCCGAGGGCGAGGTTTTCTGGCTTAAACTAGAGGGAATCGGAGGTGTATGGGTTAACGCGTATGGCGGCTTAGAGGAGGTCAAGCTGGCTGATGGCGAAAGGGTCACGGTCGACAACCTACACTTCGTAGCCATGAAGGGTGATATGGACTGGAGGGTTAGGAAGTTTGGGGGCTGGAAGAGCTTCCTGTTAGGCGGCGAAGGGTTCGTTCTCGAGGTTAAGGGCCCTGGAAAGCTCCTCATCCAGACGAGAGCTCTCCCACCGTTTGCAAGGCTCATAGCTAAATTCACCCCTGGCCGAAGGTCGGGTGGTTTTAGGCTGAGCTTCGGGACGTAGGGTGTGAGCCCACCCCTCGGCCCTGCAGAGGTTAGGGGTTAAGCTTAACAGCTTAGCATTCGAATACTATCGAGTGTATGATGTTAGATGAGTTACTCTCTAAGCTTAAACGTTACACCAAGGCTATCTCCCTTAAGTCTGAAAACGGTTCCATAATAGTGACTGAGTATGGGGGCAGGGTCTTAGCCGTATCGATAGGGGAGTCTCCGAATCTGCTGTGGGTTAACCCGAACCTAGAAACTGTGATGGAGCGAAGAGAGTTTAACATCGGCGGCTTGAGGGTCTGGGTTTCTCCCGAGAGAAACTTCTTCTACGAGAACCCAAGGAAGTTCGAGGGCTGGTTTTGCCCGTCAGAGCTAGACCCAGGAGAATTCAGGATCGTGGAGCTTACGGACTCCACGGTGGCGTTAGAGTCCAAGTTTAAGCTGAGAGACCTTCTAAACCTCGAAACGTTAAACATGACCATCCGGAGAGACATTCTTCTGGAGGACCTTGACGGTGGGTTGAGCGTCCACGTCAGAGAGTCGCTTATCGCGTCTGGGTTCGATAAGAGCAGGGTCTGTCTCTGGGCTCTGGCTCAGGTCTACCCGGGTTACGGCAGCGAGGGCACGGTGGTCATACCGGTTAAACCTGGGGCAGAGCCCCTACACTACTTCGGGGAGATCCCCGCGGATAGGTTGAAGACTACCGATAGCCACGTAGCCTTCCGTATAGACGGCGAGTACATATGCAAGCTAGGTGTCAAGCCGGAAGACCTCAGGCTTAGGGGATGGGCTTCGATAGGATATATCGCTAAAGCACCGTGGGACTCAGGCTTGGGGCTCCTACTCGTCATGGAGACCTGTTGCGCTCCCAGGTTTCAAGACGAGTGCCTAGACCCGTCTAAGGTGAACCCTGAAGGCCCTAAAGCCGCGGTTCAATCCTACAACTCCGGCCCAAACGAGGAACACCTTAGGTTCGGGGAGATAGAGCTTCAGTTCCCCGCGGCTGCGATAGCCGACGGCGTCCAGTTCTCGACCGTAGCTTACACGTTGAAGGCCTACTTAACTACCTACGAGGAATCCTTGGAGAAGCTTAGGGGAATCCTACACACCTCGGACTTACAACCCTTCAGCTAGGAAGCCGCGGATCCTCCACCTGCTGGGAAGGCTCTTCGAGAAGCTCCTTAAGGCTCTCGCATATCACCGAGGCGGTATCATACCCTAGGGAGTTTATCTCTCCGTATGTAGGCTCCTCGGAGTTGTTTAGCCACGGAGGCTCGTCGTCCCACTCGCACATGGGTATTATGTATCCTATCTCGTCGTCCGCCAGCCCTATCACAAGCTTGTATCTTCCGGTCATATGGCTACGTATAACAGGCTCGAAGAGGGCGTCTGGGTAGTCCGCCCCAGGGAGCCTAGTCAAGCCGCCGTTCACAAGCTCAGGATAGATTTCGCCTGGGATCAAAACGGCTTGAACGGGCCCTATATCTAAGACACCTACCTCTGATAGGATATCCTCGCCTAGAGCAGCCTCGACCTCCCCGAATCCCGGAATGTTCATCCTACCGGTCCTCTGGTCGAGCCTCCCACATGTGTAAAGCGGCCTCTTCAAAACCCCTAGACCTGCTAACGCCCTGAAAACCCTGTTTCTTAACGGTATGAACACCTGTTTGAATCTAACCTTAACATCGGCTTCCTCGACCGTCTCCCCCTCCTCGACGGCGTTTAAGGCTATCTCCGCTATCTTTAAGCCTAAAACCTCCATTTCTCTGAAGGATTTACGTTCGACCGGTTTACCGGTGTCGGGGTCTGTCAAGGGCTTTTCCATGCTCAACGGTGACAGTAGCCCCCCTATCGCACCGTTGACGTATAAAGCTCCGCCGCCTGTCTCCTTTTCCACCCTGTCGCATACAACACCGGGGAAATCCGCCGTTATCAACGTGTTTGAGCCTCCGAGGGTTTCAGGATGGTTGCTCCACTGGATGAGCGTGAAAACGGGTCTACCTGAGTCTTCGAGAGCTTGGACGACGTTAAGCGTAGGGTCTTTGACCACAGGTGGTCTACAGTCACCCTGCATCTCCGCAAGCTCATCCCTATCGTCGGCTGCAACCCTCAGATGCACCGGTTTTAAACGCTCTAATGCATCGCTTACGCAGGATGCTATCTGACGGATTAGAAAATCCATGTAATTTGAATCTACGCCGCTTGTGAAGACGTTTGGACCCCAGAGGCCGAGGGTATCCGGACCGTTATGGTTATGGGTTGAAGCGACGACTAGATGCATGTTTTTAAACATCCTCCTAAGCTCTACCGTATATGGCTCGTAGAAAAGCCCTACAAGGTCTAAAGCGGCTAATACGAGCGTAGATTTTCCATCGCTTAAAGCCATACATCTAACCCAGAGCCTGTCATGAACTCCTTCCGCAACCCGGTTTCTTCCGAAACCTGCTAAGTAAACCTTCCTATCTAAGCTCGGAGTGATATCCCTCTTGGAGAAACCGGCTAGAAGATGCATGGTGAACACCATAGTGATTATATCTTAAGCGGTTCTTAAGTTTACATAAATTTCGTGTATTATCCAATAATTAGTTTTAAATATTAGGCATTCCTAAATTTGGCTGGTTGAGATTCAAACGATGGATATCGTCGGCAGCGGCTCAGCCAGGTGTGGCATCATATGACGTCTGGAGACATAACGGTGGAACTGCTCGAGCTGGTCGTCGAGGGAGGTGGTAGGCTCGACTTGGAGGAGGTCTCTAGGAGGCTCGGCGTCTCCAGGGAGGAGGTCTTTAAGGCTTTACAAGACGCTTTAAGCCGAGGGCTTCTGTATCGGGTTGGCGAGGGCTATAGGCTTACGGCTATAGGTGAGGACTTGTTAACGGCCCATAGGGAGGAGGGGCTTCATAAGCTTGTCCATAGGTATGTCCATGAGACGGAGGCCGACAGGGTTCGGGACTGGAACAGCCACTGGCTTCGTACGCATAGGCTCGGTAGAGCCGGTTTAGAATTCATGCGGAGTAGCCTAAGGAGTTTACCGGCTAGGATCGAGGAGGTCGTCCCGTTAACGGCTTTACCCGAGGGTGCACGTGGTATCGTAGTATATCTTTACGGCGGTAGGGGGCTTGTCAGACGGTTAGCCGATATGGGTTTGACCCCTGGTGTCGAGGTCGTCGTCGTCAGAAAAGGGTTCCTTAGGGGTCCTGTTCAGATAGCCGTCAGGGGTACGAGTCTGGCTCTGGGCTATGGCGTAGCTAGGAGGGTGCTGGTGAGGAGGGTTTAACGGGTTTGCCTAAGCCTAAACGTGTGGTTAGGATAGCCCTGGCGGGTAACGCTAACGTGGGGAAGTCTACTTTCTTCAACCAGATAACCGGGGCGTCTCAACACGTCGGCAACTGGCCTGGTAAAACTGTCGAGAAGGTTGAGGGCTTCGTTAAGTTTGGGCCGTACGAGATATACGTCCTAGACCTCCCAGGTATATACTCGCTTTCGGCTTACAGCGAGGAGGAGGTCGTGGCCCGGGAATACATAGCGGTCGAGAAGCCTGACGTCGTCGTCGACATAGTCGACGCGTCGGCCTTGGAGAGAAACCTCTACCTGACCCTGCAGCTTCTGGAGCTTGAGGTCCCCCTGGTGGTAGGGTTGAACATGGTGGATGTGGCTGCTAAGAAGGGCTTCCGGATAGATGTCGATAAGCTCTCCAAGGTCTTAGGGGTTCCTGTAGTGCCTATGGTCGCCGTAAGCGGGAGGGGGGTCGGTGAGGTTTTAAGCAAGGCGGTAGCGGTCGCGTTGGGTAGTGAGAAGGTTAAACCTTTGAAGGTCACCTACGGTAAGGAGGTTGAAGAGGCTGTCGAAAGGATTACGGGGCTCCTCCTCGAGAAGCTTCCTAGCCTGTGTAAGACATATCCTGCTAGGTGGCTCGCGATAAAGCTGCTTGAGGAGGACGAGGATGTAATCGACAAGGTTCTTAAGACACCGAACGGCTCAGAGGTCTTAGAGTCGGCTAGAGAGATAATTCATAGGCTTGAGAAGGTTCATGGCGAAAGCTCTCAAGTAGTCATAGCCTCTGAACGATACTCCCTCATAGGCCGTATAGTCGAGGAAGTCCTCAGTGTCGAGAAACGGTCTCTGATGACTCTCAGCGACCGTTTAGACCTTTTGACGACCCATAGGGTTTGGGGCTACCTCATACTCTCGGCTGTCGTAGCCTCGGTGTTCACGTCTGTTTTCGTGGTCGGGAACCTTCTAAGCGGTCTCATAGAGGAGTGGGTTTCGGCTCTCATAACGCCGTTGGTTCCGAGGAACATAGGCTTCGTCAGCGGCCTCGTAGATGGGTTCATAGCTGGGTTGGTGCTAGTGATCCCCTACGTGATTCCTTTCTACCTTCTACTATTCTTCCTCGAGGATTCAGGCTACCTACCGAGGGCGGCCTTCCTTTTAGATAGTCTCATGCATTGGGTCGGGCTTCACGGTAAAGCCTTCATCCCTCTCCTGCTTGGATATGGGTGTAACGTCCCTGCGTGTCTCGGATGTAGGATAATGGAGACGGCTAGGGAGAAGACGATACTTGGGCTTATGATAACTATGATCCCATGCGCCGCCAGGACGATAATAATACTAAGCCTTGTGGGAAGCTATCTCGGGGTGCACGTCGCCCTAGCCATATACGCGTTAGACCTAGCCGTGGTCTTCCTCGTAGGTAGGCTCGCCAACATGGCCGTAGCCGGTAAGCCGATAGGGCTTATAATGGAGATGCCCCCCTACAGAGTGCCAAGCCTTAAGGTTATACTGGTCGAGACATACGTGAGGGTTAAGGACTTCATATTCATAGCCTTCCCCCTTCTGATCCTCGGTAGCGGCTTCGTAGGAGCCTTAGGCGACCTAGGCCTATCAGAAGCCCTATCGAACACGTTAAGCCCGTTCCTAAACTTCGTCTTAGGCCTACCCGGTGTAACGGCTATCCCGTTGATATTCGGGATCCTACGTAAGGAGCTTACCATAGCCATGCTGGCCGAGGTGGCGGGGACCATGGACTTCAGCAAGGTCCTGACGCCTAGGCAGATGATAGTGTTCAGCGTCTTCACGGTCTTCTACATCCCCTGCATAGCCACCATAGCGGCGATGTTCAGGGAGTATAGGCTGAAAAAGACGGTCATAATATCCTTAGCTAACATAGCCGTCGCGACGCTCGTATCCATACTGGTAAACCTAGCCTTGATGTCGGCGGGTGTAGTCTAGCCTACTCCTCACAGGGCGGATGCTCACCTTTCTCGCAGAAGTATCTGAAGTGTTCGAGCCATTTGGGGCTTTTAGGAGCCTTCTGAACAAACTCTATGAACTTGGAAAGCCTCTCCAGGGTCTCCGGGTGTATGTGATGCTCTATCCTACAGGCATCCTCCTCGGCGACCTCCTCGCTGACCCCGAGAACCTGTAGAAACGCCTTCAGAATCCTATGCCTCTCTATAACCCTCTTAGCCTTCTCCTCCCCCTTAGACGTAAGCCGTATATCCCGCTTATAACGCTCGTACATGACAAGCCCCCTGTCGGCGAGCTTCTGAACCATCTCCGTAACCGTCGGAGCCTTAACCTTTAAAGCCGTAGAGATATCCGAGACCCTAGCATAACCCTTCCTCTTAGAAATCAGATAGATCGTTTCAAGGTAGTTTTCGACGGTCTCGCTAGACATCCTAAACTAAACTCGTCTGAGGCTAGATAAAAATCGATCGTAGATCCGGATTCTCAAGCCTTGAACACATCGACACCTACCTCCAGACACGAGGAGAACCTCGCTAAGGGGAAAAGTTGGTCTTCTTTAAGGCTCACCGGGGTGGGTCAGGTTTTTAGAGTTCTCTTTTCCGGGAATTTTTTTCTTTATAAATGGATGAACATTTTTATACATTGACGAGGAGAAAAAGGGGAATTCGCTTTGAAGAGTTTTTTAATGCTTGCTTTCTTTCCGAGGTTCTGGGTCGGTTTTGATGTTGAATATCTCAAAAGATAAATTTAATAGTGGGGATACTATAGTACACCAAGGTGTATCTAGTGTCGATGTCCGTTACTATTAAGTTGAAGAAGGATGTCGTAGAACTAGCTGAAAAGATGGTGAAACTTGGTATCGCGAAAAGTAGGTCTCATGCGATAAACATGATGATCGAACGAGGTATTAAGGAGGTTAGGAAAGAGGTCGAATTCTGGGAAAATGTTTACGCGGGGGTTGAAGAATTGAAAAAGAGTGGTTTCGTGGTTAGTCATGGAAAGCTCAGCGACCTGCTCTACGAGGAGAGGGCTGAGCGTTGATATACGTCGATACAAGCCTAGTTATATCCTACATGGACCTGAGGGACCCGAATCATGATAAGGCGGTTAAGCTGATAGAAGCGTTTCGTAGTGAAAGATATGTGGTGAGCATGCTCGTTCTGGTAGAGTTGGCATCGGTTTATTCGAGGGCCATGTTCGAAAAGCCTTTGGAGTTGGCCCTGTACTCTCTCGAAAAGGTGGGGGCTGAGCTTGTGAAACTGAATTTCGACGATTTGTTAAAACAGGCCTTTAAGTTGGCACCGATACTTAGGCTTAGAACCCTAGACCTACTACACATCAGCGCGTGCAAATCTCTGGGAGCGGATAAACTCATCACGTTCGACCACGATATACTGAAGAAAGCAGAAACGATAACGAAAACCGTAGGCTTAAAGATAGTGGGGGTTTAACGTCACCATAACTCCGCCTTACACCCTGTGTCTCCTCTCCTCGGCGGCTTTTCCGATAAGAGACAGTTTAACGGTAAGAGTCGAACGATGGGGGAATCAGGTTTCTGAGGTTTCAGTCGACTACCCATGGTGTGAACAGATTTGACCTCTATGGTTCTTGAAGAGATCAAGCCCTCCACGACGACCACTATGTCGGCTGTATAGGAGTAGATTGCTTTGGGGTTCTCAGGTGTCGTAAACTCGAAAGATACCGTGGTCTTCAGGGTCTCGGTGGTGTACGGCTTAACCGTTACGTGGTCGAACGGGTAGCTGTAGGTCTCCTGGGAGCCGTCCATAAGCGTACAGTGTAGTATGAGAGCGGCGTCAACCCCGACGTGTAAAGGAGCATTATTCCGCACGGTTATCGTAACCACCAAACAGTAGCCTATAGGAACCCGAGCCTCTCCTCGACAGCTAACATCCAGAACCTCCACAAAGTATGGGACGGCATAAGCTAAACCTATGAACACTATAGATAGCATCGACACGGTCAGCGCCGCAAGTTTCATCGCATAAGATCTCACGTTTTAACACTCAATAGTTTTTCCATGCGACTATTCCACGGATACACTAAATCGCACGTTCACCTACTTCCCCCTACACTGCTCGGAGACCCCTAGTCCCAGAGTAGTGAGGGAAGAATGGTGAGAATGGAAGAAAGAATTGTAAGGCTAGTATGATATGGGAGAGAAGTTAACCAAAATTAAATTAATGAATTAAAATAACTTTTCGCGTGCCTATTACCTACGCAAACATTCCGTTTCTACTTTGATAGTCTATTTTGAAAACCAGCCTTCTTTTTTCATTATTTCCATTGAGATTCTGTGGCTTGGACCGTCTCCTCTGGCTACGAAGACGCCGACGTTCTCTCCGACGGTTTTGGCTATTTCTGCGACATCTCTGTGTGTAAATCCTGGGCAGAGCAGAACCGCGTGGATGCCTTCGTCTCTGACGAGTTTTCTACAAACTTCAACTGCTTCCCTCTGGTTTTTGACAACTACTACGAATAATTTATACTTGCCAGTATCAATTACGCACCTATGCCTCTCAGCGTCCGCGTCAGGAGCATGAGCAAGAAAAACAACCCTAAACGCCATATTCCATCACTTCAGAAGAATTACTCCAATACCTTTATTTAAGTTTGTTTAATGAGCGATTTCTATCAAGACTGTAGGCGCCACACTATAATTTTTATATGATTTATTTCTCGAAGAAGTTTTTTAGCTTAGCACTTTGTATTGCTAAGCGTGTAAGCAGATAGAAGCCAAGAAGAATTCCAAATAACATGATTGCGAGCGCTGGTAGTTGAGTGAAGAAGCCGATCTCTGGTTAAAGGTTTACAAAGTTTTAACCCGAGGTATCCGAGTGCAAGCCTTCAGAAAACTCATCTTCCTTAGGCTTGCGATTTCAAGCCTCCGCATGTCGAAGGTGTACTAAGACCTATGCAAGCGGGTCAAGGGGCTGGAGCATCTGGCGAAGAAGACTAAGCATAAGGATTTAAGCCACTAGAACCCGGAAGTATTGGAGAAGCTGCCTCTCAAACTCTTTCAGAAGCTTCCTATCACGCTCAGACACCGGATTATGAAGACCCTCAGCAGTCCCGTGGATATCGATCCTAGCCCTCCAAACCCTCTAAACCATAGGATCTATCATTAAGGTGTATTTACACTTATGATTTAAAGCCCCCGGCGGGATTCGAACCCGCGGTCTTCAGCTTACAAGGCTGACGCCCTACCGGGCTAGGCTACGGGGGCCTCTAGTTTAGAAGCGTTACGTTTTTTAGATAAATTTTTCGCGCTATGTTATAGGTTTGAGGGTGTTTTCTTTTGAGACTTGTATCTTGGAGTAAGCTTGCGGAGCTTATGCGGGATGCAGACGTCGTGCTCGAGGTTTTGGATGCCCGTGTCCCCCTCGAAACCCGTAGCATCAGGGTCGAAGGTCTCGCTAGGAGGAGGGGTAAACCCGTCGTGATAGTTTTGAATAAATGCGACCTCGTCCCAAGGAGGGTCGTCGAGGGTTGGGTCAGGTTTTTCGAGGGGTTGGGTTTTAAAACGGTAGCTATGGCCGCTAGGTCGCGTAGGGGTGTACGTCGGCTTAAGGAAGTCATACGCGAATCCGTCTCCAAAAAACCGATAATAGTGGTCGCCGTGGGTCTTCCTAAAACCGGCAAGTCGACCGTGATAAACGCCTTGAAGGGTAGGTCGTCTGCGTCGACGAGCCCCTACCCTGGAACAGCCGGATATACGAAATCGGTGCAGCTCTACAGAGTGGATGATGATATAAAGGTTATAGATACGCCTGGGATAACCCCTTCGGGGGAGGATTGGCTTGAAACCCTGATACGGGGACGCCCGGTCGATAGCCTTTATAATCCTATCAGACCAGCGGTCGAGCTTCTTAAGCGTATACTTGGACATAACCCCAAGGCTGTCGAGGACGCGTACGGGATAACCGACAGAGACCCGTACGTCATACTCGAGCGTCTAGCCTTAAAACGCGGTTGGCGGTACAAGGACGGAGAGCCGCTCATAGAGGAGGCTGCGCGAACCGTTATAAGAGACTATCATAACGCTAAGCTGAGGTTTTACCGTACCCCTCCATCGTCCACCCCCGGCTAGCTGTGTAAAAACTTAAATTATTGTGTAACTAACTACACGAGGTATGAGCTGGTTTAGAAGTAGAACCCTGAAGGTCGCGATAATGTCTACGATGGCTGCGCTCATAGTGGCGGTCTCCAGGCTTCCTGGTTTACCGGCCATAGGGGCTCCTACGAAGATAGAGTTCACCACGGTGCTGTACCCGGTCATAGGGATTCTATTGGGTCCGGAGCTCGGCTTCGTGGCCTCGCTTTTAGGCAACTTCATAGCCTGGATTATACCGTCTACGACGATGTTCGGGCTCCTCGTCATACCCGCAGGGGCTTTGGCCTCTCTGGTGGCGGGGTTTTTGACGGGTAGAAGCGAGAGAGGATGGCTCTACGGGTCGGCGGTTCTCGCGGCTCTGATCGCCTGCTGGTACGTGAGCCCGGTGGGGTTCGAGGCGCCTTTCTACCCTGTGTTCCACATAGCCGCGTTAGCCCTCAGCCTAACCTTGGGTAAGAAGCTTAAGGGGCTTTTAGACTCAGAGGGTAAGCGGCTCGTCTGGGGGTCGGCTGTTACGTCGTACGTCGCCGCTATGACCGATAGCATGTACGGAAACTTAGCCTACGTGGGGGCCTTAGGCATCATAATACCCCTTAAAGAGTTTAAGAAGGCTCTCAAAGCCATGGGGGTTCTATGGGCTAAAACAGGGATTCCTAAACCGGCGGATTACTTGGCGTGGCTCGGTCTCCCGGTGCCTGAGGAGCTTACGCTCGGCTACCTGTTCATGGCTGTTCTACCGATAACGATAGCCGAGAGGGTTACGATAACCCTGGTTTCGACCTTGATCTCGATAGCGGTCGTAAGGGCCTTCAAGACCGTTTTCATACGCCGACAACCACCTGAAAAATCTGAGAAGTCTGAAGAGACTCGGTGATACGCTTCAAACCTTTTTACACCCCTCTAGCTTAAAGGATTTCGAGGTGGTTTTTTGAGGGTCTGGCCGTATATCCTGCCGCTTCCCGTCGACAGTAGTAAGCTTCTGAGGTTTTTAAGGGCTGTTTTCGGCTCTGAAACGGCTTTAGAGATCCTTCGGAAGCTGCCTGCCGACGGTAGGGTCTATCAGGCAAGGCTCATCGAGGAGCTTAACCGGTCGAATAAAACCGTGATAAACGCCTTGAAAAACCTGGTGAGCTTAGGTGTTCTGGAGGAGGGTATGGAAAAGGCCCGTAGGGGTAACCGCGTCGTCTGGGTTAAATACTATACCGTCACCGACTTGGGTAGGTGGTTAGCCTTTCTAATTTCTCCTCCTGAGCAGCTTGATAAAGATGTCGTTAAGAGGCTTATCGAAAACCTACTTAAGCTTTATCTAGACAGTATTTTGAAGGTTTGCAAAAGCTACGACATAGACCCCATCGAACTCATAAAAAGGGTTCTCGAGGAAGAAAACGCTTCAGACAGATTAGGCTAACTCCTATCACGCCTATAGCTGGCTGGATTTTAATGGCAGATAAGACTTAAATAGAGTGGGATTGACTACTTTTTAACATGTCTAGTTGGAGGAAATATTCTATAATTCTGTTGACGCTATTGATTCTAGCGCCAGCGTTCTGCAACTTTTCGATGGTTAACGCGGGTGAAGTTCCTGACGAGCAGAAAAATTGGAAGTGGGAGCCCTACGGTCCTAGGGTCGACACGTATCTGATGCCTATATATCTCGACTACGACGCCCAGCTTATGGCGTTCAAGAAAGGCGAAATCGACACGAGCTTCATACAAGCCGCTAGGGTCGACGAGGTTAAAGACGACCCGAACATATACCTGCTTTCCTACCAGACGTTTAACCTACAGTTCCTCGGGATCAACACCGCGCTCTATCCGTGGAACTACACGGCCATAAGACAGGCCATAGCCCACCTTATAGATAGGGATTGGATCGTGAGGGAGATATACCACGGGTTCGGCTACCCGGTCGACGCACCCATACCGCCGGCGTTCGGAGACTGGTCCAACCCCAACGTCACGTCTTACGCGTATAGTAAAGAGCTTGCCAAGAAGGTTCTATTGGATGCAGGTTTCACATACGACGAGGCAGCCGGTAAGTGGTACGACCCAAGCGGTAGAGAGATTCCAGAGTTCTATGTTCAGGTTCCACCGGCTGAACAGGCTCCGTGGCTCTACCAGGAGGCTCAGCATATAGTCGAAGACGCTAACGACATAGGTCTACCCCTCAAGGTCGAGGCGATAGAGTTCCAAGCCCTGGTATCGCAGATATACTCATGCACGTTCAAGTCTTTCATATTGTATCTTGGATGGGGTAGACAGCCGACTCTAGCTTATGAGCTATTCAGGACCGGTGGTAGCTGGAACTTCTGGGGTATAAGCGACCCTGAGCTCGATGAGTGGCTGGAGAAGTTCTACTTCACCACGGACATGGATGAGGCTAAACGCTGGCTTTGGAAGGTGCAGGAGAAGGTCGCCGAGATCCTTCCATACATACCGATATACATGGGTAGGGGTAACGTAGGCTTCAGGGCAGATATCGCCGGGGTCGTTTTGTTGCAGCCGCTAGGAGGGCAGTCGTATCTCACGATCTTGGATGTCCACCATATCGGCCTCCCGTTCGGCGGGTCGTATAGAGAGCCCTTAGGCTCAGACCCCAGAACCCTGAACGTGTTCACCGCCATAACAGGTGACGAGCTTGACGTCATAGATAACATACTCGAAAGCCTGTTTATAGCTCATCCA
>Ga0190363_1000924_pt1 | contig 17564 bp, 17 predicted proteins | sample 48721867_MG_FD_161272 | JGI IMG/M metagenome (GOLD analysis project Ga0190363, IMG submission 161272) | Hydrothermal vent microbial mat bacterial communities from Southern Trench, Guaymas Basin, Mexico - 4872-18-6-7_MG | ecosystem: Environmental > Aquatic > Marine > Hydrothermal vents >... | reverse complement strand
GGTGAGTTTAATAGTCTCTGAGGGCATTCTTTACCGCCTCTACAAGGCGCTTTTTCTTGTGAGAGCGCATTCCATAAAGTTTTCCAGCAAAGGAAGTTACGATAGATAGTAAGTCCTCTACAAGTTCCTTTTCCGGTGTTTTACTTTCATCGTCGAATATGACCTCGATCTCGACGCCGTGCGAGGAGAAGTATTGTTCGAGGTATTTGAAGCCGAACCTTGTGAGCCTGTCCCTGCATGTTATGACCACTTTGGTTATCTCTCCACTCTCAACGAGCCTGAAGAGCTGTCTCAGACCCTTCCTGTCCTCGTTGAGCCCCGATGCTATGTCCGTGAGGATCCTCGCGACCCTATAGCCCTTTGTTGCACAGTAGCTCTTAAGATACTCGCGTAGATGACGACCTCATCGGGAACCTTGCCCTCAAGAATCCTCTTGATCTCACTCTCCGGGATCCTGTACTCCCTGCCAATCTTATAAGCCCTGATTTTTCCCGCTCTAATCCATCGGAGAACAGTCATCCTCGTTACCCCAAGCCTCTTCGCAGCCTCCCCCGTTCTATAGAGTCTCATAAGGAAGCACCAAGAAAAATAAGTCAAAAATAGTAATTAAATGTTACGATAGTTACCAAACATAGAGCAGCTCCATCCTAGAGGTAGGAATAGCAAGGTGCTGACATACTCACAGTTCACCTCTTAGAGAGTTGCAACTTTTCCTGCAGGGCTTGTCTCGCAGATGGTAAAGAGTATAAAGTTTGGCACTTAATGCCCCCGCAATTTTTAAATACTCTTAGGGACTATTTTATCATAATGTGGCGGTCCCGATATGTGGGTTCTAAACCCGAATGGGACTGCTAAGGCTCTGAGTATGTGGGGAGTAACCGTTCCCCCCGAAAGCCCTCCAATGAAACCTGAGGAGGGAAGGTTAGCCGTTGCACAAGTTATAGCTAACCAGAATGGATGTTCTTAAAGTGTTAATTCAGTTTTAAGTCCTCCTAGAGGGTATTCTTTAGCAGATATTTCCACGAGTGATATTTAGTGTTATGGAATAGTTTAACCATAAAGCTTGCATTTGTGAGATTAATGACTTTTAGACGGCTGTTAGGTATTAATTAGACCTTAAATAGCATACCTTCTTAGGCTTGAAGGGAAAATATCGTCTAATGATTAATCCTTGAGATCTCTAGTGATCTCGGAGGGTACGGGCACTAATGATGTTTGACGTTAAATTACGCATAGGAAAGGGATTAGTGGAGCGGTTTTGGGTGGTAACCATAATAGCCACAGTTTATTAAGTGAGTAGTATTGTGGGTTCCCTTTAAGAGAGTGCCATGATTTTGTATCTGTATCTAAGTTTACGCTCTTGCTACGCTTAAGGAAAATATCGAAGATCACAAAGGAGAGGTGTGTCTTAAACATGAACATGAATATAAGGGCTGGAACAGCAAGAGATTACTTAGAGAGCATTTCAAAGGAGATCTACTCAGAGCTACCAAGGGATATCTTAAATATCGTTGACTTAGATCTATTCGGAGCAGAGGTAGTAATATATACGCTAAGTCCAGGAAAGTTCGCTGACTACTATGATAAGATCAGAGAGCTTGCTAAGAAGCTTAAAAAGCGAATAACAATAAGAACGCCAAATCTTGAGGAAATAGCTAAGAAGAATGAAGAAGAAGCAAAACGCTTTGAGGAAGTCATAAATAAGAACAGAAAGCCACCAGAGGAAGCAAAGAAGATTATAAAGAAAATAATACCAGAAGAAGCAGGAATAAAGAAAATAGTTTTTGATAATACCAGCGGAAAGGTATATATAGAAGCTGTAAAGCCGGGAGTTGTAATAGGAAAAGGACACGCTAATAAAATAAGAATTCTCAAGGAAACAGGATGGATTCCTGAAATAAAGAGGTATCCTCCAATACCTTCACCAATAATCTGGACAATCAGGGAGTTTTACATGAGAGATGAAGTAGACAACTTTAGAACGAGAATGCTAAAGAGAATTGCAATGAAGATAAATATACAAAGCACATGGATGATAAAAGGTCAGAAGACATGGGTAAGAATAACATCTCTTGGAGGGTATCAAGAGGTTGGAAGAAACTGTCACCTGCTGACGACAAAGGAGTCTAGAGTTCTAGTCGACTGTGGAATATCACTTGGGGCACCTCCTCAAGAGATGTTTCCTGACTTTAAGATTCCCGAGTTTAACCTTGAGGAAATAGATGCCATAGTCCTAACACATGCTCACTTAGATCATACCGGTGCCCTCTTGTACATCCTTTCAGGACATTCAGAGTACACATATGATGGCCCAATATACTGTACAGAACCCACAAGAGACCTCTTATACTTGCTTCTCAAGGATTACATGTCACTCTCAAGGGATTTTTATCTTCAGGTTAAGTTGGAGGATATACTTAAGAGAATAATAACAGTTGACTATGGAACTACTCTGGACATAACTCCTGATATAAGGATGACATTCTATAACGCAGGACATATATTGGGGTCAGCAATGGTGCACTTTCACATAGGAGAAGGATTCTACAATGTTGCATTCACTGGAGACTTCAAGTATGATAAAAGAAGCAGAGTCCCAAGGCTTCTCCCACCTGCAGATCCAGCATTTCCAAGGCTTGAAGCTCTCGTAATGGAAGCCACATATGGAGGAAAGAGGGATACGGCATCCTTTGATGATGCTGTAAACAGGCTTGGGGATATAATAAGAAACGCTTATAGAAAAAAAGCAAAGGTGATAATTCCTGCGTTTACTGTTGGCCGTTCTCAGGATGTGATGTTTGCAATACGCTATCTTAGAGATCATAAGCTCATTCCAGAGGATATCCCAATATACATTGATGGGTCTATATGGGAAGCTACAGCAATTCACACATCATATCCTGAGTATCTCAGTAAGTACGTTAGAGATCTTATATATGAAGAAGGAGAGAAAATCTTTGACAAGAATGTTTTCATAGATGTGCATAGAGATAAGGATAAAAGGCTTGAGATAGTGAGTGAGCGTGGTCCAGCGGTTATAATAACTACATCAGGTATGATAAATGGAGGGCCGATATTCGAATACCTTTACTATCTTGGGCAGGATGAGAACAATGTACTTGTATTTGTAGGTTATCAGGCTGAGGGAACTATTGGAAGGAGGATTCAAGATGGCGCCAGGACAATAATGATTCCAATTGATGGAAGAAACACCTTAGTTGAGCTAAAGCTTGACGTAGAGACTGTTGAAGGATTTTCAGGTCATGCATACAGGGATCAACTTGAGAACTTTTTATTAGATCTAAATGCACGTAGAGGACAGGGAATAAAGCTTCAGAATATTGTTGTGCATCATGGAGAACCAAAGAAGATCGAAAGCATGGCAAGATGGATAGAAAGAAACATCAGGGCTAAGAGCATAAGAACTCCAAGTAACCTAGAAACTGTTCGCCTTATATAATCCTGTGAAAAGGGGTTCAGAGAGTTATGAGTACTAATAGCTCGGGAAACGAGGGGTTCAGGAAAAGGCATAGAAAATCTTTGACTCTGCTACTCACAGCTATTGGAGTTCTTATTGCACTTCTTCTTATTTACATTATTGGGATTGAAGAGGTAGTGAAAGCATTTACCACATATAGTGTAAGACAGCTTGTAGTATTCATAGTTCTCTATATTTTTTCTTGGGTCTTAAGGGGACTAAAGTTCTATCTGATCTTAAGAGCATCTGACATAAGGATAGGTGTTCTAAGATCTATAGGATTGGCAATTCTCGGAGGGTTTGCTAACATATTTGGCATGTTTCAGATAGGTGATGTGACAAGGGTAATCGCCGTTAAGTTTCAAGCAAATAAGGACTTCGGCGTTGCAACTTCTCCAATATTAACTGACATGTTATCTGGAACATATGGCCTCATAACGCTTGTTCTAGTCTTTATACTTCTCTTTAGTCCAGATAAAGCTAGCTCATGGACGAGATTGTGTATATTGTTTATTATCCTTCTTGCAATAGCCACTATAGGAGTACTGAAATATGGAAGACAGATTGGGGACTTTCTCTCGTCAAAAAAGCCAAATAGGGCACTAATGTTCCTTGCAAACATTGTCTACACGATGAGAGTTGCTCTTAACAGTAAGCTCTTTTATGCTTCTATAGTGATATCGATCATATCATGGCTTATAGAGGGCGTTTCCTTCAGCACTCTTATCCCAATGATTGACTGGCATAATGCTGTCATAGCAGAGGCTCTTGGGAATATGGTCAAGATAGTCCCCGTGACTCCAGGAGGAATAGGAACATTCGAAGGTGTTGTGGCACTATATCTTTCTAAATTTGGGATCGAGATATCTGAAGCGTTTTCATATGCTCTATCTTATCACATCATGACAAAGGTGATACTTGCTGTCATAGGAGCACCTTTAGCCTCAATCCTGATACCAAAGGCTAGTGATGAGTAAAGTAAAGTCTTTTAAGCATGAGTCCTTTGAAAGGTCTATAGCTGATGAAGTACCTACAATATTTCCAAATTACTTAGAGGTAGATTTTATCACATTTATCAGCTAACGTAAAAGCTAGGTGGTTTAGACATGATAAAAGACGGAGAACTTGTCATTCCAGGCCAAGAGCTGGGTACTCTAGAAGAATATCTTCCTGGAGAAAACGTGTATGAGGTTGGAGGAAGGATTTATTCAAAGGTTCTTGGAAGGGTTGCTGTGAAGGACTTAATGATAAGTGTTTCCCCTCTGAAGGAGATTCCAAGAATAAAGGAAGGAGAAGTGGTAATTGCAACTGTGACTGAGGTTAAGGAGAACATAGCAATTGTAGAAATATTGGCAATAGAAGGAAAGGCCTACAGGAGCATAGCATCCCCTATTTATACTGCTGCGATACCCATATCCCAGATTGCGAATGAGTTCATAAAGGATATTCGTATGAAGCTTAGAACATCCGATATAGTAAGAGCTAAGGTCATAAGCACTCAAAGGGGGATATTTCTTACTGTAAAACCTCCAGACATGGGGGTTATAAATGCTTTTTGTAGCATATGCAGAAGGCCACTAAGGAGAGTTTCTGGAAACACTTTAAGGTGTGATCACTGCAACACAAATGAGACTAGAAAGATCAGCGAGCTATATGGGAGATACTTTATTGGAGGTGATAAGTATGGAAATAATCCCAGAAAGATCTGATGATAATAAGGTTATGAAATTTAGGGTTATTGGAGAAGATCACACACTACTAAATGCTTTAAGAGAGAGGCTACTATCCTATCCAGAAGTCGAGTATGCCTATTATAATGTGTCTCATCCACTTAAGAGTCCCTACCTATTATTACCAGATAACGTAAGTGCTCCAATTGACCTTAGAGGATTGCAGCAAGAGGTAACATTCGTTTTCAGAGTAAAAGAGGGCAATCCTAAAGATCTACTTAAAAAGGCTGTAGATGAGCTCCTCGGAGAGGCTGAGGAGCTGGTTAAAATAGTGGACAAGATCTATGAGGATCATAACAAAAAGAGATAGGTATGCCATGCGAGGAAGTTCCAGAAATTGAAAGGAATATAGGCATGGAAGTATATCTCACAGATTATCCTGGATTTGGGGGAAGACTTAGGACACATCCTGAGGATTTTATAGTTGATGAGCTTTCATATGATCTTCCAAGGGTTGACAATGGGCCATTTATTGCGCTAAGAATAAGGACAAAAAATTGGGAAACATTTAGACTTTTTGATCGTATTGCTAGAAAATTAGGACTTAGAACTTCTCAGATACACTTTGCAGGAACTAAGGACAAACGAGCTATTACAACGCAGCTTGTAGTTATTCCTACGAAAAGAAAATTAGAGAATGTTGTAGAGGTCGTGAAGACAATTAAAAATGTAGAAGTTCTTGAGGCCTTTAGAACTACTAGGCTAATAAGGCTTGGTGACTTATACGGGAATAGATTTACAGTCACTATTAGGGACGTTTCTGAAAACGCTGAGGAACTATTTTATAAGAATAAAGAGCAGCTAGATACTTATGGAGGTTTTCCAAATTTCTATGGTGTTCAGAGGTTTGGTAGTGTGAGGCCAATTTCTCACATTGTTGGAAAGTTACTGCTCATGGGCAAGTTTGAGGAGGCATTTCTTACATTAGTGGCAAAACCCTATGGAGGAGAGGCTCCAGACGTATTGGAAGTTCGAAAGTACCTGTTAGAGACCAGAGATTATGAAGAGGCTTATAGGATGATGCCAAGGAGAATGGTGTTCGATAAGAGAATGCTAGAGCACTTAGTAAGGCATCCTGGAGATTTCGTTGGAGCCTTTAGATCTCTTCCAAAACCATTGAGGATAATATACATATACGCATATCAGTCATACCTGTTTAACAAAATACTGAGCGAGCGAATAAGGAGAGGTCTTCCTATAATGGAGCCTGTGGAGGGAGATATAATAATACCTCTTGTGAGACCAATAACCCTTGAAATGTCTCACGGTATATACGTTGATAGGTGGAACATTGACAAGATCAGGAAAAAAGTAAGGGAAGGAAAGGCGTTTGTCACAGGACTTGTTCCTGGAACAAAGGCCCTTATAGCAAAAGGCGAACCTGGAGAAATTGAAATGAAGATACTTCAAGATGAAGGCATAAACCCTAAAGACTTTGTAGTACCAAACATGCCAGAACTGACGTCAGAGGGGACCAGAAGAGCCCTAGGGGTGCCTGTTAAATGGATATTTTGGAAATTTAAGGAAAATACTGCAGTCCTCTCTTTTGAGTTATATAAGGGCTGTTACGCTACCTCACTGCTTAGAGAGTTTATGAAGGCGAAGGATATTAAAGCTTATGCTTGATTTCTCTTAAGTCGAAGGGTAAGACGGAGGTTTAAGCATGCCTGCTAAGATCTATCTTAGCTGGGCAGAATTTGAAGAGGCCATACAGTATATAGCACTTAAGCTTAGGGAAACAAGATTTCAGCCAGATTTAATAATTGCAATAGCTAGAGGTGGGCTTATACCAGGGGTAAGACTATCCCACATACTTAAAATTCCAATGAGAAGTATACACATGACGTTTTATGATGAACATGACAACAGACTTGAAAAGCCCATACTGTTAATACCTCTTCAAACTCCTCAAGAAGTTCAAGGAAAGAAAGTTTTACTAGTTGATGATATAGCAGACACAGGAATGACTCTAAAAAATGCAATTAATTACTTAAGATCTCTTGGAGCTAGTGAAATTCGAATTGCAACAATAGCTTATAAACCATCTTCGATAGTAACTCCAGATTTTTACTTATTTACAACTACAAAGTGGGTAGTTTTTCCGTGGGAGAAAGAACCCATAATATTTGGTAAGATGCTAATTGAGCATCCAAGAGAGCTTTGATTAGGTAGATATAAATGCTAAGTGAAAGATCCAGGGAGAAGCTCTTAGAGGAGTTATTATACACTATAAGAAATGTCATAAAGGGAGTTTCATCTCAAAAGCTATACGAAGAGGATCTTAAGAGAGCTCTAAAGAGGTTGGGATATGAGTACATACATGTTACTAAAACAACGTCAACTCAGGATATTGCTAAAAAAATACTAAAGAAGAATTTCCGTAAAAGCATAATAAGAGCTGATGTACAGTTGTCAGGGAGAGGGAGGTTTGGTAGGGTTTGGTACTCCCCGGCTGGTGGTCTCTGGATAACAATTCTTGACACAGGTCTTGACATTTCTCCTGATATAATAGCCCCCTTAGCAATAGTGCTGTTTCTTAAAGTACAGTATAATCTAGAGGTCTCCATAAAATGGCCAAATGACGTTTATGCGTATGGAAAAAAACTTGCTGGAATTCTCGTTGAGGCTATATCTGAGCACCCTAAAGTTCACTACATGATAGGTATTGGTATTAATGTAAACAACGATCCTCCAATAGAAAAAGCGACATCCTTAAAGAGGGTCATTAAAAGAGAAGTTAACTTAAATGAAATTCTTCTAGGAACAGTAGTTTACTATGAGTTGCTGAAGAGAATAGCAGACCCCATAGTTATCTTTAAGAGACTTTGTCACTCATTCATGAGTTGGCTCCTGATAAAGTTAGTAGATGGTCAGGAAATCGTCGGAAAGCTTTTAGATGTTCATAAAGATGGTACAGCCATAGTTGAGGACAAAGAAGGGAGACAGAAGATAGTTCATGCCTCTGAAGTTCTTTATGTGCTCATGCTTTCTTAAATCTGACCTCCTTCCCGCCCTGAAGGGCGAGGCTTTCAAAAGAAAAAAGTCATGATAGGAGCTTAGCTATACTTAAGAAATGCTTGTTCTGAAGTTCACTCGAAAAACATATAATGGAATTCAAAAAAAGAGTAATTTTTAAGGAGGTTCCTGAGCTCTCATACTTGAATTAAACCAGGCATTCTCAGCTCATTATTGCTTTTCTTAGAGAGGTGTAATTCATGATCCGAAGAGTGAGGATACTATCTGGGACTATTGCTGGAAAACGTGAGGAGCGTTTTATTCATAGATGGTATGGTCTTCTTAGGGTGAAGGTTGAGGATACAGTGTATACATTAAAGATGACTGGAAACGTCGCTCAGTGGTTTAAAGACTCAGAGAGAGTGGAGATAGTTGTTGAGGATCACGTTTATAGATCTATAAAAAGAAGAAAGAAAAAGATCCTTGAGTTTAATGAGTATGAGCTTTATAAGATCCTAAATAATGGAGAAAAACTAAAGATATGGCCCTGTTGGGTTAAGGAATACGATATTCCAAGGTATAATCCTGTGACAGGGGAGGAGCTGTATAAATATCACATCGTTGCAAGGGAGGCTATGTATGAGAATGATTATGAGGCAATAGCAGAGCTTGAGCAGTATCACTACGCATCTGAGAAGGAAATAGTTGCCCTTTGGAAGTGTGAAAAGTGTGGAAACATTATGGAGGCAAATGTCAGGCCACTATGTGAGAGGTGTGGTACTGATGAGTACGTTCACATACTAGAGATAAAGGGGTCAACACCAGCATCAAGGTTTTTAGTACTTGAACTTAAAGACAGAAAGCCATATGAGCCCAAAATCATTGCTTATGTGAGAGTGGATCCACCAATACCGCTTATGCATAGAAGGCTCCCCAACGGGGAAATAGAGAGAAATATTAGAGAGAAAATATTTCCAAAGGACTGGTTTCACCCAGTGTTCAGTCCAGAACAGAAGCTTAGGAAGCTCTTAAAAAGTTTAATTAAGCAAAAAGGAAAGAGAATTGCCAAGAACATAGTATGGAACGAGGCTAGATGGCAAGCTATTGAAGAAAGCAATACTTCTGCTGCAAGAATTGCAAGAGTGGTTGTTCATCCTGATTATAGGTCTGACGGCTTAGGGCAGCTTGCTGTTAAGGCAGCAATTGAGTGGATAAGTGAAAGAAGAATTCCTGAAATGCGCAAGAAAAAACATCTTGTGGAAACAATAGCTCAAATGGCTAGGTTCAATCCTTTCTTTGAAAAGGTGGGTTTTAAGTACTTATGGGAGACAAAGTCTGGAAGGCCTGTACTTTACTATCCAATAACTTCAGAAGGTAGGAGATACATTGAGGAGTTCCTTGAGAAGGACACATACGCAAGAGTTCACAGAGGAAAACTCTGTGTGCCAACATATGGGTCTGTTGATAAAATATCGTCACCTATAAGGCTTAAAAATGTTACAAAGAGGTATAGCAACCTGCTTGATGTAAAGGGCTTAAGACCTGAGATAAGAGACGTCTTAGTAGCTTTTGGCGTGAGAAGTAGGGTAATACAGAGAGAAGTGCTTAGAAATGTTACTATAGAAATAGATCCTGGAGAGATAGTATGTGTTGTGGGAATTAGCGGTGCTGGAAAAACAACCTTGCTAAGACTTATTGTTGGTGCTATACTCAAGTTGAGAGATAGTAGATACGTTCCTGACTATGGTACTATAGAGGTTCCAGGAAATGCCAGAGTTGGAGTACTAATTCCAGGAGAGCTTGAGCCAGAGTTTGGAAGTGAGAGCATCTTAGAGCACGTCTATAGAAAGTGTAAGAACATATACATGGCAGTAGAGATACTAAACAAGTGTGGGCTCTCGGATGCTGTACTCTATAGGGCCAAGTACCATGAGCTTTCAACAGGTCAAAAGGAAAGAGCAAAAATAGCATCAGTGCTAGCAGAGAGGCCAAATGTCCTCATAATAGATGAACTAGGATCGAACTTAGATGTTCTTACTGCTACAAGAGTTGCTAAAAAGCTCGGAGAAATATGCAGGAGTGCAGGAATAACTGTAATAGCAGTTACCCATAGAGCTGAGGTTATGAAAGCCATAGCGCCTGATAAGGTCATTTATGTGGGATATGGAACATGCTATTATGAAAAGGTCAGATAGCCTCTAGGTGTTGTCCTATGGTGAAGTGGATATTTGTTGACTATGAAAGGTGCTCTGGGTGCAGGATTTGTGAAATAGAGTGTTCTTACGTTCACGAAGGAAAAGTGTGGAGAGAGGTCTCTAGAATAAGAATACTAGAGTACATTCCAGGAGTGGTAGTTCCTATAGTGTGTTTCCAGTGCTCAGAAAGATACTGTCTAAAGTCGTGTCCGCAGGATGCAATATACTTGGATTCAGATGGGATAACACATGTAAATTCAGAGAAGTGCACAGGATGTGGCGTGTGTGTTTCTGCATGCCCAGCACACATACCTATAATGCATCCTGAGAAGAACTATGCATTGATATGCGACTTATGTGGAGGAGAGCCAGCCTGCGTAAGGATATGTATGGAGCTTGGATACAACGCACTTAGAGTTGTAGAGACAGATGACATCAACAGAAACCTGTACTTAAGAGACGTATTAGATGTTGCAGAGGAACTTAGGGAAGCTCTTTATGGAAGCTCAGGTGAGAAATCATGACGTATGGATACGCTGGTAGTATTCTCGTTGTAGATCTCTCCAAGGACAAGATTACAGAGATGTCTATTGATGAGGAAATTCTTAGAATGTATCTAGGAGGAAGGGGTCTTGGAGCATATGTGCTTCTTAAGGAGCTAGGAACCTCTTGGGAGAATATAGATCCACTAGGTCCAGAGAACCTCCTACTTGTCCTCACAGGACCTCTCGTGGGATACTACCCAGGCATAAAGGTAGTTATAACGGGAAAGTCACCTCAAAGTAATGGAGTCATAGGAAGTACGTTATCTTCGGAGATTGGGGTGGAGCTAAGATCTGCTGGGTATGATGGCATAGTGGTGAAAGGAAGATCAAAGGATCCTGTTTACATATATGTAGAAAATGATAGTGTCGAGATTAGGAGTGCTGAAAAGTATTGGGGTATGACTGGTAGAAAGCTCTATGAGACACTTTCTAGAGAGCTTCTTAATGAGGCAATAAGGAAATCTAAAGGCAGTGCTGTCAGAGAGACCCCTATGATATATATTGGACCTGCTGGAGAGAACCTTGTTAGAACTGCCAGTGTTATGAGCAAGTGGTTTCATGCCGCTGGTTACGGTGGGTATGGAGCTGTTATGGGAAGTAAAAATCTTAAAGCAATCGCTGTAAGAGGAAAGGGACCATTACCAAGAGTATATGATCCTGTTAAGGTAAGAACCCTTACAAGACTTATCCAAAAAGAGCTATCCTCAAAGTTCTCACTAAGATATTGGGGCACAGGTCATGGAGGGTACAGCGTTGGGTATAGGTTCTCATCAGAACCTATAAGAAACTGGCAGGAAGAGTGGCATGATAACAGAGAGATTTCTGTAGTAAACTTTGAGAGAAGGATTTGGAAACGTAGATTCTGGGGAGATTTTGGATGTCCTGTAACTTGTATGAAGGTATCTGTCGTGAAGAAATGTGGAAGTGTTTATATAACAGACGCTCCAGATTATGAGCTTCAGGCTTACATGGGAACAAACCTTGGAATCTTCAAGGCTGAGGACATAGCATATCTTTCCGCGATAGTGGATGATTTTGGACTCTGTGGTATACAAACGGGTAACCTTTTGGGTTTTGTTGCAGAGCTTTACGAAAAAGGAATACTTACTGAAGAGGACTTAGGCTTTAGCGTAAAATGGGGTGATACAGAAGCATTTAAACGTCTTATAGAGATGATAGTTAGAAGGGAGGGCATTGGAGATATCTTAGCGGAAGGAACTTTCAGGGCTGCCTTAAGGATATCAAGTATGAAGGGTGTGAATGTGCTTGATTATGCAGTACAGGTAAAGGGCATTGCAGTGGGAGCTCATGGGGTGCGCAGTGGTCTTGACTATCAGCAATTTTCTTATGCTGCCTCGGTACAGGGTGGAGATCACACATCTGCACCCTCTGAGCCATTTGACAGGGGAGAAGTGTTCACTACATTTGCAGACTCTGCAATAGTATGTCTCTTTACTATATCAAAAAAGTACATATGGGACTTTACAAGAGCAGTTACAGGATTTGAGGTAACTCAGGAGTTATGGACAAAACACAATGCAAGAGCAATACTTTCAATACAGAGGGTTCTATTACTCCTGGGAGGACCGGACATTTATTGGGATCCTAGAGTTCATGATGACATTCCTAAGAGATTCTATGAACCCCTTCCGTCAGGGCCAAGGAAAGGGGAGGCCGCAAGTAGAGAAACTGTAAGAAAAACCCTTATTGAGTACTACAAGTTCCTTGGGTGGGACGAACTTGGGTTACCGACTGATGAGACGCTAGAAGAGCTTGGCCTAAAGAAACTTCTAGAGCCTCTAGTGAAAAAGGTTAGAAAAAGATTAGAAAGCTGAACATCTATCTGTCACTTTGTGCCCTCTTCTAGCATTTCTTTAAATTTACTATAGAGATAACTTGCTATTTCTTTATACATCTCCTTTCTGACGTCTTCCGGTATAGCAGTAAGGCCAGCCTCTAAAAGCGCCTCAAGAGTTAGGACTACTGCTCTGAGCTCTAGGGCTTTAGACTTTATGAGATCTTTAACTGCTCTTTGAAGAAGTCTTCTAGCGGTCTCATTTTTCTCAAAAGCTTCCTTTAGCTCTCTCTTTATTTCCTCTTTAACAACCTCCTTTGATGCCTCAACTAGTAAAGACGTTAAGTACTCGCTGCCTATCTGCTGAAATTTCACGAGGTTTTTGATTAGATTCTCTATTTGTTTCTCTGGTATCATCCCTTAACAACTCCTATAGGAACCATCTTTGCAACCTTCTTAGAGATTCCCGCCTTGTGAACTATATCCACGACATGATCAACGCTCTTATACACTGCAGGAGCTTCCTCAGCAACTACTTTCATGGAAGCAGCTCTTACGTATATTCCTCTACTGGAAAGATCTCTTATGACCTCTCCTCCTCTAAACCTTCTAGTAGCCTCATGGCGTGACATAACCCTTCCAGAGCCATGACACGTGGATCCAAATGTTTCCTTCATGGCAACTTCTGTTCCAACAAGTATGTAGCTTCCTGTTCCCATACTTCCCGGTATCAGTACTGGCTGACCATACTTTCTATAATCCTGAGGAATTGCTGAATGCCCTGCTGGGAATGCCCTTGTAGCTCCTTTTCTGTGAACAAATACCTTTACTGTCTTTCCATCGATTTCGTGTTCCTCGAGCTTTGCTATGTTATGGGCAACGTCGTACACGATTTCAAGCCCAAGATCCTCTGGATCTTGTCTAAATACCTGCGCAAAAGATTCTCTCACCCAATGAGTTATCATTTGTCTGTTTGCCCATGCATAGTTAGCTCCACCACTCATTGCTGCAAAATAGTTTTCTCCTTCCTTTGAGTTTGCTGGAACGGCTGCAAGCTCTCTATCTGGGACTGTTATTCCGTATCTTCTCATGGCCCTTTGAAGGATTTCTAGGTAATCAGAACATATCTGATGACCAAATCCACGTGATCCTGTGTGAATCATTACTGTAACTTGACCTATCCTCTCTATCCCAAATGCCTTTGCTATTTCAGGCTCATAAATCTCCTTCACTACTTGTATCTCAAGGAAATGATTTCCTGCACCCAGCGTTCCAAGCTGAGGTGCGCCACGCGTTTTTGCCTTATGCGATATCTTATCAGGATCTGCCGTCTGCATCTGCCCGTTTTCCTCTAGATGTTGTAAATCCCTATCCCAACCAAAGCCATGTTCTACAGCCCACTTAGCTCCTCCTAGTATTACCTCATCAAGTTGACCTGGAGTAAGCCTTATTTTCCCTCGAGAGCCCACACCAGATGGAACGTTCCTAAATATAACGTCTACAAGCTCCTTAAGTTTTGGTCTTACGTCTTCATACGTTAGGTTTGTTCTAAGGAGCCTCACTCCACAGTTAATGTCAAACCCTACTCCTCCTGGAGAAATTACTCCTTCATATGCGTCAAAGGCAGCAACTCCACCTATTGGAAAGCCATATCCTTGATGAATGTCAGGCATTGCAAGGGATGCCATATATATTCCAGGAAGTGTCGCAACATTTGCGGCCTGTTCTAGTGATAGGTCTCTTCTCGTGATGTCAATCATTCTCTTATCTGCATAAATTATTGCGGGCACCCTCATTCTTGGCTTATAATCTTTTGGTATCATCCACTTGTAGTCGGTAACCTTTCTCAATGGGCCTGACCACATCTTCTTTCACCTGTACAAACGCATGTATAAAGTATCCCTAATAAACTATAGGCTAGGAAAGACATTCTTAGCTTCCTTTATACATCCATAATAAAGTGCGCAATATATCTTTTCTTGGTCTTCTTTATCTCTAGCATGTTGTACGTCATGGCCTTTATTGAGATCGCATAGTCGTGCTTATCTAGGCTAAATCTTTCCCCACAGAGCTTAGCAGTAAGCTTATATGTATCTCCTCTAGTAATGGCTACATGTATTTCCTTAGGCAGTAGTTGCTCGACGTCAAATATATACACAAGTTCAGACATCCACTTGTAGAATAAGGATTCTACGTCCTCGGCCTCTATCTTCACAGTGACGTTTACATCACACTTGCTAACTCTCTCCTCATAATTAGGTGATATAGCGTTAAACATTGCTCTTGCAGCATTTTTGAAGAGATCCTCTAGAGTGCTTCCATATGCTTCTATTTCTATATCTGCAGGATGATCTAAGTATCTAAAATCCATATGCTACCACTCCATGAAGCTTTATTATCTTACTAATAATGTTAAGACATAGACTAGATTTAACTGCTTTTAGTTGATTACGCCTAACGAAATGATAAGACAAAACATTAAGAGCCAGATATTGGACCTGAACTGTTTAAACTAATGATCTTTGAGAGTAAGCATCTTGCTAGCACTCTTAGACATATTTTATAGATATTTGAATTAAAGTAGCGTCAACTTAACAGATAAATGTCGTCCCTCTGAAAATGTATACCTTTAAGAATGTAATCTACAAGTATGTAAATATTGAGCCTAAAGTGTGATTTCTGGCTGAAAGGGTATTGAAATTAAGAGCTTGAGGTGATCCTTATGATGGGCCCTAAAATAGTTATTGAGCCTCCAGGTCCAAAGGCTAAAGAGGTTCTCGAGAAAAACAAGGAATATCTTGTCACTACAACACAGGGAGTTCCTTATGTTGTTATAAAACGTGGAAGAGGGATATTTGTTGAGGACGTTGATGGAAATGTATATATAGACTTCGCATCTGGAATAGGCGTGTTAAACACTGGACATACGCCAGAGCCTGTGATTAATGCCATAAAGGAGCAAATTGACAAGTTTATACACTTTTCTCTGACGGACTTTTACTATGAAATACCACTAAAGCTTGCTGAGGAGCTCTTTAGGATAACCCCTGGGGATCATAAGAAGAAGGTGTTTTACGGTAACAGTGGTACCGAGGCAAATGAGGCCGCTCTTAAGGTTGCAAAGTACTACACCAACAGACCATATATAATAGCGTTTATAGGAGCATTTCATGGTAGGACAATGGGATCTTTAAGCCTTACAGCTTCTAAGCCAGTTCATAAGAGAAGATTCTTCCCAATGATGCCAGGGGTAGTGCATGTACCATATCCAAACCCGTATAGACCACCATTTGGCTATGAGGGGAATGATCTGGGGAAGGCAGTCGTAGATTACATAAGGGACTTTGTGTTCGAGAAGTTCGTTCCACCAGATGAGGTTGCAGCAATATTTGTTGAGCCTATTCAGGGAGAGGGTGGGTATGTAGTACCTCCTAGAGACTTCTTCCCCGAGCTCAGAAAGCTCACTAATGAATATGGAATAATTCTCGTCGACGATGAAGTTCAAATGGGAATGGGACGTACTGGTAAATGGTGGGCAATAGAGAACTTTGGAATAGTCCCAGATATAATAACATCTGCGAAAGCACTGGCATCTGGAATGCCTCTAGGCGCTACAATAATTAGAGCAGAGTATGACTTCCCAGAGTCTGGATCTCATGCAACCACGTTTGGAGGAAACCCTGTGTCATGCGCCGCCGCTATTGCTACGATAAAGATGATAGAAGAGAGGAACTTACTTGAAAACGCTAGAAAACAGGGAGAGTATCTACACAAGAGGCTTAGAGAGCTCCAGGAGAAGTACGAGCAATATATCGGAGACGTTAGGGGTATAGGGCTAGCACAGGCAATAGAGATTGTCAAGGATTCGAAGACAAAGGAATATTATCCAGAGCTTAGGAACAAGATCGTAGAAGAGGCTTCAAAGCTTGGGCTTATACTACTAGGGTGTGGAAAGAGTGCCATAAGGTTTATACCACCATTAATAGTCGAGAAAGAACACATAGATGTTGCAATGGAGATCTTAGAAAAGGCTATAGCAAAGGCCATAGAGGCTCTTAAGTGACTATGGTTTTTTCCCTTCAACTTTTTCTACAACTTTTCTCTCAAGTTCTAGGAGTATATCCCTTATAGTCTCCTTCTCTTCAATTGCCATAAGTATTTCATCAAGAGTTAATGGATGGAATTCAGTTCCACCAACACTCTCTATTCTGCTTCTTATCATCTGTAGGATTTTTTCCTTTGAAGGCTTCCTAAGCTCATGTTCTATAATGCTTCGATTTGTGAATACCTCTCTTAAGGGCCATTCATTTAGTTTCTTATTTCCCAGCATACATATGGACACGTGCCTTCCTGGAAGCTCTAGTAAGCCAACTAAGCTCTCAAAGAAATGTCTATCAGGGATTTCTGTGACATCATCCACGATTACGATATACCTCATAAGAGATTTTCTTTTAATTTTGTAGATAATCCACTTTATAAAAGAAGGGCCCCTAACGATCAACCTAAGCTTTTCTTTTACTATATCAGGATCGTAAAGTCTTCCACCGTGAATAAGAACGCTCTCAAGATCATATATTTCAGCGACCTCAGACATCCAAAGAGCAAGTGTGGTCTTTCCCATCCCAATCTTTCCATAGACATAAAATATTCTACCTGGCTCCCTAGAGGCCTGTACCAATATGTCTCTTCCTAAATCATCATACAGTATGAATCTTGGATCGGGCTTATTGGGATTGAAAGGTGATTCAATCCAACCTAGCTGCTCATAATACAAACTAAACACCCCTACTAGGAAGGTAATCTCAGCAATTATTTAAGGACACTGCGGAAAACACCTTAAGGGGACTCTGAGCTTGTTGAGAGCAG
>Ga0190363_1000923_pt1 | contig 17571 bp, 17 predicted proteins | sample 48721867_MG_FD_161272 | JGI IMG/M metagenome (GOLD analysis project Ga0190363, IMG submission 161272) | Hydrothermal vent microbial mat bacterial communities from Southern Trench, Guaymas Basin, Mexico - 4872-18-6-7_MG | ecosystem: Environmental > Aquatic > Marine > Hydrothermal vents >... | reverse complement strand
TGAGGAGAGCATTGAGGAGAGGTAGCTTGTTGATCAGGGCGTTTCTTTTCCGTCAACGCTTTTCTTTTTAAGAAAAGGGTTGGTGGGGGAGACACTTCGGGATGAAGGTTGAGGAGAGCATTGAGGAGAGGTAGCTTGTTGATCAGGGCGTTTCTTTTCCGTCAACGCTTTTCTTTTTAAGAAAAGGGTTGGTGGGGGAGACACTTCGGGATGAAGGTTGAGGAGAGCATTGAGGAGAGGTAGCTTGTTGATCAGGGCGTTTCTTTTCCGTCAACGCTTTTCTTTTTAAGAAAAGGGTTGGTGGGGGAGACACTTCGGGATGAAGGTTGAGGAGAGCATTGAGGAAAAATAGATTCGGGTTTTAGCTCGAATCAGATAGGTTATATCGTCGATAAAAATGCGTCTGCTCCTTACTTTTTCACCGACCAGTGAATTTAGCTATGATTGTATAGATAAACACACAATTCAGGGATTAATCTATTCCCTGCTCGGAGATAGTGAATATGGAGCATATCATGATCTGAAGAGATTCAAATTTTTCACCTTTTCTGATATATTCCCAATAGGTGACTTTACGATTGCGGAGAATAAAAACCTCCTGATATCCTCCCCGGATCCAAGGTTTATAAGAAGTATTGAAGATGGTTTAAAGGGCAGAGATACCTTAAAGCTCGGAAACTACAGCGTTTGGATCAGGGGGTATAGGATCATAAATCTCGGGTTAAGGAAGAGGTTCATTTCTGCAAGTCCAATAGCGCTTTACAAGGACAACAAAAGTAATCTGTATTTCTCTTTCGAAAGAGATAAAAACCTGGACTTTTTCTTAGAGAGGCTCAAGGAGAATGCAATAAAGAAATATAATGCCTTCTATTCTACCGATTTTACCTTAGAAGAAAATATCTTTGACAGACTAAAATTCAGAAAGGAGGTTGCCGTAAAGTTGAGAAAGAGGAATGAGGAATTTATTATCATTGGCAGTGTCTGGAAACTGCTGGAGAAATTCAAGATTAGCGGGGAGAATAGAAAATTTTACAGATTTATAATGGACTCTGGCCTGGGAGAGAAAAATTCCCTTGGCTTTGGATTTATCAACCCCATGCGCTGAGTTGTCGATCTTTTTAAATAAACCCCATTACTGGAGATCGACAGACTTTTTCGATTATTTTTTATCCAAAATCGATATACATTAATGCATCAAATTCTTGGTTTGGTTTGAGAAGTACTTAGTAGTGTGGAAACGATAATAACATGACATTCATTACAGTTGATAGCAGGTCGTTTGAGAAGTACTTAGTAGTGTGGAAACGAAATCCGCCGGAAGACAGATCAATCCGTGCCGTCCGTTTGAGAAGTACTTAGTAGTGTGGAAACCATAGGTCTTTCAGCTCTTGTATCTCTCGACCGACCTGTTTGAGAAGTACTTAGTAGTGTGGAAACGGTCTTACCTTATTCCAGGCCTGGGATGATAGGCGTTGTTTGAGAAGTACTATGTAGTGTGGAAACTTTTTAGGGGAGGAATCATATAGTTAAAGGGGTTAGGCGGTTTGAGAAGTACTATGTAGTGTGGAAACCCTTTTCGATGAGAATTGTCGTTCTAACTTTCATGCATATATTGTTTGAGAAGTACTTAGTAGTGTGGAAACCTCAAATCCACAATTTCGGCTTCGGTTTTTCCACTTTGTTTGAGAAGTACTTAGTAGTGTGGAAACTTGAAATACACCTTGACCTTTCTTGTGCCGTTCCCGACCTGTTTGAGAAGTACTTAGTAGTGTGGAAACGTTCTTTGAAATTCCCTATTACATTGATGGACCCAAAAGTTTGAGAAGTACTTAGTAGTGTGGAAACTCACTATGTCAGCAGATTTCCTCTCCAGTTCTGCAAGTTTGAGAAGTACTATATAGTGTGGAAACAAACCCTTTTGATTGGGGGAAGGCAGGTCGTAGGTGATTGGTTTGAGAAGTACTATATAGTGTGGAAACTAGGCAGGTTATTTTGAATAGCTCTAATTTTCGTTCTGTTTGAGAAGTACTATGTAGTGTGGAAACTGTAGCCTCCCAGACAATAGTATAAGCCAGACATAATACACGTTTGAGAAGTACTATGTAGTGTGGGAACCATCCATTACGACAAGAGAATTAAGCATCTCCTTGAAAGTTTGAGAAGTACTATGTAGTGTGGGAACAATGTTGCAAAGAAGTCCATAGCTCCTTCGACATCACGTTTGAGAAGTACTATGTAGTGTGGAAACCTTGTTGCCTTGTCCAACCTCACTTTTGTTTTTCCTTGTTTGAGAAGTACTATGTAGTGTGGAAACCTGAGGGGTATAGATCTAACTATAGAGTGTCATGGTTTGGGGTGAAGCACTTTTCACTACAGATTAGTCATTCTTATGTGTTTGTTTCTAATCCTACAAAATATAGAAATGTAAGAATTATTTAAATATATAATGACTATATAAATTATAGTAAGAAAATGGGATGTATTGTAAAAACAAAACTGAGAAAGAAAGGACAACTAACAATACCCTTTCAGATAAGAGATCTTATGGATCTGAAGACTGATGATGAAATATTGATATTTGCATTAAAGAATGAAATGATAATAAGACCGAAGATTAAGAATCCCTTGAAAATGGCAGGGATATTGGGTAAAGAGAAGGATATAGAAAGAGTCAAGGATCTCATTTTGAGATATAAATATACAAAGAGTTGAAAATAGAATGGAGTATATATATCTTGACACAAATGCCTTTTATTTTTTCTTTTTTGAACATGAAAAATACACGAGAGGAATTAAAAAGGTCATTTCAAAGATTCATAGAGGTGTTTATAGAGGAATCACAAGCTGTATAACCCTTGATGAACTCGCCTATGTTATACTTATGAGACTGATTGAAAAGAAATACAAAAGGCATCCATCAGAAATTCTAAGAGAGAATAAATCAGTAATCTTAGAATTTGTAGACAGCATCAAAGATGTCTTTGATGTTATCTTCTCTCTAAATAATATAGAAATAGTAGGTATCGATAAAGATATTATGGCTACAATTCCAATTATTATGGAGGAAAGCATATTACTACCTAGAGATTGTATTCATCTCCAAACTATGAGGAATAAAAATTGCAAACTAATACTCTCAACCGATACAGACTTTGATAATATCGATGGAATAAAGAGGATTAAACCACACGAATTATAGATTTGTAAATTGATTTTTCAAAATCACAGAATCTATGTATGAATTAATGGAGGAAGGAAAGATAAGTGAAAAAAACTATTGATGCAATATATACATGGATAATTGGGGATTAGGAAAATTAGGCTACAGCGTTAGAATTTCCAACAGTGTTATAAAGGGTATAGTAAAGAATTACTCAACAAGATTTTCATTAAACTCCTTAGCGAAGGAGATGGAAATTTCAGCACATAAGGTTGTTAGAGACTATTTAGAGTTATTGGAAAATTTAATGCTAATAAAACAGGTATTGGACTTCATCTCTCTGAAACCAGAGATGACGGGAATTGAAGTGAGGTGGAGTAATGTACCTAAAAAAAGAAAATTCCACAAGATGGACAACTATTATATTCTTTCAAAAAATAAAATTCTATCAGAAGAGGAAATATCCCAGTGTGTTTGTTTCTCATAGAGTAGGGAATTTCCCCCTTTCTTTCAGCTCGTCATAATCCTTGACCATATTCTTTGCGATTTTTTCCACCTCGGAGAAAAGATCTATGGCAGACTTCTTATCTATGGGCTTTAAGCCATGTGCAAGAATGGACTCATTTCTCTTACTTAATAGTCCCTGTATCCTTCTGTTATCAAGATAAATCCCCTTTACCTTATCCCATCCCAGATCCTTCAGTAATTCAAATTTCTTTTTTAATCCCAGTTTTAGCTTTCCTTTCTCATCTGCACAGTCTTTATACTTTTCTACATCAATACTCCTATCTTCCAGATCCCCGAGTGTGAATTTCTCCTCAGATAAATCATCAAGTCCATACTCCCGCAACTTTATCTGTGCGATCAGTTCAAATGCTCTGTAAAGCCTTGCAACTGCATCGTCATATTTCCCCTCAGAAATTCTACGGGATGCGTTGTTTAACAGTTCGCACAGGACTATCTCTGATTTGCCTTCTTGTAACCCCGAGAGGTACCCCTTGGATCTTTTTAGGTAACCATCTACATTCTTTAAAATATCACTAGAAAATCCGATCATTTCTAATCTCTTCAGTGTATCATCTACAATCGCTAATGCATATTTATCTTGCCCATGATACCTAATCTTCCTAAATTTAAATCTGTCGATGCTTCCGATCAAGATAACAAAATCCCATAGTATCGTTGCTGTTATCCGAAGCTGTTTTGATAGCCTCCACTGCATCCTCCTCTCTATAGGATTTATAGGGAACAGCCGGTGGAGTCAGTGCATCTGGATATCTCGTTGGAATATAGAATTTATCGAGAATCATCCCTGCATCTATTATATCCCTGAATTTTTTATCGTATTTCATGCATAGTTTAGCCAGTTCCTGGATTGAATGCTCCCACACATATCTCCTTCCTTTGTAGATAAGGTAGGCCTTCAATGCTTTCTGTGCTGCCTGCTCTGACATAAAGCAAGCATCTGCATAAAATCCCGGGTTAGGTTGCTATTAGCTACTTCAAGATCATGCTCTGCCTGCTCAAACCACCTTCTTGCATCTTCTTTACATCTTTTCATATACAACCCTCCCATTCCGTAGGGCCTGTTCAATGAATGGATTTTTTCTTGATTTCATCTCTGCAAATTCTTTTGGTGTATAGACAAATACATCTACCTTGCTGAATTCCTTCAAGATTTTTCCAACCTCTATCAATCTCCTCAAGAACCTAAGGTTTGTTTCTTTGATTATTAAAAAATCCAGGTCACTGTATTCATCTGCCTCCCCCCTTGCTGCTGATCCAAAGAGGATTATCTTCTCTGGCTCATATTCCTTAAGTTTCTCAACAATTTTATCTATTCTATTCATCTTGATTCTCAGTTAAATCTCATCCAGCCCAATGGCTCATCTTGTTGTGTGAATTCTATGGATTTCGGGTATGGTGGGAAAAGATGTCGATCCTCCTTATTACATACCTTCTTATCTTCCTTATATTCTCCCTTCAATATCCTTATCAAAACTTACTAATCATGCGACAAACATCATGTAAATCATCTAGAATATCCCCTTTATATAACTCCATGATCTTTTCCTTTGATACACCCTCAAATCCATGAGCAATTATCGTCTTATTCCTCAGATTTCCGAGAGATAGATCTGGATTTCCCTCATAATCATTGATTTTATTGAAAACACGGTACAATAACCCAACCCCCCATTTTTCCTTATGATACGATAAAATAAAGAATAGTAGGGGTCTTTTTACATTCGTTTCATCTATCTTTAATTCATTACCACCATATCTCTTATTCTTCAAGAATCTCATTAACTCATTATCCTTCTTAATAACATCAATAAATTCCTTATGATTCTGTCTATTTGATATATCAATGCCAAAGTTCTTTGAAATTAGATAATAGTAACATGCCTCCTCAAACCTAAATAATCTACCAAGAAAATCAACATATGCTCCCTGTTTCCATTTAATCTCCATATTCTCATAAAGTTCCTTTATTAAGGCTTTTATATCCCTATTTTTTAATCTCTCTAGATCATTTTCTGCATCTTCTATCTCCTCCCTCCTATCTGTTAGTTTACTCCTTATATCAGTGAGTATCTTCTTTGCATTTTCAAAGTCAAATAATAGCCTATAGTTTTTAGCTCTTAGTAATCTTATCTCATTTGGTTTTAACAGGTCATGTTCCTCTGCAAGATCAGCTGCTAAACCATAAAGGTAATTCTCTCTCAATATATCTAATCTCTCTCTGAATAATTTATCATATATCCTAGAACCAATCTGTAATTCCTCTACTTCTCTGCTGCCTCTCGGTAGATATATCATCCGAGCTTTCTTTCTAAAATTAGAGACTGCTGCAAATATAGATGCCATATTCTGAGCTTGAGTACCACCTGTTGGGGATATAAACACAATCTCAGAATTGAATGTATTGATATTCTCAAGTTCCCTCTCATAAAAATCAAACATCACATCATAATTGGAAGGATTTTTTGTTATCCTTCTTATGTCAATCTCATCATCACTAAATCCATAGTCATTTATCAGAATCTCCTTAATGATATACCCAATATATAGAGTATCCTGTCTATGTTGTGGTTGCTGTTCGGTACAAAATAGATACATCCTCTCTATGTCATATCTACACCTTATCTTCTCAATCAGGGGATCTAAGAGTAATAATTCAAGATTATCTATCTCCTTCGATTCATATAATTTCTTACTTCTTTCATATACATTCTCTTTTTTAGGATCAAAAATTGATTTCCCATTAACCCCGAGATCACTATTTCCTATGTTTGATATAAATATCGTTTTCATCCCTACCACATATCTTTACCCAACCAAGTGGCATATTATTGAAGATTACTCTTGTTCTCGGAAATTCATAGAAATCGTTCACTCTCATACCTTCTTTTATCAATCTCTCTTTCTTTAAAATACCTCTTATTAACCTCAAATCTTTGTTATGCTTCCAGAGTAACAGATATATCGCCTTTGTTATATGCCCTCCACCAAATCCAAGATTTAGATAGAAATAATCCTCATTTCTCTTAATTTCATCAGATAGTTTTTTGTAATATGCCTGATATTTACCGCCATATCTATTACTTATCTCATATTCTACAACAGTTCCAGATAAGTTGTTACACCAAGATGCAATATCATTAAGTGAATTTCTAAACCCTTTATCAATCCCTATCTCAAATTTAACATCTGTACCTTCATTTATCACCTCTAGATATGTTGGATTTCCCTCTTTTTGTTTTATATTATTATATCTCCTTGCCTCTATAACCGTGAATTTTTCTTTTGGGATAAACTCGGAATCAGACACATAGAGGTACCTAAAAATATCTTTTTCGATATCACCAATTGCCTCGTCGTTAATGCTTTTATATTTGTTTCCTATTTTAGGATTTTTCAGAATTTCAACCAATCTCTCGATATTTCCGTCATAATAATTAAATAGATAAGCTGTTCTTATGGCTCCTTTTATAGAACTCCCTGGGATATAGGAATTTCCATTCTGATTGATAAACTGGGATATCTGAACCCTTCTTGATGGTTTCACCGTTGTTTTTATTGTTCCAACAACATACTCCCTAACATCTATTTCATATTGTTTAAAAAACTCTCTAATGTTTATCTGTGCCTGCCCATTTATTATATTTTTCTCTATATCTCCACATAAATCATCTATGACATTAATATCTTCTATCTCATCAAATACTCTATCTATATCAACTACATGCATAATCCCATTATCCACGAAATAGTCCAGGAATGTATATTTTTCACCGTTTCCTATATGGATTGGAGTTTCACACCTCAATGTTAGATTATTGTGCATCATCTTCAACATACCTTATTGGAATACCAAAAAATCTCCCGAATCTATAAACATTGTATTCATTATTCGGTGATACATCCACAACCTTGCCATCAACATCTCCTTTGAAGATACTTCCCTCTTTCATCATCAATATACCTTTTTTTCTTAAACCAGTTCCCTTCATGAAGCAGATGTATCCCCTTCTTTCAATCAGTTGATATGATTCAGAAGATCTGAACTCTCTTTCATCTTTTGGAAATACTAATGATAAGGACATCCTATGATCGGAGTCGAAGGTATAGTTTCTAAAGATAGCATCATCCTCAATCTCAATCTCATCAAATAAACCAGCACCACTGCTTCTTTCACCGCCAAGCCCTTCATCAGCAATTAGACGTATTGAGACATAAAGTTTCTTTTTTATGCTACTTTCTATCTTATCATCATCTATGAAAAAGTAGAAGTAAGTGCCATTTCGTGGTTTGATATAAGAGACAACGAATAAATCTCCCTTCGATGTTATGCCCTTTGTACGATCTATTGCTATCTTTTCTTCAGTAATTTCAACAAAGAGATTCTGCTGTTTATTCTCCTTAAACAGATCTCTCTCATCTCCTGTAATGAGAAACTGTTTATCAATAATATTGTCAATATCCAACTTTTCCTTGTTATGCTCATCCAGTGCTTTAAGTGAGATAAAATCGATCTTTTTAATATCCTTAGATCTCTCTCTGATCTCTTTTTCTTGATCCTTTCTAAAACCCAATTTTGTCATTGGTTTTGGAATAAAAAGTATATCTCTGTATGCTGGAAACACCGAAGATAGCCTAAGGTTCCTTAAATTTTCCACATCACCTTCTACATCTTCTGGATATAGTTTTCTGTAATTGTTCACAATTGCACTAAACAGGGAGTCTGAACTAAAGATTAAAGATGTAGATTCTAATGTATGTTCTCCAAAGTGATATTTACCATTCTCTCTGGGGAATAACTTTACTATCTTCATCTTCAGGAAAATTCAAATTCATTTAATTTAGTTTCGAGATCAGCTATATCTGGAATATCTCTTTTTTCCATCTTCTTATCTTCATCACCTTCATAGTACTCCTTTGGCTTATAGAATAACGACATCTTCTCAAACTTAACCTTGCCGTAACCCCTTGAACCAGAACCACCGAGATAGTCATCCTCAAGCAGTTTCATTCCTTCTATGAACCTTTTTATCAATTCCTTATCCTCCTCCTTATAAATGTTGAATATAATCTCAAATTTAAACACGGAACCACTTGTAACCCTTTCGGTAGATCTTGGATGTAAGGCCTTTCCAGAAACCCTATCTATAATATTCTCAGATTTAATTTCTGTCTTTGTTTCATTCAATAGATCACAATCCCTCACGATTACTCTCGCTGGTTCTTTAACCTTATCCGAATGGGGACCAAATATTTTACATATCGTACAAGTACCACATGCACAGGGTTTTCCATCATTTTTTGCCTTTCCCTCCTCATCCTTTGTTCCATATTTTCTTTCCAACAATGACCTTATTTTTCCCTTCAGAGAGCTTCCCGGAATATAAATCCTTTTTCTTCCATCTCTAATCACGGGATTATCTAAACCCCCAATATCTAGTGTCTCTCTCTGCCCACCAATATGCAAACCTGTAATTGTTTTTATCCCACCAGTTATAAAAAATTTACCCATCAACTCCATTTTATTTACCCCCATACATTTTATGATAAGCAACAATCGCCTCAAAGAAGTTTTTGAAATTATCAAAGTTTTCATTATTTGTTTTATTGATTAATTTCTCCATTGTCTTTTGGAATTCTTCCAGTATCTCTTTTTTCTCCTTATTATCCTCTTTCCCGACAGTGTAGGCAATTCTTGGTCTTAGCAGATGAAGTTTTACTTTTTCATATTTATCCATGTCCTTAACATAATCGTAGAAGTTCCGTAATTTTGTATTAGATATACCCACTTTACTTTTTGCGAATTCCTTTGCACATTTTTCAGCCTTTTCTACAAAGAATTCGGCATTTTCATCTGTCAAGTTCAGTATTTTATCTACTTCATTGTCTTCAAGTAGAGATTTTATCTCTCTACGTTGTGGATAGCCATACCCGCGTCCTCCATGTGTCACCCCATGGTGACCTCTTAATCCATATCCCTTACTCCAAGATTTTCCATTCATTTTTATCCCTCCTTTCTTGTTTTTAATTCAGCAATTCTTGCCGCAATTGGAATTAGATGAATTGCATACTTTTCACCCTTATTAAACAGATTTTCAGCAAGGATTTCCCTATAGATCTTGTTTTCTAATTCCTCAATTCTTGGATATTTCCAACCATCTTTCTCATAGAAGTTTCTATATAAGTAATACCTTAATCTCCAATAATACTTCAGATTTATCTCCATTCCATTTATTCCCTTCTTTAACTCTTCCATTGAGAATTTAACCCTTTGAATTAGTTGTTTTGGAGCTTTAGGCTCTTCTGATGAGTCTGGTTTAACTGATTTTACAAGAATGTCATCTATTTCTCTAACTTTCCTAAACTCATTAAGACAGTTGTCCTCCTCAATACTCCATTTCAATCTATAATTAAAGATACCAATTGCATTTTTATCTTCTTTCTTGGCTATATCATCCAATAGCTCATTGGCATATGCTACTGACTTTCTTAGTGGATACTTTGGGTTAACAATGACAATACCTGCACTGATAGTTATATCTGGATTGTTGCAGGTATACCTTCTAAATCTCTTGTAGATATCTTCTGCAAAGTCAATCATCCTATCCCATCTGCCAACAGCCAGTGTGTCATCACCACCAGCATATATGAGATAGACATCATTGGAATATTTCTGTTTTACCAGTTCATTGAGATAGCCCTCAAAAAATAGGGATAGCATATTACTAAGGGTACTCATTCGTGAGATGGTAGCGTGTTCTCCTAATCCTTGGGTAAAGATCTTACCTAAGTTATCAACATCCATCTTGAGTATTGCTATCTTCTTTGTTCCAGTATCTGCCTCTGCATCTTTTGCAAGGTCATCAAATTCTTTTATCATTTCCTTTCTTATCCCATCATTCACCATTTCTTTTACTGGAATTCCCATAGGAAGAGGTAAGAATGGTAAACCATCAGGTGTTAGGTAAATATCCTCTTTAAGGAGCGTATCAAAACCTGAGAGAATAGATAATTCTTTTTTTATCTCTGGGATATTGAACCTTCCCGCTTTTTGAACTTTTTTTAGATAACCTCCAATATCTCTAAAAGATATACAATCAGAACACATATCCATTACTGTATCCTCATCTTGATATTCTCTAACGTTTCTATTGCTTCCACAGATACTACATACTTTACTCATCCCCCCAATATCAAATTCCCCAAATATCTTTTCATACTTGAACTCACTATACTTTCTTAACTTCTGTTTACTGTTCTCCTCTGCGACATATCGCCACTTACTGGAAAAATTACTATCAACAAAATCCTCTGGACAGAGATCAATACCACCCAAGGTCAAATACAACTTAGCCCCAAATCTATCAAACAATTTCTCATTAATCTCCTTTTTAATCTTATCTAAATTTTCAATATTGTATGGTGCGAGTATATAGAAATGCCCACCTCCTGAGAAGATGAGGTTTGTTAATTGCAGATTAAGTTTCTTGAGTATGTGTTCTGCTATAAACCTCTGGAGTAAAACCAATGTAAGTGATCTACCTTTGAGTGATTTGGCGGCACCCTTTGATTGTATGGTATAGATGAAATCCTGAATGCCAGATATATCACCATGGATTAGTTTGAATAATCTTTTCTCTTTCCATATCTTTGGATCTCTATTCTTTTCCCACGGAGGATTTTTAAGTAGTTCTTTTAAGATGCCTTCATCAATAACCCCTGCTCTGTATAATTTATAAAGACATACAGCAATTGCACATGTTGTTTTGGAATGATCAAATAATGAGATATCAGGTAGGTATTTACCCCCTCTAAGTCCCTCCGAATATGTTTGTGCAGGTATGCACCACCAGTATTTTTGTAATAGAGAAAGTAAGATTTCATAGTTTTCTATACTATTCTCTGTAATTTCTTTTTTGAAGTTATTTTGTTGAAAATACGTATAATTTGGATTGTTTGGATTTTTGATCCCTTCAAAGATGTGCCCATAATTCATAAATGCTGGATTTTTTTGGGGGAATATGGAATCATCTAGTTTTAGTGGTCGGATGTCATATTTATCGCATTTTTCATAGCTTATATCCTTGGTATTCTTATTGATCTTTACTCTATTAAACACAGAAATCATGCATTGGTACCTTCTATCCCGGTCTATCTTTTCTTCACTCTCCTCTCTTTCGCCACTGCTTAACCAATCCGCTAATTGGAGAATATAACATAAATCTCTTATATTTTCTGGTGCATTACTTGGATTGTGGTGATATAGAACCAGATCTGTAATATCTTTATCCAATTTCAGATAATCTTTCAGGAAATGTGCTCCGATCTTGGGATGTGCATAATCTATTCTTTCATCCTCTATCTTTTCTGTAAATCCTGCCCTTTCAAGGAATTTCCCAATATCATGCAACAATGCCCCCAATACTAAAATTCTCTCCTTATTATTCATTTTTCAATTTTCTCAACTTTAGGAGTATTTTTCCAGTTTTTGATATTCTTATCCTTGAAGTTCTCCCATTCCTTTCTTTGTGAATTAGACCCTGTTCCTTCAATGAATCCAATAAAGCACTCAGAGTAGATTCCCTTATCCTCAATTCCTTTGCCAGTGATGTTAATGAGTCATAATCCTTTTTCATTAATTTCTCCAGTATCCTTTTTTTCGTTGATCTCTCCTCTATGATCGAATTCAATTTAATCTTCAACATCGGCATTTCCACATATTCCATAGAACCATCATCTCTTTTAAAGATATAAAATGCATCGCCTCCAAGATAGGAGCACAGGATGTAGCAGGCATGGGACATGACTTTAGTTCCACCGGTGATATTTGAGATAATTTTTTCATCTTTATTCTCAGCTATGATATCTATCAATTTCTCCATGATGTCATCCAGTTTTTCCGGATGGATCTGAACGATCTCCGTTTTGTATATATATTCTATTCTATTCTTTATATTCTGGGCGTATTTTTCTGTTTTATCTGATGCTAAAAGATATACTTTATCTACTCCCCTAACGTACTTAAAGCCTTCATATATCGGCTTTACCTGCTCTCCAACCGGTATGAACATTATCGCCATTTTTATTTGGGAGAAAAAGGGCGCTTTGACAATGAATTGCGCCAACTTAGAGATTAATCTATGAGATAACAAATATAAAAGACAATGCCCTAAATATTAGGATAGAACCCTAATAATTAGGTTTCCAATATTAATATTTGAATTTCTCTAATTCTTGAAATGCGGATAAACGGTCAGATAATCCAGAGCTATTTTCTTTATTTGAGGGTGAATTAAGAAAATCACAGCTTAGGGAGATAGTTGATTGGTTTAGAGAAAATTTAGAGAATAAGAAGCGAAAAACTCCTCAAAAGAATAGAAATCGGAAAATCCCAGCAAATGACAAGAATCCTCTAATTGTCGATCTTTTTAAATAAACCCCATTACTGGAGATCGACAGACTTTTTCGATTATTTTTTATTCAAAATCGATATACATTAATGCATCAAATTCTTGGGTTTGAGAAGGACTTAGTAGTGTGGAAACTCCTCAGCAACGGTGTAAGTTGCCGTCTTTGTGTAAGTGTTTGAGAAGGACTTAATAGTGTGGAAACGAGATTATATATCCGCCAGTTATTTCTATCATTGGTTGTTTGAGAAGGACTTAGTAGTGTGGAAACGAAAAGCTTCCGTTTCCTATATAATCTTCTTCGTATTTGTTTGAGAAGTACTATGTAGTGTGGAAACCAGTTAGCTCCCTCTGCCCCTATCAAAGGTAAAAGGTTTGAGAAGTACTATGTAGTGTGGAAACCAGGGTATATCTATTTCAAAGTACTCACAATAATAACGTTTGAGAAGTACTTAGTAGTGTGGAAACCAGTTATGATCGTAGTCGAACGTGAGTCTCATTTTTCTCGTTTGAGAAGTACTTAGTAGTGTGGAAACAGTCTTCCCGCAAACGCAACGTTCACCGTATCGACGAGTTTGAGAAGTACTTAGTAGTGTGGAAACGCCTTGAAAGGTGCTGCTGTCATTTTACTAGTTTGAGAAGTACTTAGTAGTGTGGAAACCGGATATGGTTGGAGGAGCGTAATAAGTAGTTAAATTCGTTTGAGAAGTACTTAGTAGTGTGGAAACACAGCCCATGCATAGATGGTAAACATCTGCCATTTTCGTTTGAGAAGGACTTAGTAGTGTGGAAACCCAACTCCCTATCAATCTCTACCTTTGTCTTTGTTTTCTCAGTTTGAGAAGTACTTAGTAGTGTGGAAACTTTCTTACAGCGTTTGGCTCTTGTCCCCATTTTACGTTTGAGAAGTACTATGTAGTGTGGAAACAGGACTTCGGTGCAGTCATACGCTATGTTGTTCTTGAGTTTGAGAAGTACTATGTAGTGTGGAAACTCGTATATTCCATCGCCGTCACTATCGGTAGCGAAGGGTTTGAGAAGTACTATATAGTGTGGAAACTAAATCTTCTGGCATAATCTGCACTTTAATTTATTTGGTTTGAGAAGTACTATGTAGTGTGGAACAGGATTAATTTACTTTATGAAAGTGGAACAGAACTGGTAGTGAATACTAACCATATTTTTACACAAAATCTGTATTAATAATACCAATTATTTTCAAAAATGGTAAATATAACCCTGGAGACACTACATAAGGAGCTAAAACTCTTAAGGAGAGAATTATATGAAATAAAGAAACACATGGTTGATACAGATGCCATATTGACAGAGGACGATTATATGGCTTTACAAGAGTATAAAAAAGAAAAATCTGGGGGGGCTTTGGGACATAATTGACGCATGCTATCTGTTTTGTTTTTCGACACGCTGTGCCCATATTTTGAGATTAAACAGATAAAATCGATATCATTAGACTCTATTATGGAATCGATAGCATGGGAGGATATTGTTCCAAAACCTCAAATTTCTGAACTTTTTTAAACTTCTTTTTCCTATTCTTCACTGTGGAGGAGATGAAATTGTATTCAAAGGAGGATATAGAGGAGTTAAGGAAAAAGGCTAAGGAGGCAAAGGAACTAGTTATTGTTGAAACACTACCCCAATTCGTAAAGAATCCAAGAAAATTTTCAAAAAATGTAAACTATATCAATAAGGAATTAAAAGGAATAGAGAAATTTCTTAGACCTAGGATAGTTGAGAAAAAGTTTTTCGAAATGGAAGGAGTTAGGCATGATTTAGCTCTTGATCACTTAAATAAAGCCATAATTACTGCTCGGGCTCTGAGGTCTATTTATGAGATCAGAGAGGGTAGAATTATATGGAGGGATGTACCGGGTAGGAGAACACCACCACAAGAACAGGCAGAATTAGAACTGAGTAGATTGTATGATATTCATTTATCAAAGTTGGCTGAATATATGCCCACTAAAAAACAGTTGAAGAAGGCCTTTCCTAGTTTTAATATATGAAAGATACTGATTGTACAGATTTATATGTCGGAACTACTGTAGTTTGAGAAGTACTTAGTAGTGTGGGAACAATGTTGCAAACAAGTCCATAGCTCCTTCGACATCACGTTTGAGAAGTACTTAGTAGTGTGGAAACTATTTTTCTGACTGGATTATATCTTTTATATAATCGGGTTTGAGAAGTACTTAGTAGTGTGGAAACACTGTAGGATTGACGGCAGAACCAGTGTACTTGTTCTGGTTTGAGAAGTACTATGTAGTGTGGAAACTTCCAGATGTATGGATGACCGTTCGTATCCCGCAAAATCGTTTGAGAAGTACTATGTAGTGTGGAAACCCAGCAACCAGTGAACAACCCCAACTTTATTAGATAATCTCGTTTGAGAAGTACTATGTAGTGTGGAAACTCACAATGCTTTGCAATCGCATAGGCAACATCCTTTATATAAGTTTGAGAAGTACTATGTAGTGTGGAAACATTTTTTGCCATATTTTCACCTCCTTTATTTTTGTTTGAGAAGTACTATGTAGTGTGGAAACTTTCGTCCAGTTCGTAGGGCATTATCTCACCTCCAAAAAGTTTGAGAAGTACTATGTAGTGTGGAAACTTCTTTATCCCCTCCATATATGTCTGTGGTCTCAGAGTTTGAGAAGTACTATGTAGTGTGGAAACTTTCAATAATTTTGTTTTTTCTTTTAAGAGTTCTTCTAGTTTGAGAAGTACTATGTAGTGGAAACTCTACCAAATTCGAGATCGAAATGATCCCGAATTATCTGTTTGAGAAGTACTATGTAGTGTGGAAACCCTCCGAGCCCCGTTAAAGCTCAAAGGAGGCGTTTAAGTTTGAGAAGTACTATGTAGTGTGGAAACAATCTTGATTAAGTCAGAGAGCCCAAGCTCATTCAATGTTTGAGAAGTACTATGTAGTGTGGAAACGAACGTACACGCTTCTGTTTTTTCCTCTTTTCCTTTTGTTTGAGAAGTACTATGTAGTGTGGAAACGATATAGAATATTTTACATTTACACCTAACCAAAAAGTGTTTGAGAAGTACTATGTAGTGTGGAAATAAAACCGTTACTCGTGTCCAGTATTATAGTCTTTCCGGTTTGAGAAGTACTATGTAGTGTGGAAACCAGAACTTCTATAATATCCACAAAATTGCGCTCATTAACGTTTGAGAAGTACTATGTAGTGTGGAAACAATGTTGCAAACAAGTCCATAGCACCCTCGACGTCAGTGTTTGAGAAGTACTTAGTAGTGTGGAAACAGATGTTTTAACACGGATGTTTTAGCCAGAGTAAAGGCCATGCTTGAGAGTTCATCAGCACCGTTTGAGAAGTACTATGTAGTGTGGAAACATAACATCTGGCGGTACATTATATTTCTCAGCAAGTTTGTTTGAGAAGTACTTAGTAGTGTGGAAACACCTCTATTTCTCCCGGCCTGGGATAAAAACGGCTTAGTTTGAGAAGTACTTAGTAGTGTGGAAACGGCGAATGCAACATTCACTGTATCAACTATCTCTCGTATTGTTTGAGAAGTACTTAGTAGTGTGGAAACTTTCCGCATTTCTTGCACTTCCATGATGTATCGTATTGTTTGAGAAGTACTTAGTAGTGTGGAAACTCGAAGATCCATCTCTTTGTTTTCGTTCCATCTTCTCTTTCCAGTGTTTGAGAAGTACTTAGTAGTGTGGAAACCCTTTTACTACCTTTTCCAGTATGTAATCCTCTTCCTCTCATTTTCTCACACCTTAATTGTTTGAGAAGTACTTAGTAGTGTGGAAACAGTTCTATTCATAGGAATACGGCACTTTCTAAATGCGTTTGAGAAGTACTTAGTAGTGTGGAAACACGTTCGCTGAGTTCATGATCTTTTCCCCTGTGAACTGTTTGAGAAGGACTTAGTAGTGTGGAAATTTATTCCCATCCGGGAAAACGTAGTATTCTCCGGCAACATGTTTGAGAAGTACTTAGTAGTGTGGAAACCGAATAACCCCTGATTTGGTCGCCCCCGTCTTCTTGCGTTTGAGAAGTACTTAGTAGTGTGGAAACTTTTTCTACCCAATTTATTAATAAAATAAATTTGATATGTTTGAGAAGTACTTAGTAGTGTGGAAACCAAAAATGACTTAGTAAAAAAGGGGAGGGGTCAAGACACGACTGACCTTCGGTCAGGCGCGTGTCTTACCGGAGGTAAGCCACATTAACCTAAAACTGGGGGAGGGGTTTACCTCTCCCGCGGTTTGGTGAGAAGTACTTAGTAGTGTGGAAATGCACAACCATCCTGTGGAGATAGAAATATTAAATGCCAGTATAATTTAAATAATTTATTATCTTAATAATTATTATGAATATAATAAAGTTTTACAACAGGGAGAAAGAACTTGATATTCTAGACAGAGTAAAAAAACCCTATCTCGCTATAATCTATGGTAGGAGAAGA
>Ga0190363_1000922_pt1 | contig 17583 bp, 14 predicted proteins | sample 48721867_MG_FD_161272 | JGI IMG/M metagenome (GOLD analysis project Ga0190363, IMG submission 161272) | Hydrothermal vent microbial mat bacterial communities from Southern Trench, Guaymas Basin, Mexico - 4872-18-6-7_MG | ecosystem: Environmental > Aquatic > Marine > Hydrothermal vents >... | reverse complement strand
CTACAATGATAACCAAAAGATTCTGTGAAGAAGTCGGTTTTGAATATAAAAAACTTATCTTTAACCCTTTATTAGGTGCAAGGAATAGAGCAATTAGAGGTGAAAGTATAATAATTTGTGAGAAGAAGTGATAAAAATGGCAATCAAGAAGAGAAATATGCTTTGTATAAAAAAGAAAGAAAACCTTGATATAGGACATTTGCTTCTATACAATCCTTATAAAAATATACTTTCAAATTTCTTTGAGTTAACAACTAAAAAAGAGGCAAAAGATTTTGACCCAGTTGCTAAAGTATATCATGGTTTACTTAGCGCTCCATCTGAAATAAGAGATTATTATGAAGCTTTATTAGGAGTGACATCATACTATCAAGCAAGTAAAGGAGGAAGGGGAAGATATATTGAGAAAAAATTAGCATCATCTTTTGACTGCTGCTCATTAGACATAAAATTAAGCCAAATTCCATTTTGGCTAACACATCCCACGATTCATAAAAAGAAGGGAATTTTTACACAACAAGGATTATCAACTTCTGAGAAAAGATTAATTCGTAGATTTCCTTGGGACTGGATCGGAAATAATGATGAAGAAACTGACATAGGGAGTATTATAAAAAACGAAAAGACAATGATATTGATGGAAATAAAAAATAGGGTAGATTCTGGTGGGACTGCCGCACGAAGGGAAATATGGACATCGCAAAAGTTTGGGATAATATTAGACCATCTTATAGAAGACAAAAAAGTTTACCGAAGATACGAAAATGGAGGAATTGAAGATTTTACTTTTGCAGAAATGCTCTCCCATTTTAAGATTCAATATCTTGAAATGTATATAGGTATTCTATTTGATGTAACAGATGCTCCCGCAAGTATTGATGTAGACAAAAGAAATGGATTTTATTCATCGAGTAAAGAAGGTTTTAATTATTTATTGGACAAGATAAAGAATTCTGAAAAATTTGATATTATAGATGTAAATGATGAAAAATTGCAAGTTGAAGCTAAATACAAACCTTCTGATATAACAATAAAATGTGGTGCTTTATATGGGAATGAAGTTACAGGAAAACTTTTTAGAAAGAAAATTCCCGTTTCTGACTTATTATTGCTAAAATATGATGATATTTGGCTTTCTCAATTAATAGCTATAAGTGAGAGGGCAAATCTATTGAGATTTGGTAAGAATTACACAACTATATTTGAAGAAATTCTCACAAGGGACTGGAATGTAAGAAGTTTATATGACGAGTTTATAAATTCTGAAGGATCAGAAGAAGCTTTGAACAAACTAATGAACTACCTGCTTAACAAATACTCTGAAAGTTTTCCATCTGAATTTTGTCCATCATCAACAGAAAAAGACGAATATCTGGCGGATGTGATTCAATTCTTGGGATCTGTGGAAGCATGATATTACTGTGTTCGTTCTTCGTCTAAGAATTGTTAAAATGTTGTAGTGTCTTTATCTTAACCCCCTAATTCTTTGGGCAAACCTGCCTGCGGCAGGCAGGTTATGCTATAATAAAAGACAAATTTTTCTAAAGAGGGGGTAGAGGATGAGTTTTCCAATAAAGTTGAATTCTTCGGAAAAAAGGATGTGGAACCGGAGGATAAGTTAAAAGAGAGTAAATTGGCACTGGTATGAGTAAAAAATATTGTCTAATTAAAAAAGAGAGTTTGTCCAAAAATAGAGGAGTTAACCCTGCCTGGTCACCTGATGGCAAAAAGATCGCTTATTCCTCAAGATATGTTAGATATGGGTTATGTTGGCCCATCTCCACGCTTTGCCATTTATGTAATAGATGTTGATAGTGGTGATATAAGGCAACTGACAAATGATGGTATCAGACCTTGTTGGTCTCCTGATGGAGGAAAGATTGTTTTTGAAAAATATTGGGGGAATGGAATTCTGGTAATGGATGCTGATGGTAAAAATAAAAGATGGATCGCTCCCAGAAGCGCGCGGGATCTTACTCGTTTTAGAACAGGTAAAATAGTTGACCTTTATATGTGGCCAGATTGGCGATAAAGGAATATGGATAATTTGGAATTATTAAAAAAAGGATTAGCAGCTTTAATGATGGCAGTAGGAATAATTGTTGGTATAGGCACCTTTCCAAGAGCTGTTACGCAAACGATACTTATTCCTTTTCTTATGCCTATATGTGGAGTTAAGTTTGGCATTATATTTTTAATTTTCCAGATTGGATACTGTTATCTTTTAGATATAAAGAAAGGATTTTTCTGGATAATAGGTTTTTTTATACCCGGAGCTATTTTAGGAACCTTAAACGCACTATTGTGGGGTGGAAATGTTTTAAGAGCCTTCCTTGTTATGGGTGCCTGTGTAAGTGCTGTAGCTCTTGGTTTTGGTGTTTTTGGAGGAAAATTGTGAGCATTTCCATCTTAGGGTGGAAATGACATAGGAAAAGAAGGCGTTAAAGCATTTGTTCTACCACTTGAGAAGACTACATAAAATAAGGAAACTATGCTTAATTATTTTAAATCCTTCAATCCTCACCAAACAAAAGTAGTATCAGAAGCAACCGGGAACTGGTATTGGCTGGCAGACCTTTTAGAATCAGCCAACTTAACCCATATATTAGCCCATTCTTATAAAACAAGGATAATTGCTGAAAGTAAGATAAAGACTGATTCTATAAGTAGCTTTACCTTAGCCCAATTATTAAGAGCAGGACTTATCCCTCAGAGTTACTTAGCTAGCAAAAAGACAAGGTCTCTAAGAGAGCTATTAAGATACAGAATTTCCTTAGTTAAGGTAAGGAGTTCTTTAAAATGCCGGATTCACTCTATATTAGATAGAGAAGGAATAGATACCCCTAAATTATCTGATTTATTTGGCAGGAAAGGAAACAAATGCTTAAGATGGGCATTAACTGAAGCATCCCAGAAAGCAATCATAAAAGATTCCTATTTAAAAGCAATCTATGATAAAATCTCTTATAAAAAAGGAAAACAAAAAGCAAAAGTAGCAGTTGCCAATAAATTAGCTCATATTATATGGGGTGTATTAAAATATAAACAACCTTATAGACCTAAAAAAAGATTAATAATGTATTCATGCCTCAGGCAACCGATGATTCTTCTGGGCCAGAAGAGCCCGACAATGTGTGAGTGGGAAGCCCAGGGCCGAATCAATAGACCGTGGCCATAACAAGGCCGAAGAGATGAATGGTTTAAATACCATAAAAAGAGAATAAAAAATAGAGAAACAAAATTAAATTTTTTATTGACAAAAGGTAGGTTTTCAAAGATGAAAGCAATAGTATTGTTATCAGGGGGATTGGACAGTATTTTAGCTTCTAAGATTATTTTGGAGCAGGAAATTGAAGTTATAGCGGTTAATTTCTTAACTGTATTTTGCGCCTCTACTTCTAAGAAAAGTTCCTGTCTTGCAAGTAAATCTGCTGCTCAAAAATTAGGAATTAAACTTAAAGTATTTGAAGTGAGTAAAGAATATCTAAATATAGTTAAGAATCCAAGGCATGGCTATGGTTCTAATTTAAACCCCTGTATTGATTGCAGGATATTTATGTTTAAGAAAGCAGGCGAGTTCATGAGACAAGTCGGGGCTAAATTTTTAATCACAGGAGAAGTATTGGGAGAAAGACCTATGTCTCAAAGGAAAGAAGCAATGAAAATAATAGAAAAAGAAAGTGGTTTAGAAGGTTTAATTTTGAGACCTCTTTCTGCAAAATTATTAGAACCTACTATTCCAGAAAGAAAGGGTTGGGTTGATAGGAAGAAATTGTTAGCTATAAAAGGAAGATCACGTAAACCTCAGATTCAATTAGCAGAAAAACTTAATATCTCTGATTATCCTCATCCTTCAGGTGGTTGTCTTTTAACCGATCCTGGTTTTGCTAAAAGGATGAAGGATTTAATGAAGTTTAAACCAGAATTTGATGTAAATGATGTAAAACTTTTAAAAACAGGCAGATATTTTCGTTTAAGTAAAAATGCAATTCTTGTTGTTGGTAGGAATAATGAAGAAAATGAGAGATTATTAAAATTGGCTAAGGAGAAAGATTTATATTTTTATCCTTTAAAAGTAAAAGGACCTATTGGAATAGGACGGGGTGATTTTGATGAAAAGGATATCTTTACTTCGGCAGGGATAATTGCAAGATATTGTGATGGAAATTTAGTTCAAGAATTGGAAATTGGCTATAGAGTTATTTCAGATAATAAAACCTCTCAATTGTCAGTTTTACCTTTTAGCCAGCAAGAATTGGAAACCTTAAGGATTTGAAAAAACTGAAAAATTGAAGCTTTCTCGAATTTTGTGCAATTTTGCAAACTATTTCTATATCCCTTAGCCAACTCTGTAGGTCAAATGGGTTTAAAATTTATTATAGTAATTATTCTTAACATTTGTTATTTAACTACATTTTTTCTTCCAAAGGTTGACGAAAAGCAGGCTTTCTAATATAATAAATTCCTATGCCTCAAGAATTAATTTATAAACGTGTATTTTGTCTGTGTGGACATGCTCAGAGTGGTAAGACTTCACTTTCTGAGGCTATTCTTTATCATTGTGGGGTAACTACTCGCTTAGGAAGAGTTGAAGAAGGTACCACAGTAAGTGATTATGAGGAGGATGAAAAAGAAAGAAAAAGTTCAATAAATTTAGCTGTTTTAGAGGCAAAGTATAAAAATTACCATTTGCAGTTTATTGATACTCCTGGTTATTTAGATTTCATTGGAGAAGTTGTCAGTGGGTTGAAGGCTTCTGATTTTGCTATAATTGTTGTTGATGCCACAAGTGGAGTTGAAGTAGGGACAGAGAAAGCCTGGGAGCTTATTCACAAAGAAAATTTACCCTGTCTTTTTTTTATAAATAAATTAGATAAAGAAAATACTTCCTATGAAAAAACGCTTGCTCAGATAAGAGAACTTCTTACCAAAAAAGCAGTTTCTTTCTGTTCTTTATCTGATCAGAATATTAATATTTTAAAAGAAAAAGATAAAGATAAATCACTTTTTAACCAGATTGTGGAGACAGTTGCTGAAAGCGATGATACTTTGCTGGAGAAATATCTTGAAGGAGAAACATTAACCGAAGAAGAGTTAAAAGTTGCTTTAAAAAAAGCAATACTGAAAGGGGAATTGTTTCCTGTTGTGGGAGGGGTAGCAATAGAAAAGAAGGGAATAGGGGTTTTATTAGAAGTAATTTCTGAGGTGATGCCTGATCCTTCTTTGGTTGTGCGTGAAGCAGAGACAGATAATGGAAAGATTAAGATTGAGTCAAAAATTGAAGATCCCTTGTGTGCACAAGTATTTAAGACAATAATTGATCCTTATGTAGGACAACTGAATATTTTTCGTGTGTTTTCAGGAAAGATTGTTTCTAATTCTGAGGTTTTCAATGCTAATAAAAAGATAAAAGAAAAAATAGGTCAAATCTATACCATTTTAGGCAAACAACAGATTCCTCAAGAGAAAATTACTGCGGGAGGAATTGGCTGTGTTGCTAAGCTTAAAGATACTCAGACTCAGGATACATTATGTGATTCCTCAAGAATTTGTAGGCTTCCACCGATAGAATTTCCTCCTACTGTTTTTTCTGCCTCTGTAAAACCTAAAACAAGGCAAGATGAAGAAAAGATTTCTACCGCTTTAGCACGTCTTGTATTAGAAGATTCTACATTTAATGTTTCTCGTGATTCTCAAACTAAGGAACTTATAATTTCAGGAATGGGAGAGCTGCATTTAAATGTGATTATTGAAAGAATGAAAAGAAAATATCAAGCCAATGTAGAGCTGGGGACTCCTAAGGTTCCTTATAAAGAGACAATTACCAGATCCGTAAAGGTTCAGGGAAAATATAAAAAACAGACTGGAGGAAGAGGTCAGTACGGCGATGTATGGATTGAAGTAGAACCTTTAGAGAGAGGAAAAGAATTTGAATTTGTAGATAAAATTGTGGGAGGGGCGATTCCCAGAAACTTTATACCCTCAGTAGAGAAAGGAATAAGAAATGCGATGAAAGAAGGAATTCTGGCAGGATTTCCTGTTACTGATATAAAGGTAACCTTATATGATGGTTCTTATCATCCTGTGGATTCCTCTGATATTGCTTTTCAAATTGCTGGTTCTATGGCTTTAAAAAAAGCGTTAGAACAGGCTGGATCAGTTTTACTTGAGCCAATAATGAATGTGGAGATAACCGTTCCTGAAGAATTTATGGGACAGATTACCGGAGATATAAATGCACGACGAGGGAGAGTATTGGGAATGGAAGCAAAAGGAAAAAATCAGGTAATTAAGGCTCAGATTCCTTTAGCAGAGATGTTTAAATATGCCTCTGACCTGCGTTCGGTTACTGGAGGAAGAGGAAGTTATACAATGAGTTTCTCACATTATGAGATTGTTCCCCAGCGAATTGTTTCTTCTATTGTTGAGAAAGCAAAAAGAGAGAAAGAGAAAAGTTAGTGAAGATTTTTACTTTCCAAGACTCTCTTTTAGGTAAAAAAGAATATAAAGATATTCGTTTAGAAAAATTAAGAGAAAAGTTTAAATCAGCAAAAGTTAGTTTTTATCGAGCAGAATTTACTAACGAAGATATTTTTTCCTGTGATTGTGTTTTGATAAGGAAAGATAAACTCTTGGATTTAATTATTGAAGATATGGAGAAGATAGAATCTTTATGGGGAAGGGTTGAAGAAAAAATTTTAAAGAAAGTTTACCAGACTCTTGAGGAAGGGAAGCCTTTAGCAGGTAATTTAACTGAAGAAGAGATAAATCAGCTGAAGAATTATAATCTTGTTACTTTGAAACCAATTGTGTTTTTTAAAGAAAAATTTTTATGGGAGGATATTTTTAAAGCTATGCATTTGATATTTTTCTTTACAGCAAATAAAAATGAGGCTAGAGCTTATTGTGTAAGGGAGGGAACAGATATAGTAAGTTGTGCCGCCAAAATCCATACTGATTTGGCAAAAGGTTTTATTCGCGCAGAAGTTTTTAACTGCCAAGATTTAGATAAATTTTCAAATATTGAGGAAGCAAGAAGTAAAGGGCTTTTAAAAACAGTAGGAAAAGACTATATTGTTAATGATGGAGATGTTATTAATATAAAATTTAAAGTTTAATGCTTAAAGTAAGAAGAGCCTTAATCAGTGTTTGGGATAAAAAAGGAATAATTGAATTTGCACGCAATTTACAAAAATTAAATATAGAGATTATCTCAACAGGAAAAACAGCCTCTTTGTTTAAAAAAAGTGGAATAAAAGTAACTAAAGTATCTGATTTAACCTCCTTTCCCGAAATTCTTTCTGGAAGAGTAAAAACCTTACATCCTAAAATTTTTGGCGCAGTTTTGGCTAACAAAAGGCATCCTTTACATATGGAAGAGTTAGAAAATTTAGATATTGAACCTATAGATATGGTGGTAGTAAATTTTTATCCTTTTAAAAAAAAGATGAGAGAAGGTTTAAGTTTAGATGTAATGTTGGAATATATAGATATTGGGGGGCCGGCGCTTCTACGTGCCGGAGCAAAGAATTTTAAAAACGTTGCCTGTATTAGTAGTCCATCACAATATAAAAAAATTATAGAGGAGTTGAAAAAAAATAGGGGGGGGTTAACTGATGAGACCCTTAAAAAATTAGCTATTGAAGTTTTTCGCCGCACTCAAGAATATGATACTTATATTTATAATTTCCTTATAGGAAAAGAAGTAATCATTTGGGGATTGGAGAAATTACTAACTTTAAGATACGGAGAGAATCCTCATCAAGAAGCCAATCTTTATAAATTGATTAGGCAGTCTACTTTAAATTTTAAGCAGATTCAAGGGAAAACTTTATCTTTTAATAATTTTTTAGATTTAGATACAGCAATAACATTAGCTAAAGAGTTTAATTCCCCTTGCAGTGTGCTTGTAAAACATGTCTCACCCTGTGGAGTAGCGACAGATAAAAAATTATCATCAGCTTTTCTTAAAGCGTTTAAAGCAGATACTATCTCAAGTTTTGGGGCAATAGTAGGAGTGAATAGAAAGGTTGATGGAAGAACGGCAAAGTATATTCTAAAAAGTGGTTTTAAAGAATGCATTATTGCTCCTGATTTTTCTAAAGAAGCACTAAAGTTATTTTCTCAGAAAAGGAATATGCGTTTGATTCAGATAGAAGATAATCAAAAAATAAACTTATCTGATATTAAAAAGACAGTTTTTGGCTATCTTATTCAGAAAGAGAAAAAAACAGAGAAAAACTGGCAGGTGGTGACAAAAAAGAAGCCCACAGAAAGAGAATGGGAGGATTTAAAATTTGCCTGGTGTGTAGTAAAGTATGTAAAATCAAATGCCATTGTTATAGCAAAAAATAGAGTTAGCTTAGGTATAGCTGGAGGACAGCCTTCTCGGGTAGGAGCAGTAAGAATTGCTTTAGAGAATGCAGGAAAAAAAAGAGGAATGGTTTTAGCCTCAGATGGTTTTTTCCCTTTTCCTGATTCTATTGAGTTGGCAAAAGAATATGGAGTGAAAGCAATAATTCAGCCAGGAGGTTCAATAAGAGATAAAGAAATAATTAAGCTTTGTGATCAGTATAGAATCTCTATGATCTTTACAGGAGAAAGAGTTTTTCGCCATTAATCATCTTTCCTTCTTAATTCATGCTTAAAAATTATCAAGAGGTAAAAAAATATTTGGATTCTTTTATTAATTATGAGAAAAAAAGAAGTTTTTCTTATTCTCGTTGTTTAAGATTGGAAAGGGTTAAAGCTTTAATGGAAAAATTAGAAATTCCTTATTCTCAATTTAAAGTGATTCATATTGCAGGAACAAAAGGAAAGGGATCAGTGGCAACATTTTGTGCTTATATTTTGGCTGTTTCGGGCTTTAAAGTAGGACTTTTTACCTCTCCTCATTTTTTTGATATGCGGGAGAGAATAAAGATTTTAAAAAAGAAAAAAGAGAAAGTAGAAGAATTTGTGATACCAAGAAATAATTTAAAAAATATTTTAAATGAGATGTATCCGGTATTGGAGGATTTTAGAGAAACAAAGCTGGGAAGAATTACTTTTTTTGAAGTTTATACAGCAATAGCTTTTAGGTATTTTTCCCAAAAAAATGTTGATTTTGTTGTGCTGGAAACAGGATTGGGGGGGAGGTTAGATGCCACCAATATCGTTATCCCTTCAGTTACCATTCTTACTCATATTGATTATGACCATACAGATAAATTAGGAAAGACATTGAAAAAAATAGCTTATGAGAAAGCAGGTATTATAAAAAGAAAAATTCCTGTAATCTCAAGCTTTCAGAGAAGAAGTGTTGAAAAGGTTTTGAAAGAAAGAGCAAAGAAAAAGAAAGCAGAATTATTTATGTTGAAGAAAGAATTTGGATTTAGCAATGTCTGTTTAAAAAAAGATTATACTCTTTTTGATTTCTGGTTTAATGATTTTTCTTTAAAAGATATAAAAATAATTATGAAAGGAAAGTATCAAGTGGAAAATGCCTGCTTAGCTTTGGCAAGTTTGTATATTTTAGAAAAAAGGAAGATTTTAAAAAAAGTGTATTTTAAGGAAGGATTAAAAGAAGCTTTTCTTGAAGGAAGATTTGAAATTGTAAGAGAAAAACCTTTAATTATTTTAGATGTAGCCCATAATCCTTCTTCTTTTCAAATTCTAAAAGAAACTCTTTCTCTTTATTTTCCAAAAAAGAGAATAATTCTTATATTTGCAAGTTCTTCTGATAAACCAGCAGAAAAAATGATAAAAAAAATAAAAACAAAAAAAATAATTCTCACCTCTTTTTCTAATCCTCGCAGTTTTTCTCCAGAAGAATTATATAAAAAAATAAAGAAAGAGGAAGTAGAATTAGTAAATCCTTCTTGGAGGGCATTAAAAAAAGCATTGAATTATTGCAAAAAGAATGATTTAATCTTGATTACTGGTTCTTTTTATCTTGTTGCTGAGATTAAAAAAACTCTCAAATATGGATTTAATTAAGTTAAAAGATTATAGAAGAGAAGATACAATTGCGGCAATCGCTACTTATCCAGCAAAATCTGCTTTAGGAGTAATAAAAATTTCAGGAGGAAAAGCTTTAGATATTGTTTCTAAAATATTTCATCCGGCTAAAAAGAAAGATATACGAAAAGTTAAATCTTATACGTTACATTATGGATGGATTGTCAGCCCTTCTAGAAAAGATGAAGTAATTGATGAAGTTTTGGTTAGCGTTATGCGTGCCCCTTTCTCCTATACTCGGGAAGATGTAGTAGAAATTTCTTCTCATGGAGGACTTTTGGTTTTAAATAAGATTCTGGAATTAGTTCTACAAGAAGGAGCACGTTTAGCAAAACCAGGAGAATTCAGTTGGCGTGCTTTTATAAATGGAAGAATTGATCTTCTTCAAGCACAGAGTATTTTAGATATAGTTGAGGCAAAGACAGAAAAAGCTCTTTTCGGAGCTTTACGTCAGCTTAAAGGAGAGGTTTCATCTTTTTTTAATAATTTAAAAGAAAGAATAAAAGATATTTATTCAGAAACACAGGCAGTTATAGAGTTTCCTGAGGAAGAAATAGAGATTGATTTGAAAGAGTTTAAAAAAGAGTTGGAAAAAATAAAAAAAGAAATAGAAAAGATTAAGAAGTCTTTTTATTGGGCAAGATTAGTCAGGGAAGGGGTAAATTGTGTAATTTGTGGAAGAACTAATGTGGGGAAATCCACTCTTTTTAATTCTCTTTTAGAAGAGGATATAGCTTTGGTTACAAAAATTGCTGGAACAACAAGAGATGTTATTGGAAAAAGTATAAATATAGAGGGGATTCCTTTAAATATTTATGATACTGCGGGAATTTTGAAAACAAAAAGTCTTATAGATAAAAAAGCAATGGAGAAATCATTTAAAAAAATAGAGGAAGCAGATTTAATTCTTTTTGTTTTTGATTATTCGCGTCGGTTAAGCAAAGAGGATTTTTCCCTTCTTAAAAAAATTAAAAACAAAAAAGTAATTTATGTGATTAATAAGATTGATTTAGAGAAGAGGATAGATTTAAGAAGAATTAGGGATTTTAAACCTCAGATAAAAGTGAGCGCATTGAAAAAAATAGGATTGGATAAATTAAGAAGAGAAATTGCCAGTTTGGTTAAAGAAAAGGGTGTGGAGAGAGAAAATATGTTTTTTTTAACTCAGTGGCAGAAAGAGATTATTGAAAGAATTGATAAAAAGATAAAGGAAAGTTTTAAATATTTAGATGGGAATTATAGTATAGATTTTGTGAATTTTGCTTTAAGGGAAATTATTGATGAATTGGAGAAACTTGTAGGAGTTTCTTTAGAAGAAGAAGTGTTAGAGGAGATTTTTTCTAAGTTTTGTATTGGGAAATAGGTGGTATAATAATTTATTATGAGAAAGTCAAAAATAGATAAAGAAAAAATCAAAAAAGCAGTAAAATTAATTTTAGAAGCAGTAGGAGCAAATTTAAAAAGAAAAGATATCGCCAAAACTCCTCAGAGAGTAGCGGATATGTTTGAGGAGATTTTAGAAGGTACTTTTTTAAACCCTTATAAAGAATTAGAAGTGATTTTAGAACAGAAACATGACGAAATCATTCTTTTAAAAAATATTCCTCTTTACTCTGTTTGTGAACATCATCTTTTACCTTTTATTGGCAAAGCTCATGTGGCATATATTCCGGATAAAAAAATTACTGGTTTAAGTAAAATAGCACGCGTTGTGGAAATATTTTCTAAAAGATTGCAGGTTCAGGAAAGATTAACTACTGAGATTGCCGATATAATTATGGAGAAATTGAAGCCCAAAGGGGTGATGGTAGTGATTGAGGCAGAACATTTATGTATGACGATGCGGGGAGTTAAAAAACCAGGAACACTTACAACCACTTCTGTAGTACGGGGAATTTTCAGAAAGAACCAGAAAACGCGCCAGGAAGCACTAAATCTTATATTTTCTTCTTAAGCTTCTTCTTCTATCTTTTTTATTTCTTCTTTTTCTTCTAAAGAGAGAACATTTGCTAAATCAATAAGAATAAGCAGGCGGTCATCTAATTTGCCTACCCCTTTAATATATTTTTGTTCTACTTCTGATTCTACAAGTTGTGGTGTTTTTTCTATTTTCTCTAAGGGAAGACGTAAAACTTCAGTTACTTCATCAACAATCATTCCTACAGTATTATCTTCTACCTCTACGACGATGATTCTCGTTTTTTCTGAACGGGGATGAGAAGATAACTCTAACCTTTTTGCCAAATCCATTACTGCCAAAATCTGTCCTCGCAAATTTACTACCCCTTCAATAAATTTGGGAGCACGAGGAATAGGAGTGATAGGGACAAGCCTTACAATTTCTTTTACCTGATGGATGTTTACTCCAAATTCTTCATTCCCAATTTTAAATATTACCAATTGAATTTCTTCTGGAAGAGAATTTAATTTCTCTACCATCCTCCCTCCTTTTTCACAAATATAACAGCTATTTCCTTGAAAGTCAAGGAGTAAAATCAAGGGTAGTTACAATAACAAAATATTAAAAATAATTCAATAAAATGTTAAATTTATAGAAATAACTTACAAAATAAAGCCTTTATTTTAAAACAATAACTTACATATGAATTCATGACCGTGAATTTATGTGTAAATATGTTTAAAGAACCCTTCCTCTTAACTGACATTTTATTTTCAAAAGATTTTGCCAAGTTATAGTATTCAAAATTTAACATCTTGACGTAGTAGTAACAGAAATAAAATTCAAGAAAAAAGCTATTTTCAAGAGAGGTTATTGACTTGATTTGATATAGTTGCTCGGTTAAAATAGAACAAATGGAAGAAAAATTTGAAAGTTTATTTTTGGGGAACAGGCTACCTTTTAAAGGCTTAACACATTCAGTAAAATTTTTTCTTTCTTTAAGAGAAATTTTGAATCATCTCTTTATCTATGCCGATTCCAACTGTGGCAAAACTGTTTTAGCAAAGATAGTTGCTGAAGAGTGTGGGTTGAAGAATATTCCTTCTCTTTTTATTGATATAAAAGGTGATGTTGCTTCCTTAGCTTTTTATTTAGATGAAGGAAAAATAAACTCTTCCTCATATTTTGCTCCTTTTAAAGAAAAATTAAAATTTAATCAAAAACAATTAGAAAAATTTGGATTGAAAGAGGAGTTTATTTTTCAATTAAAAGAAAAAGTGAAAGTGGCAATTTTTACTCCTTATTCTGATGAAAGTATTCCTCTTATTTTTCCTCTACTTCCTGAAATTTCCCAAGAGGATGAAAAATCTAAGTTTTTTTCTGATTTTTTTTCTGATTTGGTAATTAATCATCTTTATCCTCAGAAAGAGTGTAAGGAGGAAAAAGAATTTCTATCTCAGCTTATTACCTTTGCAGGAGGGAAAAAATTTGATTTTAAAAAAAGAGAAGGAATAATTGAATTTCTTGAGATTTTACAAAATTCTCCTCAGGAAATAAAGGTCTTTCTAAATAAGCAAGAGTTTGCTCAAAAATTGGGAAAATTTTTATTAGAGAAAAAGAAGAAAATAAAAGAGATAGGTGCCCCTTTAGATTTAGATTTATTGACGGGAAAACATTTTGGAAATAAAAGCTATATTAGTGTGATAAGTTTTGCTAATTTAGAAGATTTTGATCGAAAGTTTATCCTTTTCCATATAATTTATGAAATCTATAAATGGATGAAAAAAAATAAAGCCTTTTTAAACTTAGTATTTTGTATTGATAAGATAGAGGAGATTAAAGACAAAAAGATTTCTCATCTTTTAGATTTCTTTTTAAAAGAAGCAAAAAATTATGGAGTAAGTTGTCTTTTAGTTGCTAATCAATTTAATGAAGATGACTATGGATGGATAAAAGAATGTGGAATTTGGGCTATAGGAAAGTTAGAAGAGGGAAGAAAAAAGAATTTTTTAGAAAAAGTAAAGAGAATGAATGTAGAGTTTAAAGATATTTCTACTTTACTTGATTTCCCTCAGTTCTGTGAATTTCTTTTAAGATTTCCCCAAGAGGTAATTTTGTTTAAAGAAAGATGGTTGGGCAGTTTCCATCAGGTAATAAAAAGCTCTCTTTATTATTCTTTAATGGAGGAAGAAGTAAAATCTAATTTTCGCGCTTTTTATATAGGAGAAGAAAAAGAAATCCCTTCTACCCAGCAAGTTTTAATTCCTGAAGTTATTTTTGAAAAATTTCAGTTTGGAAAAGAAATAGCACCTTTTGTATTAGATAAAGAACCGGAGGAGGCAATAAAGCTTCTTTTAGAAGAATTAGCAAGAGAAAATGTTTCTCCTTTTGAGATTCAGTTTAAAAATGTCCAGTTGATCATTGCCAGAACCGCAGTAGCTCAATGGAAAGTAGATTTTTTGCATCGTGATCCTTTAGGAAGAGTTACTCAACATATTAAAGAAGAAGGTATTTATTCTAAGGTAAATATTCCTGTAGTTGTAGAAAGAAAAACAAGAGAGAGAGTAGTAAATTTAGTAGATAAAGAAGTATGTCCTCGCTGGGAAGAGATTTCTAAAAAAGCCTCTTTGATTAGACCTGCTTCAGTTAAGATAAATCGCTGGGAGGTATTGAATCATATTAGTGAAAAATTAGGAGTTCGGGTAAGGAATGCTCATATAGTAACAAAAGAAAAAGATATTGCTGTAGGATGGAAGTTTCTTCTGCAGTTTAGAGGAAAAATGCTTGAGGCATTTGTGGATATAATTACTCAAGAAGTAAAGATTAAATATCCTCCACTTAAGAAAGAAGAGATTATAGAAGAGATAAAAAAGGAATATCCTCATTTAAAAATTGATAAAAAGGATATAAAAGAGGGGTTGTTTTTCTATACGATAAGTTATCAAGATAAAGATCAAGTATATGTGCTACGGATAAGTAAAAAATCAGGAAAGATACTGGCAAGAAAAAGGTTGCTTACTGAAAAAAAAGCCTGTCAGATTGCCAAAGGGATAACTCAAGAAGAACCTTTTATGGTAAAAAAAATTAAGGGTGCTTGGCATTTTTATTATTCTTCAGGTTTACTTATAATTATTGATGAGGAGACTGGTGAGACAACTACAAGAGAAATTGTTTCTTCTGATGAAGTAGAAAAATTAGCGTATCAAGAGATATTAAAAATTTTAAGAGAGAAAGAAGGTGAGTTTTCTTTGGTAAGAAAAGAATTTAAAGAAGGAAAATGGCTTTTGAATTTTGTATCTTTCCAGTGGGATATTCGCATAACTATTGATGAAGAAGGGAAAATAACTCACACCTCTCAGTTGCAAAAAGCTTATTGTTTAGAAGAAGCAAAAAAAATGTTGAAAGAATATGGAATTTCAGTCAGTGCTGAGAGAGGAGCCAATAGTTGGAGAAATGGCTGGGAGTTTGATTTTTTATCTCCTTTAGGTTATTTTACTGTAAGAATAACGGATAAAGAAAAAGAACTTTTAAAAAGAAGACTTACTCCTCAAGGAATAGAGCATTTTATTAAATTTAAAATAAAAGGGGAGATTGTCTCTTTAAAAGATAAACAGGCTTTTTGGGAGGTGGTTTTTAAAAAAAATAATAAACTATATTGTTTAGAAGTAGATAAGATTGATAGTAATATAAGGAGTGTGAAAGTAAAGAAGGGAATATTTTGGAAAAAAACAGAAGAGGAAATTTCTTTTTAATCTAATTTTTTATTTCTTCAGTGAATTCTCTTAAACGCTTAATTCCTTCTTTTAAATTCTTTAAAGAGGCGGCATAAGAAATCCTTATATAATTATCTTCGCCAAATGCAATGCCAGGAATTACTGCCAATTTTTTCTCTTCTAATAAAATTTTTGCAAATTCTAATGAATTTTTAATTATTCTTTCTCTGTAAGATTTATTCAAAAAATAAGCAATATTTACAAATATATAAAAAGCCCCTTCAGGTTTTAAGCAACTTAATCCTTTTATTAAATTTATCGCTTCTATCAAATAGTCTCTTCTTTTTTTAAATTCTTTTACTCTTTTTTCTATTATTTTTTTGCTTCTTTTACTTTTTAAGGCAAAAAAAGCTCCTTTCTGAGAGAAAGAGGTTGGGTTTGAGGTAGAATGAGATTGAATTGATGCTATCGCTTTAATAATATTTTCCTCTGCCAGTGCCCAGCCGATTCTGAAACCAGTCATAGAAAAAGTTTTTGACACTCCATTTATAATAATAGTTAATTTTTTCATTTTTTCTGAGAAAGAAGCAATATTTATATGCGCTGTATCATAGATAATTTTCTCATAAATCTCATCAAACAAACAGAAAATGTTGTATTTTGTAAGAATTTTTGCTATCTCTTTCAGTTCTTCTTTCTTATATACCGAGCCAGAAGGGTTAGAAGGAGTATTAAGAATTAAAAGTTTTGTTTTTTTAGTTATTGCTTTTTCTAAATCTTGAGGAGTTATTTTAAAATTATTCTCTTCTTTGGTTTTTACAATCACGGGTGTTCCTTGCGCAATTTTTACCATCTCTGGATAACTTACCCAAAAAGGAGAAGGAATAATTACCTCATCTTTTTTATCTACTAAAGTTAAAATTGCATTAAATATTGCATGTTTTGCTCCACAGGAAACTATTACTTGGGATGATAAATACTTGAGATTATGTTCTTCTTTATATTTTTTACAAATTGCTTCTTTCAATTCTTTTATTCCTGAAGAAGGAGTGTATCTTGTAAAACCATTATCTAAAGCTTTTTTTGTCTCTTCTTTAATAAAATAAGGAGTATCAAAGTCAGGCTCACCTGCTGCCAGATTAATTACATCTTCTCCATTTTTTTCCATCTCCTTTGCTTCCGCGGTAATTGTTAAAGTTAAAGAAGGTGAAATTGAATTTACTCTTGTTGAAAGATTCACCTTTCCTTCCCCTTTATCGAAAAAATTTTGTATAAAAAATGTTGAACTTTTTTATACAACTTTTAGAGACCATAGGACATTTTCCTATTTGATTGAAAGTAATTTTCCATCTGTAATTATATTAAAATATAAAAATTTATCAAGTTTTTAAAGTATTAAATAGATGGGAATAGAAAATGATTTTGTGGAGGTGGCGGGACTTGAACCCGCGTCCTCAAAAGGCTTAAGAGAAAGCTTCTACATGCTTAGCTCCTCTTTTAAATTTTCTCTTTAGTCCCTCCGAAGGAGCAGGAGAGACTAAAGATAGCCTTCTTGAATCTCGAGATAAACCCCGAAGGCAAGGGTTTATCTCCAGCCTCATAAACTAACTCCTAACTCCAGCTGAGGCAACCGGAGTTAAGAGCCCTGCTTAACAAACTGCATAAGCAGGAGTGGTTGCGTAGGCGTTTGCAGCTCTTTTTTGTAGGCCTCTTACAGCTGGCCTACCCGCTGGCATGCAGCTTTCTCTCTACCTTTTGAGTCGAATCCCTTACACCCCCTTTCAGAGAACGAGCATTTAAAAGATAACATAAATTGCTATTTTTTGCAACATCTTTATTTTGGACATAGTGTCAAGAAAATTGTGGACTTTTTAATTCGATACTGCACTCATTCACTAAAGCTAACCCCCTGTATTTAGGAATCAACCCTTGAGTTTATAAAGCATATAGCATCTGATAATTTAAGGAATT
>Ga0190363_1000920_pt1 | contig 17598 bp, 18 predicted proteins | sample 48721867_MG_FD_161272 | JGI IMG/M metagenome (GOLD analysis project Ga0190363, IMG submission 161272) | Hydrothermal vent microbial mat bacterial communities from Southern Trench, Guaymas Basin, Mexico - 4872-18-6-7_MG | ecosystem: Environmental > Aquatic > Marine > Hydrothermal vents >... | reverse complement strand
TGTATAATTCCATCTAAATAGCTATTGTTTGTGATAAACCCTATGATAATGTCCATTTTGGTCTATCTTCCATTGTGCAAATCTTATGAATTTGATGTAATCATCATCTAATGGTTGAATATTTCTCTCGTTAAGACCCTTTTTATAATCTTTCATTTTTTCCAATATCCATCTAGATTTGTTTGAAGAACTGACTGAATATGGAGGATTTCCAATTATGACAAGAATAGATTTCTTTAATTTTATTTGATTTGCAATTCTGCTTTCCTCTGTTATTTCTCTCAAAAAAGGCAGAAGACCATGAACTTCTGTTGGTTCCAATGTATTTGTGAGGTAAACCTGTATTCTGTCTTTATTCTTAAATTCATAATACCAACGCTGGAGTAGATCAGTTAATTTTAGATGGGAAATAACGTAAGGCGTAATTAAAATCTCAAACCCGTAAAAATGCTTGAGAATATGGTTCTCAATTTTTTCATTAATCAAGCCCCGCAATCCCTGACTCTTTAATTCGTTTAAAGCGACTAGGAAAGCTATCCAGAAAAATGTTCCCGTGCCTATCGCCGGATCCAATACTTTGACATCATCGTCTGCAAACCCCAATGGCTTATCAAAATATTTTTTCAGAATCGAATGCACCGAATTTACAATGAAATTCACAACTGGACGGGGAGTATAATAAACTCCAAGGTGCTTTCTCTTCTCCGGCTCGTAATAATTTAGGAAATCCTCATAGAAGAATATTATGGGATCTTTGTCTTTTTTCCCTCGTCGGTCAATTTTGGTTAAAATCTCACCTATTTTTGCAGCATTCAGAACGTCTAAGATATCATCTATTATCCATGAGATATTTGAGGGAAATTCATCTCCAGAGATATTTATGAAGATACGTTTGATAATTCCAATATTCTTTGGTATGTAAAAGGATGCGTTTCTTCTATCCAGTTCATTTGGACAATTTCTCCTTGCTAAAAATAAACTATATGTGACTGTCTGGGCATAGGCATCTGCACAATCCTCAACGTTTATATCTTTGATCAGTTCCTTTATTCCTAAATAAAAATCATAGATTGACGAGGGAGTTTCACCATTTTCTACGCTTTTCAAATCCTCTTCTAGTTGCTCTTTCGCAAGTTCCTTTAATAATTTTGTCCTCTTTGAAAGTTCTTTTGCCAACTCTTCAGCCGATGTGATTGTTGGTAACTTGTATCCAAAGAAATAATTTATGAATTGTACAAAAGTCTCAACCTTGTCATTAGGAATAACAAAACTGGCATTTTCTAGATCTGACATTGAGAATAAATTGAAATCAAATACTTTGCGACCAGTTCTAATAAGAATGAAACGGATATAGTTGGTAACTACCAGATTGTCAACGCTTTCAGTATATTTTCTGAGTTGATCGCTTTCAAGTACCTCATCCAAATTCTCACCAAGGTCTTTTGTTTCTATAAATCCAACTTTCCTAGAGCCAAAAAAAGCCTTAAAATCTGGTGCTCCAAGTCCTTTAGTTCTTTTTGGTTCTTGAATTAGATTATAATTCGAATTTAAACTTTTGACAAAATTTTCAAATGGAGTTCTAAGAGTCCATTCTGTATAATCTCCTTGTAAGTATATGCGTCTTATCTCTTTGAAATATCTTTGAAATTCTTTATTAACTGTGACCTTTTTTGATTTGGGGTTATCTTTCATTTATCCACCTTCTTGACATCTAGTATTTAAGTCGAAGGTGTGCGGAATTTACATATAACTCACTTCTAACAGGGCATCGTGTATTCTCCAGCTTGGAGACGTATCTAATTGCGTGTTTCTCATCTAGGGCAAACACACGTCTTGTAATTTTATCCAAGCTACGTAAATATAAATCTCTTTCGTTTGGAGTGGGATCACAGCGAAGATTGCATCACTTGTTGAGGTTTATGTAACATCAACAAAAGAGAAAGGTCATTCAAAATCATGTAGAAAAAATCAGTCAGCTAAAAACTTGTTCTCTTGAGCCATCATTTCCCTAACACTTCGATTGAAGGCGACCTCCCCAATTGATTTGATGTTCTTACATATCTCCTTTAGTGTCTCCAATGCCATTCGGAAATTGATCTCATCGCTTCCCTCTTTTGACACAAAGGTCACTATTTCCCCAAGCAATCGATCCGTATCCTTTATCACCTTCTCAGACATCTTTAAATTCGATTCGCTATACGCTTTTAGCATTTCAGAGAATACGGTTTTTATCTCCTCCAACAATTCGATTAGACTTCCATTTTCGGAGACATCTCTCACGTATATAGAAAAATCCCTCAAAGAATCTGCAATCTCCTCTATGAGTTTCGTAACCATTCTTGCCCCTAAAATCATCCTTAAATCGTTCCATTTTACAGAAATTGAGAGCTCTTTTATCTTTCTATGTTGTTCCCTTAATGCTAAAAGGTAAAGTCTATCTAGATCAACCTCAAAATATTTTATCTCTTCTAGGGCGCTTGTGTCTGAGGATCTGATACTCTCGATTATTCCATCTATCATGGACTCAATAATCTGGTACATCCTACGAAGCACTCCACTAAAATCGAAGTCGGGGGTGTTCATACATCTCAGAACTATTTTACCATTTTGGGCGTATATGATCTCAATTCCAATCATTGATCGTACGATTTCACTTATTTTCGTGAGAATCCTTGGAGTTATGTTCTCGTCCTCGATCACTATCTCATCCAAACCTTGAATATATATAGCATAGATGAACCTCCTAAGAAACTCCTCATCATACTGTTGCAAACCTCTGACGTTTCCTTTTATAATCTTTGAAGATTCTGAAACTTTTTTCGGAACTATGAGGATGCATTCATCCTCTACGTTAAGTACGATCTCATCTCCTTGTTCGAGATTGTTGTCTCTAATCCAACTCTTTGGTATGCTTATCATGTAGCTTGATCCACCGATGAATTGAAGTTTTCTTACATCCATATGAGTTTGTATACATTAATTGTAATTTAAATGTTTTTGTTAGATCCCCAGTCACATTTACCACAAATACAATTTCTTCTCGGAAATTTGATGGAAAGCCGATGAGTTGGATTCGGAATTAAATGAAAATTGGGAGAAATTAATAGAAATTAATGAAACTGTAGATCATAGGTGAGTTAGTGCTTTTTAAATACCAATCGCATTACCCATTACAAAACTCATCCACAAAGCTTTTATCAAAACCTTCCAGTAGCAGTTTCGATGATCATATCGAAAGACTGGAATGAAGCGAGATCTCAACTTCTCGCAAAGATTCTTGATTCGGGAAAGATGTATAAGTCCAGATTCGGGGACACTCTTAGATGTGAACCGAATTTGGTAGTCGTTGAGAAACCATCATACTTTTTCAAGTTAGAGAGGGATTTTTCTGGATGGAGATTTTGTGGGGAGAGTTATTCGAGCAGGATTGATCCTCTACTCCCAAAGGCGGCAAACAAGCTAAAATCAAGCCCTTTTACGAGAAGAGTTTCCATACCGGTTTGGAGACCCAAAGACCATTTCTGCGACAATCCACCCGCAGTTACGGAGGTAAGTCTGCTTCCAATAAATGGAGAGATCCATGCAACCGCTTTCATCCGATCACTGGATGCCTACAACTTTTTTATGTATAACGCGGACTTCATTACTCACGTTCTTGAGACGGTCAGTCTTCTCTCAGGCTTTGAAATGGGAAGCGCCGCGATGCTTCTCTCAATACCCCACATCTATACTAGGGATGTTAAGAAAGTGGAGAGGGCTGCTGGAAGTTATAGGGAGGTTTATGGACATCAAAAGCTTGCCACCCACCTAAAAGAAGATTACATCTCGACTGCTTGGCATTCAGCGATGGAAGTTGTTTTCTATCATGGTCATAAAAAAAGAACCGAATGGGGAGAGATTTTTGAGGGACAAAAGGAGAGCAAATTCGTTCACAGACTCTTCATCGAAGTAGAGAATCCATACGAGCACCAAATCCATGATAAAGCTCCATTCACAAAGAAGTATGCTATTGAATATGCCCATGACTACATGATTTATGCTAAATGTATAGACAAACCCGTCTTCGAACCAATTCTCAAAGAAGGGGAGAGTTATACGTATGCTGAGAGAGCAAGATACTGTGAGGCTGATGAGGTTATTGTCGACCAGTTTTATACCGTTCTAACAAAGCTCAAGGAGGATCCATACCGAAGAGACTGTTACATAGGAATCTCAAGACCATGGGATCTAGAGAGCGATGAACCCCCATGTTTGAGAGGTTACCAGTTTATCGGGGAAAAGGATAAACTCAACGGGATTTTTTTCATGCGGTCCAATGACATCTACGGTGCGATGCATGCTAACGCATTTGCCTTTTCAACTCTTACCCAATACGTTGCAGAGCTCACGGGATTTGAGAAACACAGGTACTACCACTTCGCGGTTGATGCTCACATTTATGCGGAATTCTTGGAGGCAGTTAAAGAAATTCTTGAGCCCGAATCGCCGAGCTACCTCTCTGAAATTTCTGGAATGTAGTTTCATCACCAGATCAAATAAGATTTTAAACCCTTTAAACAAATTCACCATATGGCCTACACCGGGCTGGCGTTAGAAGTCGACCTCTCGGAAAGAGATTTCTCTGAAGTTAACATCTCTGATAAGAAGTATGAGAAGTATGCGGGAGTTATTGGAGTAGGATATGAGTTTGCCACAAGGCTCTATAAAAAGAAAATGGATCCTTTCGGTGATCGCAATTTTGTAATTTTCTGTGCCGGTTTACTTGTTGCAACAGGTGTTCCGGCTACGAAAACAACTGTTATCACTAAAAACCCCCTGAATTCAACATTTGGTCCGGGGGTTGTAGGTGGAAGGCTTGCCCATGACATTAAAAAGGCCGGATACGATTTTATTTTATTAAGGGGCAAATCGGATGATCCTGTTGTTCTGAAAATAACCCCTCAAAATGTTGAGTTCCAGAAAGCAGGCAGACTCTGGGGAAAGGACATAGTGAAGGTAACTGAAACCCTTAAAAAGAAAGAGAGAGGTTCCGTCGTTGCCATAGGACCGGCTGGAGAAAATTTAGTTCCGATTTCCATCGCCCTCGTGGATGGAATTCATCATGTAGGTAAGGGTGGTTTAGGGGCTGTTCTAGGTTCAAAGAAAGTTAAAGCGATTGTTGTTAGAGGCGACAAAAGGGAGATGACGATATTTGACAGAGAGAAATTCAAAGAGTATTCAAAAATTCTAAGAGAAAAGATTTTGGCGGATAAACTTAGGAAGATCTATTCCGAACTGGGCATAATGTCAGCTTGGGATGCGTGGGCAAAACAGGGTTATCTAACTTATAGGATGAGAAACAAGCAAGCTTCAGCAGGAATGTTGAGTGAATTTGGAGCTGAAAAATACCTTTATAGGGTAAAAAAGAGGAGTATTGGATGCTATGGATGTCCATCCCCTTGTAAGGCCGAGGTTAACATGCCTGGTGGGAGGACAACAAAAACATCCGTCTATCTTGGGCTTGCAATGTCCCTGGGGATAAAATGCGGAATTCAGACGGCTGAAGAGGCCGTTGAGTGCCATGATATTGCAAATAGACTTGGAGTAGATGAACTGATTTTTTCAGAACTTTTCGATGCCTTGGTAACCTTCAAGGAGGAGGCCAAGATCTTTGAGGATGAGATCGGTTTTGAGATTTCTAGAGATGCGAAGTCTGTGAAAACACTCCTAAACCTGATAGCTTACAAAATGGGAATTGGAGAGTACCTTGCAAAGGGTATGGATGGCTTGGTTGAGCGTTTTGGAGAATGGGTAAAGGAAGAGAACGACTTCATAAAAAATATGGATTGGGTTTTCGATCCAAGGGTAAGTTTTGGGAGCGAGTCTTTCGGACAGCTAACGAATTTGCGAGGGGGTCATGAGGGTCCTGTAACGATAACGGTTTTGGAGGGAAGAAGTGAGGAAAGTCTGAGAAGATACGTGAGGAGAATAGGGGGAGACGAGGAAAAGATATTTGAAAACGGATTCAGGGCTGAGCTTTACACGCTTGCAACGGAAAACTGGTTGTGGGTGCTTAACGGGATGGGATTTTGCCGGAGAGAGAGCATAGCAAGGAATTTAGATATAACCCTGATAAAGAATCTTTTTAACACCTCAACGGGCTTTGAGTTAGAAGAAGAGGACATTATTGATGGAGCTAGAAAAGCAATAAGCTTAGCAAGGGCACTGAACTGTAAGGAGGGGTATAACTATTCTAACGATCTCCCGCCAAAGAAGTTTTTTGAGCCCCTTAAGGTAGGAAGTAGCAAGAAGGTTCTTAGGAATTATTTAACAGGGAAAGAAATCTCTGAGGGAGAAGTTTTGGAAATGCTGAGGAATTACTACTCTGAAAGGGGATGGGGAAGGGACGGTTGCCCCTAATGGATGTCATCCTTAAAGTTTTTATCTTAGTGTCTTAGCTTTGACCCTGCCTTAACTATAACCTCTCTTAGCCATTATCCTTTTATATTTTCATCTGAAGTTTGATTTGATGAAAATAAAGAGAGCGCTGCTTGAAATGCTTTTGGTAATCTCAAAAGAAAGCCATCCTCATGAGATTGTTGCACTTCTTGCTGGAAAGAAAAATGTCGCTGAGGAGCTGATAGTTCTTCCTTTTGAAGGTGGTATGACCAGTGCGATAATCCACACCGAAATGCTCCCCTTGGGAATGAAGGTTATTGGAACCTTTCACAGCCATCCCTCTCCCAATCCAACCCCTTCTCGGGCAGATTTGGAGATGTTTTCGCGATTTGGGAAGTACCACATCATAGTTGCCTATCCCTACGATATGGAAAGCTGGAGATGTTACGACAGATACGGGAATGCTGTAAATGCCGAGGTTGTTGATTGAGGCTTAAACTAGATTAAGGATTAACCACTTCGACTGGGCAAAATTTAGGCAGAATTTAAATCCCAAAGAATTTTTATGCAGATGGGTCGGCGATTACTGGATGGTAAAAGTTGTGGCAACCGGCACATTTGAAATAATTCATCCGGGGCATCTCAGGTTTCTGAAAGAGGCAAAAGCGCTTGGTGATGAGCTTATCGTGATTGTGGCAAGGACAAAGAATGTAAGACATAAACCAAAGCCTGTTATCCCTGAAGAGCAGAGAAGAAGAGTCGTTGAGAGCATAAAATATGTTGACAAAGCCGTTCTTGGTGATGAGGATGATATATTCAAACCTATAGCTGAGATAAGGCCGGATATAATAGTTCTTGGTCACGATCAGCATTTTGATGAGAAATGGCTTGAGGAAGAGCTAAGGAAGAGGAATTTGAAGTCAAAGGTTGTAAGAATAAAGGCAAAGGAGCCGTGTGAGTTCTGCAGTTCTGCCAAAATAATTCAGGCTCTTGTAGAGAGTAGAACCGGAATAAAAATCGACTTACCGAAGCGTTGAAAACTTGTTAAAACTTTAAAAAAGTTTTAGATATCCATATCTTGGTTATTTTTCGTAAAATACCTGATATATGGATAGTATTTTTCCTTTTCAAGTAGAAAGTTATCGTCCTCCGGATAGTATTTCGCAAGTTCAGGCTCCTCGCCTGCAAACTCTTAATCGATTCCAAAGAATCCCAGATGGTTATGAGAAGGAAATGTGCTACCACATCTTCGTTTCTTCGCAGGAAATACAGTTTTTGTAAACCATCGACAGAGCCATAATCTGGTACCGCTCTATCTATTAAAAACCTCTCATACTCGTCGGCCTTCTCAATAGGAACCTTGCCATGCCACAGTCTCACAACTGCCAGAGTACCACCTCCCATGTTTAACCTTTTCAGCACAGGTAGCCAAAAGTTTATTAAAACCTATTCTCGGTTGCAAGACCATGAAGTTTGATGAACTCCTGATGATACCCGGACCTGTTCAGGTTCACAGCAGAATCCTGAACGCAATGGCCAAGCCTCTGATAGGCCACAGAACTCCTGAGTTTTCTGAGATAATGAAGAGGTGCACAGAAGGGCTGAGAGAGTTGTTTGGTACCAAGGAAGATGTATATATTATTACCGGCTCTGGAACAGCGGGAATGGAGGCAGCAATCTCCACCTTTTCCTCCGTTAAAAAGATAGCATGCATCGACAACGGAAAGTTTGGAGATAGGTTATGCAGAATCGCTTCTCGCTATACAGAAGTTGATGAGCTGAGATTCGAGTGGGGGAAATCGATAGAGTTAGATAAAGTCGAGAAATCGCTTGAAGAGGGGAGTGAAGCAGTGGCATTTGTTCACAACGAAACCTCAACTGGAATACTTAATCCAGCTGAAGAAATTGCCAGACTCGCGAAAAAGTATTCAGCCCTTGTGATAATGGATGGAATAACCTCTGTTGGTGGCGATGAGGTTAAAATGGATGAATGGGGAATAGACGTTGCAATTGTCGGCTCTCAGAAGTGTTTGGGAATTCCTCCGGGATTGGCGGCTGTGGCTGTGGGCGAGAAGGCGTGGGAATTTTATAATGAAAGGACTCCGTTCTATCTTGATCTTTCTGCGTATAAGAAGAAGCTCAAGGATTGGCAGACACCGTATACTCCAGCTGTCCCCTTCTTCGTAGCTTTGGATGAGGCAATAAAGATGATTCAGGAAGAAGGGCTTGAGAGAAGGATAGAAAGGCACAGAACCTTTTCGAGGGCTGTTAGGGAGTGGGCGATTAAGGCTGGGCTTGAATTATTTCCGGAGCTAAATGAGTACAGCAACTACTCAAACACAGTTACAGCGATTAAAATGCCTGCCGAGATTACAGACAGTGAGTTAAGAGGAACCTTGAAGAAAGAATACGGGATAACGATCTCAGGAGGGCAGGAACGTCTGAAAGGGAAGATATTCCGCATTGGAACGATGGGGAACATCGGGAAAAGAGAAGTGCTTTCAACGCTCGCAGCAGTTGAAGATGTGCTGACAAGGAAAGGTGCAGCAATTCCAGCCCTGAACGCTGCCGTAGAGATTCTGCAGAATCTCTAGACTTTAGAATTTTTGGCAGTGATACCATGAGGGTTGGAATTGTCGATACAACTTTTTCAAGGGTGAACATGGGAAAGATCGCCATAGATGAGCTCAGGTCGATATGCTCGCTCCCCTATGTGAGGTATACGGTTCCGGGAATTAAAGATTTGCCTGTGGCGGCAAAGAAACTAATCGAGGAGAGGGATTGCGACATAGTGATTACTTGCGGATGGGTTGGGAGAACGGAGACGGATAAGCTTAGCTACATCATTTTAGGCGTCGGAATCCAACTCGTGCAGATTTTAACAGGTAAGCATGTTATCGATGTTACAATCCATGAGGATGAAGCGGAAACTGAGGCTGAACTCCTTAGGATTGCAGAGAACAGGGTTAGGGAGCATGTGAGAAATGCCGTTGACATGCTTTTAAAACCTGAAAAGCTGGAGAAGCTCGCTGGCACAGGGCAGAGACAGGGTTATGGGGATGTAGGAGAAATATTGAAGTGAACATTTTCGTTAGTTCTGACCGAACGGTCAATCCTTATTGAACTCTGTGCAGTTAAAGCTTTGATCTTTGGGGTTCCTTAAAAAGAATCGAAAAGAACTTGCTTGAAACTTTCTCTCCCTCTATTGAGTAACCCAGTCTCTGAAGAAATATTTTGAAATATTCTATGAAAAACTTACTGAAGTTAAGATCTGATATGTGGGTAAATATAATTTCGTAGCAATTCTTTTTTTCGTCTAGGATTATACTGCTAAACCATTTGGCAGTTTTGACATAGATTTTATCCAGTCCTTTCACAATATCTGAGATGTTTGCCTCATCTAAGTCAACATTTAAGAGAAATCTGACCATCGCGTCTATGAAGTCTTCAGAGTAGAATTTCTCCGTCTCTTTTCTTATAAAGTTGTTGAGGTTGCTCCTCGTAATAACAACACAATCAAAATTCTCTATCAGTGTTTCTCTTGTGATTATGGTACTTAAATTCAAATTCCGGCGGTGTATTTCATGGAGAAATTTGATGGCAACTTCAATGACTCTGTTTTGCGTTCCATATTCATCTGTAAGATCTCTAAGAAGTGAATACACGTCTTTCGATATATATGTACCTAATCTGATTTGTTTTTCCATAATCTGAGTTTATTTAGGATATTTATATCTTGTTCCGTGTATCTTTCTAGACTTAACATAGATTTATGTATGTTTATGTTTAATTGATCATGCTTATTGATTAAGAATATAAACTAAAAAATCTAAAATTCTCTGAGGTGTTAAATGTGAGAACCAAGTTGGCACTATTTGCCCTAATTTTGGCAGCAATTCTACTGTTTGGATGCGCTCAACAACCTACAAAACCAACCCCTACACCAACGGCCACGCCTGCAGCTACAGCCAAACCAGGGAAAGAAAGCATAAAAATTGGTTTTACCATCTCTCTTTCTGGGCCTGGTGCTGGAGCTGGAACAGAGCAATACAGAGCCTATGAGGCATGGAAAGAGTGGGTTAATAGTAAGGGTGGAATATATGTTAAGGAATACAACAAGAAATTGCCGGTAGAGTTTGTTTATTACGATGATGCCACTGAACCAGCAAGGGCGAAAAGTCTATATGAGAAATTAATACTCGAGGATAAGGTAGATTTGCTTCTTGCACCTTGGGGAACTTTCATACACTTGGCCATTGTCCCGGTAATTGAGAAGTACAAGATCCCAGTTATAGGGAATACAGCCGGAGTCGAACAGGCCAAAATAAACGAATTGCAAACAACATACGAGTTTTTCACCTATCCCACACCTAAAACATCTGCAATGGCTTACACGCTATTTCTCGAAAATCTAGGTGTAAAGAAGATAGCGTTACTTTATGCACAGACAGATTTCACCGTTGCAAATGCCAAGTGGAACAAGGAATTCATAGAGGATAAAAAGTTCGCGGATGTGGTTGTTTATGAAGGTTATCCCTTAGGCAGCACCGATCTTAAAGGCTTGCTCCTCAAAGTGAAGGAGGCAAATCCCGATGCTGTCGTGGTTCACTCCTATCCAGCCGATGCTATATTGGTTACAAGTCAGATGAAAGAGCTTGATATCAATCCAAAGGTTTTCATTCTTGGAGTAGGTGGTCAGATACTCGCATTCGACCAGAAATTTGATGATAAAACGAAGGAAGGCATTGTTGCGCTCAACACTTGGCATCCTGACTTCTATCCTGAGGCTAGCGAATTGTACAACCTGTACATCAAGAAATACGGCCATAACCCACCATCTCATGCACTTGGACTTGCTTGGGTTAGCTGCATAACCCTCCAAAAGGCCATTGAAAGGGCTGGAACCCTAGATTCTGTCAAAATCAGGGATGTTTTAGCGAGTGAAACATTTGAAACACCCTTTGGTGAGGTAAAATTTGAGAATCAGGTCAATAATCAGGCACTTACGGTATTCGACCAGTGGCAGAATGGAGAATTGAAGCCCATCTTTGTCTTTAAAGGGGTTTATCCGAATGTAGAACTTGCAAAAGAATTTAAAACAACAAAAATGGAATATCCAAAGCCTAACTGGCCGAAATAGGGGTAAAAATGGAAATTTCAACATTTTTTTACATAATTTTTTCCTCTTTACAGATTGGTTTAATCTATGCGCTTATTTCCATTGGATTTAACTTATTGTATAGTTCAACCAAGATCATAAATGTTGCTTACGGGGAGTTCATCACCATCGGTGCTTTTGTAGCCTACTGGTTGTTTGTTTTGTATAATATACCCCCTCCGGTATCCATTTTCGTGGCCATAGTAATTTTGGTAGTTATGAGTATACCTCTCTATCAGATTTTGTTTAGGCGACTTTTGGCATCGAAGAGTGTGGAATATATAGAGATTTGGGGAGTAATTATAACCTTTGGTCTCTCAATTCTCCTTCAGGGGACAATGGCATTGGTTTGGTCAGCCCAGTCCAAGGGCTATTCCTATTTAGACAATGTTATCGACATCCTCTCGCTAACCTTTACTTTAAACAAGATCGTTACCGTAGTCATTGCTGCTGTACTTGTTGTATTTCTCTATTACTTGCTCTTCAGAACGGATGTAGGCATTTCGATGAGGAGTGTTATTCAAGATCCCAATCTTGCCGAAACAATTGGTCTTGAGATGAATAGGATATTTCTTTCCTCTTTCATCCTGTCTTCAGTCATAGCGGGAATCGCAGGGGTATTGTTAAGCATGAGCTTTGAAATCAATCCATTCATGGGTACGACATACATAATTCTGGCATTCGTTGTTACAGCAATAGGTGGTGTCGGAAATCCGATCGGTAGCTTCATAGGAGGCCTGTTCTTGGGAGCGCTCAGTGTTCTCATTGGATATACAATCGGGCCGGGACTCAACTTGTTTATAATCTACACCTTGTTGGTGGTGGTTTTAATCATAAGGCCAAAGGGTCTGTTGGGGAGAGGTTGATGAGCATCTTAGAAGTGGAAAAAGTCTCGAAGCAGTTCGGTGGGATAAAAGCTTTAGATGGAGTAAGTCTTAATCTAGAAAAAGGAGAACTCGTGGGATTGATAGGCCCAAATGGGAGTGGAAAAACAACTCTTTTCAACATAATCAGCGGGATTCTGAAACCCGACGAAGGAGCGATAATTTTCGAGAACGCCAGAATAGATAGATTGCCGCCCAATAGAATCGCAGTTTTGGGGATTTCTAGAACATTCCAGGAAGTGAGACTCATCAATGATTTAACAGTGATTGAAAACACGATGATCTCAGCTTTGCCCCACTTCAATATGGAATACGAAAAGGCAGCACAACATTCGGTAGAGGCTTTGAAAATAGTAGGTCTTGAAAAAAAATCGGAATCCTTGGTAAGTGACTTAAACCTTTATGAAAGAAAGCTGGTGGAGCTCGCAAGGGCAATCTCGGCAAGACCAAAGCTGATGCTCATAGATGAAATCATGGCCGGATTAACGGAAGAGGAGCAGAGCAGGATAGCAAAGATTCTCAATGACTTGAGGGACAAGCATGGCATCACGATTTTCTGGATTGAACATGTTATTAGGGCAATGTTCAAACTCGTGGGTGTAGACAGAGTAATCGTTTTGAACTGGGGTGAAAAACTTGCTGAAGGTTCACCGCAAGAAATCTTGAGTAACGAGGATGTTATAGAGGCTTATTTGGGAAAATCATCTATTAGAGGTGGTGGAATTGCTCAAAGTAACTAGTTGCAACTTCACTTCTAACTTTGAGTTTGAAATCGAAGGTGGGATTTCTATGATTATAGGTCCAAATGGAGCGGGTAAGACGACTTTCCTAAAAATGATTTCTGGTGGAATAAAACCGGCTCTTTGCAAGGTGATACTCGATGGAGAGGACGTCTCCCAACTTCCGACAAGTGAAGTAATAAAGAAGGGTGTAGTTCTTGTTCCAAGTGGAAAGGCCAACTTTCCTGAACTTACGGTTGAGGAAAACCTCAGATTGGGTCTATACGTTGGCAAGAAGGGAGTTTCCAGAAAAGAGATCTTGAGTGAGATATACGATCTCTTTCCAGTTTTAAAGGAGAGAAGAACTCAGGTAGCGGGAACTTTGAGTGGAGGAGAGCAAAAAATGCTTGCAATAGCGAGGGGATTGGCTGCAACACCTAAGATACTTCTGTTGGATGAACCATCTTTCGGTCTAGCACCGAAAGTTGTTGAATCAATTTATAACTCTTTCAGAAAAATCAAAGAGACGGGCACCTCTATAATCATATCTGAACAGGGTATTTCGACTGCTCTTGATTTTAGGGAAATCATCGACCAGGTTTACTTCATAATCAACCATGAATTCACCTTCAGGGGCAAGATCGACGAGCTGGAGAGTATGGAAGATGTGAGGAGGGTTTATTTTGGCGTCTAAAATCTTGAACCAGGCGTTAATACCGGTATTCTTGGTACCAACAATCGTATTTTTAGCTTCATTAGTCACGTCTCCGTCTTATCAGAGAATAACGGTCTTATTCCTCATATATGCCGGTTTGTCTCTCTCTTGGATTGTAATATTCAAAATGGGTTACGTTTCCCTCGGTTCTGCAGCGTTTTATGGAGCGGGAGCATACATCTTCGTTTATCTGACAAAGTGGTATCCATCCCTGCCGTATTCGTTGGATGTCCTCCTCCCCATCCCGATTATAGCTTTCATCGCAATCGTTGTGGGGTATGCCACGATGAGACTGGCTGGGATATTCTTCATCTTTGCCACTTTTGCCTCTGCCGAGGCTCTAAGGCAAATTTTCCTTTATTCTGAAATCAACTACACAGGTTTTGTGGGGAAGGTTATAACCAAACCTCTGCCAACAATCGAAACCTTGGGCTTACTCTGTATACTTCTTATGATCGCTGGATTGCTTTTCTACACGACCACTATACCAAAATTCAGAATTGTAATAGATTACATCAGAGGGGATGAAGAACTCGCGAAGGTTGCGGGGGTAAATACTTTAAAATACAAGATCGCTTTTTTTACGATTGCATCCGTCATCCAAGGATTGGTTGGATCAATTGCTGCATGGTATCTGGCTTATATCGATCCCGACCTTGTTTTTAATCCGATGATCTCAATTCAAGTCCTCGTAATTGGTCTTTTAGGCGGCTCGGGAAATATTCTCGGTTCCATTATAGCTTCGGGACTTCTCGTTTACCTTTCTGAGCAGCTCATAAGGATTGCGAGTCAGCTGTACCTCATAGTCTTGGGAATAAGCGTGATTCTGGTTGCCAAGTTCATGAAAGGAGGTTTTTCTGGATTTATTGATAAAGTTTGGGAGGTTTGGGAGTTAAGGAATAGAAAAACGGAAGGAGGTAGATAAAATGGGTTTGAAAATTTTTGATTTAAGCCATCTGCTTTTGGATGAGGACCCCGCGGATCCGGAAGGTTTTAGGCCTAAGGTTGTGTACAAAACACACCAGGAAGGGGCTATGGACATGAAAAAGTTTTTTGGAGTGAATTTAGACGATCTGGTTTACAGCGAGGGTTTAGGTTGGGCGATAGAAGAGTTACATATGATTACCCATTCCGGAACCCATGTTGATGCACCTTGGCATTATTCGCCACTTTCTGAAGGCAGAAGGGCTAGGACTATAGATGAGATTCCCCTGGAATACTTCTATGGCGATGGCGTGGTTCTCGATTTTAGGGACAAGAAAGCTGGAGAGGCAATAACGGAAGATGACGTAAAAGAGGCCCTTAACAAATTGGACTATACTTTGAAGCAAGGCGACATAGTTTTGATAATGACGGGATGGGACAAGAAGGCAGGTACGCCCGAGTACTTCGACAATCCCGGCTTAACGTATGATGCGGTAAAATGGATCGTTAATCAGGGTGTTAAACTTATAGGAATCGATGCATATAGCTTGGATAGGTCATTTAGGGCGATGGCGGAGGATTATAAGAGAACGGGAGATGGCAGATATATATGGCCGGCGCATTTCGTTGGAATTGAGAAAGAGTATCTCCATATCGAGAAGCTTGCCAATCTGGATCAATTACCAAAGCCTTTTGGTTTCAAAGTGGCGGCATTTCCGTTTAAAATATATAAGGCTAGTGCTGGGCCTGCAAGGGTGGTTGCGATTTTTGAGGAATAAAGTTAGGAAGGTTAGGAAGTTGGGAAGGTTAGGAAGGTGAGGTAGATGAAGAACGAGAATAAGATAATTATAACATGTGCCGTAACAGGGGCCATTCATACACCCACTATGTCTCCGTATCTTCCACTTAAGCCTGAAGAAATAGCGGAGGAAGCAGTTAAGGCTGCTGAGGCCGGAGCAGCAATTGTGCACATCCACGCCAGGGATCCAAAGACTGGGATACCCACATCAGATGTGAACGTTTTTCGAGAGATTCTATCCAGAATTAAAGAGAAAAGCGATGTCGTAATCTGTCCAACCACGGGGGGCGGTTTGGGGATGACTGTTGAGGAAAGAATCAGGGTTGTACCGGAATTAAAGCCAGAGATCGCATCATTTAACATGGGTTCGATGAATTTCGCTCTTCATCACTTGATTGAAAAATACAAGGAGTTCAAGTTCGACTGGGAAAAGCGGTATCTTGAAATGTCTAGGGATTTCATCTTCAGAAACACGTTTAAAGATCTGGAACATATTGCCAAGACTTTTTATGAAAATGAAACAAAGCCAGAGCTTGAATGCTATGATGTCGGCCATATTTACAATGCTGCATACCTTCTTAGCACAGGCGTTCTTAAGCCACCTTTACACATCCAATTCGTTCACGGGATTCTTGGTGGTATAGGGACACACCTCGAGGATCTGATGCATATGAAGAGGACTGCAGACAGACTTTTTGGCGGTAATTTTACGTGGTCGGTTATTGGGGCAGGTAGATTTGAATTCGGCCTTTGTACGGCAGGACTAATTCTTGGGGGACACGTCAGGGTTGGAATGGAAGACAACCTCTATTTAGGAAAGGGTAGGCTTGCAAAGAGCAATGCCGAGATGGTCGAAAAAATGGTGAGGATAGCGAGAGAACTTGGGAGAGAACCGGCAACTCCTGATGAGGCGAGAAAGATTCTTGGGTTGAAAGGAAAAGATAAGGTGAATTTTTAATTTTTTAACTCATACTTTAATCTTCAAGGAACGTATCCTTTCCCACCTTCTGCCATCAGCATTACCTGGGGGATAATTCGGTAGTCGGTAAACAAATCTTTATGCTTAAAAATCCTCCATCGATAGAGTCCACAGAGAGTGTAATATTCCACAATCGTTCTTTCTCCTAAAGTTACTTTTGGTCTCAAGTCTTCGGCTTCCCATAACTCAGTTCCTTCCAATAAATCGGCTCTCTCTATTATCTCATGTAACCCCCAAGAAAGCCCATGCCACACCGCACCAAACTCCAGCATCTCTCGATAAAAGAGGGATGCGTTGATATACGAATGCGGAGTGTTGTCTCCCTCCAAAACGTTCATGAAGTGCAGAGCATTCTTGGGTCTAGGCGTTCCAAGAGTATTGATTCTTTCACATTCCTCTACTCCTGGAAATTCGGATTCCGGCAATGCCCAGACAACTCCAAAACCGCTCATTTCCTCTCTGTAGACGTATCCCCTTAACGTGTAACCCTTTTTAATCCATATGCCCTTGAATAACTTTAAAACTTCCATCGGGCTCACAGGAGATTTCTGCCACCCCTGTCTGGCTGGAACTCTCCACAAATCTTCCGCCCTTATATGGAGTTGATTGAGTTCTTCTGCTGAGAAGTGATGGATCTCCTCCACTTTCTCCACCTTTACTCTTTGATTTTTACTTTCCTTTGGTAACGGTTATTTTCAAACCTTAAAATGGTTGTTGGTAGATAAATCTCAATTCAAAAAATCTATTCTTATTGTTAGCTTTCTAACTTTCCTAAAATTTTTTAAGATACCCGAAAGTAGTTTCCTTTTCTTTCGTTGAACGTTGTGTTGAATTGCCCTTCATAGATAAAATAATTGATTCGCTGATTTTGCTGTTTCATTCTTGTAATCTCCTGAAATACAACTAATACCGAAAGTTTATGGTTTGGGATTTTGTTGTGGTACAAGCTTCATTTTAGAAATCTGGAGAATCTTATCGCAAGGAGTTGAAGCATATATCCTGAAAACAATGAGCCAAACTTTATAATTAGAATGAAATAATG
>Ga0190363_1000919_pt1 | contig 17614 bp, 18 predicted proteins | sample 48721867_MG_FD_161272 | JGI IMG/M metagenome (GOLD analysis project Ga0190363, IMG submission 161272) | Hydrothermal vent microbial mat bacterial communities from Southern Trench, Guaymas Basin, Mexico - 4872-18-6-7_MG | ecosystem: Environmental > Aquatic > Marine > Hydrothermal vents >... | reverse complement strand
GAAATAACATTATGGAGATGTTGGCGTTGCAGGACAATTGCAAATCCATACAAGTGTCCTAAATGTGGATTTGAGGGACCATAGGAGATGAGAAAATGGGAAAAGTATTTGTTATCGTTAAAGTTTATCCAAAAGAAGCAGATACAGATTTAAAGGAAATAGAAAATGAAATTGCAAAGGCATTACCTGAGGGAATGAAAATAGTTCAAACAGCTAAGGAACCAATTGCATTTGGCCTATCTGCCCTTAAAATGGGAATTATAATGCCTGAACAAACTGAGGGAGGAACAACAATACTAGAAGAAGCAATAATGAGCGTACCATTAGTAAGTCAAGTTGAAGTTGAATATGTAACGAGGATGATGTAATCATAAAGATTTATTACAAAATATATACTTCAATATTATCGTAGTAGAGTCTAGAAATTGGAGAGCTGGGGAAATACATGTCTTTTAGCGAATCTGGAAGAAAAGTAGAAGTACAATTAAGAGTAGCTGAAGCTAAACAGAGAGACGTTGGTAGAGGAAAGGTTAGAATAGACTCTAGAGTTATGCGTAAATTGGGTGTTAATCCAGGCGACATTGTTGAAATTGAAGGTAAAAGAAAGACTGCAGCCATAGTCTGGCCTGCATACCCTGAAGACCAGGACATGAGAATAATACGAATGGACGGATTAATAAGAAAAAATGCAGGGGTAAGCATTGGAGAAAAAGTAATTGTTAGGAAGGCGAGAGCAAAGGCTGCATCAATAGTCAAATTGGCACCATCATCATTCTCAATAACCGTTGACAGTGCCTTCGTAAACTTCGTCAAGAAGAGATTATACGATTATCCCCTAACTCAAGGAGACACCATACTAATTCCAGTACTAGGTCAAGCCATACCATTCACAATAGTACTAACAAGACCAGCAGGAATAGTTTTAGTAACAGAAGACACACATGTCATAATTCTAGAGAAACCAGCGGAAGAGATAAGAGTACCAAGAGTAACCTACGAAGACATAGGAGGACTACATGAAGCAATTCAGAAAATAAGAGAAATGGTCGAACTACCACTAAAACATCCAGAATTATTCAAGAGACTAGGAATTGATCCACCTAAGGGAGTACTACTATACGGCCCACCTGGATGTGGAAAAACACTATTAGCCAAGGCAGTAGCTAATGAAACCGATGCACACTTCATATCAATCAATGGGCCAGAAATTATGAGCAAATTCTATGGTGAATCAGAACAACGCTTAAGAGAAGTCTTTGAAGAGGCAAAACAACATGCACCATCAATAATATTCATAGATGAAATAGATGCTATTGCCCCCAAAAGGGAGGAAGTAACAGGAGAAGTTGAAAAAAGAGTTGTTGCACAACTATTAGCTCTTATGGATGGACTTGAAGCTAGAGGAGATGTTATAGTCATAGGTGCAACCAATAGACCTAACGCTCTAGATCCAGCCCTAAGAAGACCTGGAAGATTTGACAGAGAAATAGAAATAGGCGTGCCAGATAAACAGGGAAGATTTGAAATCCTCCAAATTCACACAAGAAACATGCCATTAGCAGGAGATGTAGACTTAAAGAAGCTAGCGGAAATAACCCATGGATTTGTAGGAGCCGACTTAGCTGCACTATGTAGAGAAGCAGCCATGAAAGCTCTTCGAAGATACCTACCACAAATAGACCTACAACAAGAACGCATACCTGAAGAAGTCCTAGAAAAATTACAGGTAACAATGGAGGACTTCATGGAAGCCTTCAAGGAGATAACACCATCAGCCATGAGAGAAGTATATGTTGAAACACCAAGCGTACACTGGGAAGATGTAGGTGGACTAGAAGAAGCAAAACGTGAACTAATAGAAGCAGTTGAGTGGCCAATAAAATATCCAGACGCCTTCAAGAGGATGGGGATAAAGCCGCCGAGAGGAATACTACTATTTGGCCCACCTGGATGTGGAAAAACACTATTAGCTAGAGCAGTGGCTACAGAAAGCGAAGCAAACTTCATAAGCATTAAGGGACCAGAGCTCATAAGCAAATGGGTTGGAGAATCCGAAAAAGCAATAAGGGAAGTCTTTAGAAAAGCTAGATTGGCTTCACCAGCCATCATATTCTTCGATGAAATAGATGCAATCGCACCCATGAGAGGACTAGGCTACGGTGATTCAAGAGTAACAGAACGAGTAATAAGTCAACTTCTAACAGAAATGGATGGATTAATAGCTCTAGAAAACGTAGTTGTCATAGGTGCAACCAATAGACCAGACATCCTTGATCCAGCATTACTAAGACCGGGAAGACTGGATAGAATAATCTACATACCACCACCAGACTATAAGGCTAGAGTTGAAATCCTAAAAATCCACACAAGAAACATGCCATTAGCAGAAGACGTAAACTTAGAAGAAATAGCAAAAATAACAGAGGGATATGCTGGGTCAGATTTAGAAGCAATATGCAGAGAAGCTGCCATGGAAGCTCTAAGAGAGAACATAAACGCCAAAGCAGTATCAAAACGCCACTTCGAACATGCACTAAAAAGAGTCAGACCATCAATAACAAAGGAAATGATACAATACTACACCAGATGGATAGAGCAATACAAGCAAATGAAGCCAATTCGAACAAAACTACTTACATTCACATAAGATGGTGGTAAACATGGTTAAAGAACAAATATGGGTTTCAGAACCACTAGAAATAGCATTAATGACGATTCTAAGCAAAAAGGAAGCAATGCGCGACATCGAACTCTATGAAAACTTAAAACAAATGTATAATGACCTATCCTTCAGAGAATTTAACAAAGCATTAATGAAACTTGAAATTTGGGGAAAAATAATAGTAACAGTCACGAAAAAGGGAATAAGAAATGTTAGCATAATTAAAAGGGAGTAGAAATGGGGGTAAATTTAAGAGACATCATACCTGAAGAAGCATTAGAAAAGGTAGACATGCAATTCTTCAAAAATAAATCTCTAGCCATCGACGCTTACAATGCATTATATCAATTTCTATCCATAATACGTCAACCCGATGGAACACCATTAAAAGACTTTAGAGGTCGAATAACAAGCCATCTAAGCGGACTATTCTATAGAACAGTCAATTTATTAGAAATTGGAATAAAGCCAGTCTACGTATTTGACGGAACACCACCTGAAATAAAGGAACTTGAAATAATTAGAAGAAAGAAAATCAAGGAAGAAGCAATAATAAAATATGAAGAAGCACTGAAGAGAGGTGACTTAGAAGCCGCAAGAACATACGCGCAACAAACAGCGAAACTAAATGAAGAAATGGTTAAAGACTCAAAAAAGCTACTGGATGCACTTGGAATTCCATGGGTTCAAGCACCATCCGAGGGAGAAGCTCAAGCAGCATACATGGCTAGAAAAGGAGACGTATGGGCCGCTGTAAGCCAAGACTATGACTCACTATTATTTGGCGCTCCAAAACTTGTTAGAAACTTAACCATATCAGGTAGAAGAAAACTACCTAGAAGAAAGGAGTATATTGAAGTTGTCCCAGAAATCATCTATCTAAACAAAGTTCTCGAAATATTAGACTTAACAAGAGAACAATTAATTGATATAGCCATACTTGTAGGAACAGACTATAATCCAGAAGGAGTAAAAGGAGTTGGACCGAAAACAGCTCTAAAAATAATTAGGAAACACAAAAGCCTAAAAAATGCATTAAAGGAAATTGGAAAAATACAATTTCCCGTAGACCCAGATGAAATAAAAAGAATATTCCTCTCTCCTCAAATATCCAATGATTATCATCTAGAATGGAGAGAGCCTGATAGAGATAAGGTTATTGAAATCCTATGTGAAGAACACAACTTCTCATTAGAAAGGGTAAATAAAGCATTAGATAGAACCATAAAAGCCTACAAGAAAAGTAAACAGAAGACACTTGAATTCTGGTTTAAAGGCAGTTAAACACGCCAACCATACCTACCAATTAAGGGTACAAATACGCATCCACCAGCAGTAAATGTCTTGAATTTATCCTCAGACAACTTCACACCAACAACAAGCTCTTGATAAAAACTTCCACCAATAGGGATAACTATTTTCCCATTAATTGCCAATTGATCTATGAGAGGTTTCGGCATTTTGGGAGCTGCAGCAGTAACCAGAATTCTATCATAGGGTGAAGCTTCTTTATATCCCAAAGAGCCATCACCCAAAATAACAGTTACACGATCATCATAACCAGTCCTCTTCAAATTATTCCTTGCAAATTCAACTAGCTCAGGTATTCTCTCAACAGTATAGACATGCCCCCACAGCTTCTTATCCTCATCTTCAGGTGCAACGATCTCAGCACAAACAGCTGCATGATAACCAGAGCCAGTGCCAATCTCTAAAACCTTATGTCCAACCTTAAGATCAAGCAGTTCACACATAATTGCAACCATATGTGGAGCAGAAATTGTTTGACCAGAAAATGTGGGAAGTGGTGAATCATTATATGCATATCTCCTATAACTAGCAGGTACAAACTCCTCTCTAGGAACCCTTAGCATTGCCCGTATAACACTAGGAGACTTTAAAATCCCCTCTCGCTTTAGCTTCTCAATTAACCTCCTCCTCATATACTCAAAATCTCTATTGACATTCATGTTAATCACATATATTTATGTAGAAGGCGATATAAAAAATGTGAAAATCATAGAAATTATAAGAGGAAAGGGACATCCAAACATAAGAGCCACACATAAATCCACCCTAGAAATAACTAAAGATCCATACTTAACTCCAAGAGGAGACTGCATAATAATCGTGAATGCAGATAAAGCTGCAATAGACTTATCGGAGGAAACAAAAAGAGCATTAAGAAGTGGAAGAAAAATTCGAATCCTAATCGAATTTGAAGGGCTCTGCGATGAAATAGTAGGTAGAGGACATCCCAACCTCCCCCTAACAGATCAAAGATCAATAGTCATTAGGAAAAGCACGTACATCTGCCCCCGCACAGTCTTAATAAAATCGAATAAAGCTGCAAGAGATTTAAACAGACAACTAATTGAAAAACTAAGAGAAGAATACTGGAAAGAGGTTACAGTGAAGTTTTACATTATTTAAAAATCTTGATATCTATTGCAACTTGCCACTTATATGGAGCTATAGGCTTCACCTTTCTCATAGAAGTGATAGAAAAGTCCTTCACTCCACATTCCTCCAATATTTCAACTAATTTGAGATAGGCTCTTTTAACAGGATCACCATCTCCACTAAAGCAGTAATAATGAATAATGCCACCAGACTTCACTAACCTAACGGCTTCATCTAAGAATAAATGTGAACTTTCAGGTAAATTCATAATTATCCTATCAGCAAAACTTTCACATCTAAATAAGTTCACAGTGTAGTTTGCATCACTTAATATTGGATACACCCAACCCCTAAGTTTATTTAACCTCAAGTTTTCATTCAAAAGAGCAACTGCACAAGGATTTAAGTCAATTGAATAAACATCTACTTGAGAATACTTTGCAATCATTATAGAAAAGGGGCCAACACCAGAAAACATATCGACAACTATCTCTCCATCTCTAACCTGCCTTGCAACTCTATATCTTTCAAAGGATAAACGAGGACTAAAATAGACCTTGAGAACGTCAACCTTAAAAACACACCCATACTCTCGATGAAAGGTGACTGATGAAAAAACACCAGCAATATGCTCCAACTCACGAATTCTAAAGACACCGTTAATTGCACTTTTCTTAGCAAAAACAGTTTTTACTTTAGAATTAACCTTCATCAAAGCTTCACCTATAAGATGCTTAAAAGATGAGAGTTCAGGTGGAATTTCAATTATAGCTATATCACCAATTATATCAAAGGATTTAGGAAGCAGGTTCAGCTCAGATTTCGACATAAAATCACGTAAAACCTCAGCAATACTACGTGGCCTAGAAAACTTATCCTCAAAAAAATCCATACACAACTGTGCATCCTGAAAATGGCTAAAAATAAGATTTAACTCCTCTTCACTAGGTTTCCTAATAAGTGGAATTATTATAAAATCATCAACCTTCTTAATCTTTTTACCTCTATGTATCAAGTTTAATCTACCTAGAAACTCTATTATCTTCTCACCATAAACTCTTCTAACTTTAATGGCTTCAATCATCATGAAAAAACACTGACCATAAAATAAAAAGATACCGCTTCCACTTGAGAAACATTGATAAGAATAATGGCGGGCCCGGCGGGATTCGAACCCGCGACCAACGGGTTAAAAGCCCGCTGCTCTTCCTGGCTGAGCTACGGGCCCTTATTTATGGTTTTAAAATGTTACAAATTAAGATTTCGCTTAGTACAAGTTAAATTTTTACTGTATAAATAGTGACAAATACATATAGAAATAACAGCTAGGATGCAGAAAATATGCTACTGTTTATTGGATTAGGACTCCATAGTGAAGATAACTTAACATTGGAAGGATTCAAACTATCTAAAGAAGCAGATAAGATATATCTTGACACCTATACAAGCTACATGCCTGGACTATCAATAGAGCGCCTAGAGAAATTACTGGGCAAAAAAATAACACCACTCAAGAGAAAGAACTTGGAATCAGATGACATCTATAAAATTATAGAAGAGGCTAAAAGGAAGCTAGTAGTCCTACTAGTTCCAGGAGACCCATTCATCGCAACAACACATATACAAATACGTTTAGAAGCTGAAAGAAGGGGTGTAAAAACTAGAGTAATTCATTCAGCATCAATATATTCAGCCATACCTGGAGAGATAGGCTTATCTAGCTACAAGTTTGGTAGATCAGTTACGATAACCTTCCCATATGAAAACTATATCTCAGAAACCCCATATGATGTGATAAAAGGGAATAAAGCACGAGGACTCCACACATTATTACTGTTGGATATTAACATTGAAAAGGAAAAATTCTTAACCATAAGAGACGCCGTAGAAATTTTAATGGCAATAGAAGAAAGAAGGAGAGAAAACGTAGTAAATGAGAAGACTCTGGTTGTAGGGGTAGCACGACTAGGAAGTCCAGATGCAACTATTAAAGCTGATTTCATGAAAAACATCATAAATTATGATTTCGGCGGACCGCCATACACCATGATTATTCCCGGAAAACTTCATTTCATGGAAGCTGAGGCACTTGTCATTTTAGCTAAAGCCCCATGCATAATTTTAAATTCTACTGAACATTAACACTTCATAGGCGAGAAGAATGGAACAAAGGAAATTAGCTGAGAAAATACAGAGCTACATAGAGGGATTAGACTATGTTTTAAGACAAATAGATAAGAGCAATATAAGAGAAAAGGAAATGAAGCAAATAATCGACCTAGCAGAAAAATATTTTTCAGATGCAAAATACTATTTGGCTAAAAAAAATTACATTACAAGTCTAGTATGCATTGTTTATGCAGAAGGTTTACTTGATTCACTGAGATTTCTTAACAAGATAGAATATCACTGGAAATTTGAAAAACCCGAAGCAAAGGGAAGAAAGGTGGTTATTGCAGGAACCTTTGACCTCATTCATCCAGGACATCTTTGGCTAATCAAAAAAGCCAGCGAATATGGAAAACTCACAGTAATAGTTGCAAGAGATGAAAACGTCAAACACTTTAAAGGACACTTACCAATAATTCCAGAGGAACAACGACTTCAAGTTGTAAAGGGATTAAAAAATGTTGATGAAGCAATCCTTGGACATACAAGTGGTGATATACTAAAGATAATCGAGGAAATTAAACCCGACATATTAATTCTAGGTCCAGATCAAAACTTCATATCTGAAGAAGAATTAAAGAAAGAACTAATGAATAGAGGGTTGAAAGTAGAAGTAATTCGTATAAAGAATAAGTACACCTCATGTCGATTTTTCAAGACATCAGATATTATTGAGGAAATAAAGCGTAGATTAAATAGAGATGCTAGTTAGCCGCCTCCTACAAGCTTCATGAGCCATCATTATTGGCATAGGAATATAATGCGATTTAATGCAATGCAATACTATGTCAATTGCAGTTTCTAAACTAATTTTATGACCCACACTTACAAACAATTGTTTACCATGACTTTTAATCATAGCACCTACAAGTTCACCATTAAGAATCACTGGGAAAACATTATCCCTTAAAGGTTTATCTAAAATGACATCGCCACACAACTTTCTCTTAGCCACTCCAATAGACGGAACATTCAAAACTAAACCCAAATGACATGCAAGTCCAAATTTTCTTGGATGCGCTCGACCATGACCATCTACAAGTATCACATCAGGTGTCGAAGATAAGCTTCTAATAGCTTTCAATATGGGTTGCAACTCTCTAAAAGCAAAAAATCCCGCAATATAAGGAAAGCTTACATTACAGGTAACTACAGCTTCCTCAATAACATTCATTGATGGAAAAGTTAGAGTTACAGCTGCACCCACAGCTAAATTACCTTTATATGAAGCATCAACACCACAAATAATCCTCGGCGGATAATTAAAGCAATCCCTCTCAATAACCTTATTTGACAAAAATAATTGAAGCATCCTTGCCCTTTCAGAATCAAATTTAAAACTAACCTTAGACTCCATTTACATCAAATAACAAGTTATAAACACCAATACTTTTAAGTTACCATACGTGCAGTCACATATTGAAAATGATTGTACCAAAAGAGATGATAGAGAAATACAAGCAGCAGGGCTACCACTTCATAGGTAACGCAGCAGTGGTAAAACCATGCCACTGGCTCAAAGCTTCACTTCTAAGTAAAGGAGAAAAACACTGCTATAAGCAGAAATTTTATGGAATACCATCCCACAGATGCCTACAAATGTCTCCGACAATAACATGTACACAACAATGTCTATATTGCTGGCGAGTACAAGAATCGGATTTAAAGATAAACCAGAGTGAAAAGGTAGAATTAAAGTATGAAGATCCTGAAAAAATAGTTTTAAAATCAATTTTAAAGCAAAGACAAATACTATCGGGATTAAAAGGCAATAAAAAGGTAGATAGATTAATGCTTGAAGAAGCCTTTAGACCAATACATGCAGCGATAAGCCTAGTCGGCGAACCAACAATGTATCCATGGATAGGAGAATTAATAAGCGCCTTCTTCTCACATGGATTCAAAACAGTATTCCTCGTAACAAATGGAACAATGCCGAACATTCTAAGCAAACTTGAAACAGAGCCAAGTCAACTCTATGTAAGCCTATCTGCACCAAATGAGGAAATATATAGAAAAGTATGCCGGCCCAAAATAAAGGATGGATGGAAAAGACTCCATGAAACTCTAGAGCTACTCCATAGTTTTTCATGTCCAACTGTGATACGAATCACTCTAGTAAAGAAACTAAATATGTGCAATGCAGAAGAGTATGCAAAGATAATTTCTAAAGCTGAGCCAACCTATGTCGAACCTAAAGCAGCAATGAGCTTAGGAGGATTTAGATGGAGACTCCCAACCAATTATATGCCAAAATTCGAGGAAGTAAAACAGTTTGGAAAGAAAATCGCAGATTATTGTGGATATAAAATTATAGATGAATCCTTAAATTCGAGAATAGTTCTTTTAAGTAGACTTGAAAGAGCTATAAAGCTAATTTAGAAAGCTATTTAATCACTTACCGGAACAAATTCCTCAACTGCACCATCCTTAGTTATGATTAACAAGTCAATTCCATCACCAGAAATTGCATCACGTGCAATAGCAGCCTTCATAGCACTTACTGCCAATTTTCTACCCTCATCTATAGTCATGTCTGGAGAATAATTTGACTCAATTATACTAATAGCTAATGTAGCACCAGTACCCACAGAAGCATATTTATCTTCAATCAATGAACCCAAAGGATCTAGAACAAATAAATGTGGACCAGATGGATCTACACCACCCACAATAGTTTCAGTAAAATATGGCACTAATTTCTGTCCATACAAGATCATTGAAAGAAGCTTAGCCAAACTGCGAACAGACATTGGACGCTTATAATCTAATTCATATAAGTTTGCCTCTGCCATCAATGATCTAGCTATAACCTGCATATCTGAAACAAGTCCTGCACATGCAATTCCAAGATGGTCAGTTATCTTAAAAACTTTCTTACCAACCTTACTTAAAACAGTATATCCATAAGCAATACGCTTCTCTGACGCTAAGACAACACCATCTTTGCATACAATACCTACTGCAGTTGCACCCACCATGCTCATATTATTTCACCCGCATCTATAACCCCTATTATAACCGGTATTATTAAAGTTAATCTACAAATTATTTATAGCGATATTAAACACTTAATTCTAAATTTGAAAATGAAAGTTGATAAAATCATATTTAAAGACTAAAAGAATAATAGTGGAAGGGTTCACTTATTCACTTGTATGAAAAATGACTTGAGGAAAGCAATAGCCAAAATAATAAGCGCTGGATTTCAGATAAGTCCAGAAGCTTTGGACTTATTGTCAAGAAAGGAAAATGCATATGAGATAACATGTAAGGTTATTGAAAGTTTAAGTAAAATGAAGAATAAACCTCTAATAATAACTCCTGAAATCATTTCTAACTTTGATGTTAAAGAAAAAGGAGAAGATGAAGAGTTAATAGATATTAGACAAATTAAACTTGAAGAAGTTATTTTATTCGACCCAACCGAACACATATTCACGGAAAGCGACATAACTGGGTTTATAAACTACTTTGTCAGCAGGTTTAAGAAAATTCGAAGAATTTTAATGAGTGAAAGATTCGATGTGAGAGGCGCAATTACAATAAAACAAGCAAGAAACTGGTCAACCAATAGGAGAGAAAAGGTAAAGATAATCGGCATGATAGCAAATAAGAAGAAAACTGCTGGAGGAGGATTAATCCTAGAGTTAGAAGACTTAACAGGAGTTATAAATGCAATTGTCAGTGAAAGAAATAGGGAACTGCTAAATAAAGCTGAAAAAGTCATAAAAGATGAAGTAGTTTGTATTGAGGGAAATGTTACTGGAGATGTAATATTAGTTTCAGATATAATGTGGCCAGAAATACCCATAGCAAGCAGGAGGATAAGAGGAGCCCCTGAAAGAATATATGCTGTATTAATCTCCGATCTACATATTGGTAGCAGATTCTTTATGAGATCAGCTTTTAACCGATTCATCCTATGGATAAATGGAAGAATAGGAACTGAGAATCAAAGAAAAATAGCTAAGAGAATTAAATACATTATAATTGCCGGAGACATAGTTGATGGCATTGGAGTATATCCTGGACAAGAAAAAGAATTACTAGTAAAAGACTTGAAGGTACAATACAAGATGGCTGCAGAATACCTAGCACAAATACCAGAACATATAACCATAATAATTATTCCAGGAAACCATGATGCAACAAGACAAGCTTTACCCTCACCAGCAATATTTCAGGAATATGCCGCCCCTCTATATGACATGAAAAACGTGAAGATGCTGGGAGACCCAGCATATATCAAATTGTACAAAACCACCTTTCTAATAACCCATGGAAAAAGCCTAGACGACATACTGGCTAAAGTACCAGGAGTAAGATATGATAGACCGGCAGAAGCTATGATTGAACTCTTAAGAAGAAGACATCTAGCTCCAGTTTATGGTGAAAGAACACAGTTAGCACCAGAAGCTAAAGACTTACTTGTAATAGAAAAAATCCCAGATGTATTTCACGCAGGACATGTACATACATATGGATACTTGAATTATAGAGGAGTATTAATAGTAAATTCAGGAGCATGGCAAGAACAAACAGATTATATGAAATCAATGGGAGTAAAACCAAATCCAGGTAAAGCCACAATAGTAGACATCTCCACAGGAAGAATTGAAAGTGTAATCGACTTCTCCGAAAAACATGAAATTGAAATTCCAATATGAAACATAGGAGTGATAAAATGAAAATAAGTGATATAGGAGAATGGTCATTAATCAACATAATATTTCAAAGAATCATAAAAGATGAAAAAACAGCTCTACCCTACGGAGATGATGCCATCGCAATACCATTCAAAGACCAAATACTAGTCATAAACACAGACATGCTAGTTAAATCCACTGATGTACCACCCGGAATGACCATGCAGCAAATTGGAAACAAAACAGTTGTAATGTGTATAAGTGACCTAATAGCTAAAGGGGCACACCCCATAGGCCTCATGTTCGCATTAGGATTACCATCTGAAATGAAACTAGAGGAATTTCACGCCCTCATCGACGGACTAAATAATAGTGCAAAAAAATATGGCACACATATTCTTGGAGGAGATATAAATGAAGCATGCGAATTAATTGTATCAGGAACAGCAATAGGCGTAGCTAGAAAAGTTGTTAGTAGATATGGAGCCAAAGTGGGAGACATAGTTGCAGTGACAGGGGAATTTGGAAACACAGCAGCAGGACTAAAAATTCTACTCGACAAAATAGAAGTACCAAAGCAATTGGAAAGAAAACTTGTAAAATTTGTATATGAACCAGAAATTAAGTTAAAGGAAAACCTAACCCTAGTGAATAGTGGTGCAGTATCCGCTAGCATTGATAGCAGCGATGGACTAGCAACATCACTTCATGAAATCGCTGAGAAAAGCAATGTCGGATTCAAAATCTGGAAAATGCCAATATCAAAAATAGCCAGCAAATTTGCTGAAATAACAGGTGTTGACCCCTTCGAATTAACATTTTATGGTGGAGAAGAATACCACTTAATAGTCACAATAAAAAGAGAAATGCTAGAAGAAACAATAGAAAACATCAGTAAAATTGGTGGAAAAATAATACCAATAGGCGAAGCAATTAAAGAGAAGAAGATAATTTTCATAGAAAAGGGAAAAGAAAGAGTTATTGAAAAAAGAGGATGGGAACACTTCAAATAAAAGTTGTTGGTGAAAAAGCTTCATGAGAAACGTAAACCAAGTAACCATAATTGATGGGTACAATGATGAACCCGCAGGGCTAGGTGTACCTCCATACCTAGACATCTATGCTAGATATACAGCAGGAGCTATATGGACATATGATAAAAGCATAAAAATTCACTACTTCACCATCGATGAAGTAAGAGAGAACTATAATCAAATACTCAAAAAAGCCAACAAATCTGAAATCGTAATCCTAATTGCTGGAATGATTGTCCCAGGAAAATATCTAGGAGGAACACCAATAAAAACAAAAGAAGTACTACAAATTGCAAAGGCACTAACAAAACCAGTAAAGATACTTGGAGGACCCGCAGCTAGATTTGGCTTTGGAATCGAAGGAGGAAGAAAAACAATAACAATTAGAGAAATAGAAGAGGAGTTTGACATAATAGTAAAAGGCGATTTAGAGATAGTAGTTTACAACTTATTAAGAGAAGGCTTAGAAACAAGCAAAGTAAATCCAGAGGAAAGAAGAGAAAATGCACATCAAATAAGAGAATTTGCAATTAAGGGAGCAAAAATAGTATTAGACCACCCAAACTATGGATTAAACTTGATATGTGAAATTGAAACTTATAGGGGATGCCCAAGATTTATAACTGGATGCTGCTCATTCTGTGCAGAAATACTCCATGGTCTACCAGATTTTAGACCCATAAAAGATATTGTCGACGAAGTTGAAGCCCTATATAATTTTGGTGTAAGAAACTTTAGACTGGGAAGACAACCAGACATATACAGCTACATGGCCTATGGCGTAGGAGAAACAGAATTCCCAAAATTAAATCCAGATGCATTGAGAAAGCTTTTCTCCTCTATAAGGCGAATTGCACCTAATTTAAAGGTATTACATATTGACAATGCTAATCCAGGCGCCATATATCACCATCAAGAAGAAGCCATTGAAATAACAAAAATTATAGTTGAACATCACACTCCAGGAGATGTAGCAGCCTTTGGAGTTGAAAGCGCTGACCCCAAAGTAATAAAAGCCAACAACTTAAAGGCTTATCCTGAAGAAGTAATCAAAGCTATTGAAATCATAAATTCAATAGGTGTAAAAAGAGGATACAATGGACTCCCAGAACTACTTCCAGGCATAAACTTCGTCTATGGACTAATTGGAGAAACAAAGGAAACCTATGAATTGAACCTTGAATTCATGAGAGAAGTCATGAGGAGAGGGCTACTCGTAAGAAGAGTAAACATTCGACAATGCATCCCCCTCCCCGGAACACGAATGTGGAAGGTAGGGACAAAAATAATTCAACGCCATAAGAAAATATTCAAAATATATAAAGACAAGATGAGGAAAGAAATAGATTTACCCATGCTTAGAAAAGTCATTCCAACATGGACCATTCTTAAAGAAGTATACCTAGAAGAATTCGATGGAACATTAACATATGGTAGACAAGTTGGATCATATCCCATATTAACTTGCATCCCAATGAAGCTTAAGCTCAAGAGATTTATTGATGTTGTAGTGGTTGATCATGGCTACCGCTCCATAACAGCACTTCCGCATCCGATTAAAATAAACATGCTCAACATGAAAACATTAACCAGAATCCCAGGAATAGGAATGAAAAGAGCTGCAAAAATCATACATAAAAGACCGATAGGAAACCTTGAAGAATTATCTTCAATAATAAAGGATGATGAACTTTTAATTAAACTCAAAAAAGTTATCGATTTTTCGAAACGATAAACTCATAAGTCATACTACAGAATATCGAAATGGGCCCGTAGCTCAGCTAGGATAGAGCAACCTCTAATAAGAGGCTCGAGCCGGCCTTCTAAGCCGGGGGCCGTGGGTTCGAATCCCACCGGGCCCGCCATAAACATTAAGTTAACTGTAATTGAACCATTAGCTGATTTTAAACCAATTTAGATTACAAATCTCTCATAATCAACCAACTTAATTGCTAAGATAAAACATAGGAATAATATTAATGAAACAAATAAAAGGGGAAACTGCATCTTCATCAAAGAAGTCAAATACGATACACTCCCCATAATTCTAGCCATGAAAACAATAAAGTTTATAGCAATCAAGCTAATAATCGCAGGAATATACAAAACCAAGATATTTCTAGAAATAAGCTGTAATAATCCAATATTAACTATTAAGGAAAAAGACAATAAAGGGTAGGCTAAAAATAGAGAGAAAAGCATTTCCCAACTTAAGTTTAAGTTGATGCCACTAATTATACAAGAAATATATGCTACCATAGAACCTAGAGAAACATACAAATATGTTAACAAGAGTATTGACAGAGATTTCCCAACAATTATAATTGCCGGAGATAATGGTAAAGTAAGGAGATATTCAATAGTCCTAGAACTTTTCTCTCTAGAAAAGAACTGGCTACAAAGAATTAATGGCAAAAACATTGCATAGGGTTGGAAAAGATAAAAGAAAGCATATGACGCCCTTGATTTACCAATCAAAAAAGGTATGAGTGATGAAGGTAAAAGAACACCAATAAAGAGAACTATAAATTGCAACTTACTTCTAAAAACCATTTTTAAATCCTTTCTCATTACCAGTACTACTCGCTTAAAACTATTCAGAAACAAATTTCCTATACACCTCCTCCAATGAAGACTCCTCAACTCCAATGCTCTTAAACCTACAATTAACCCTCATTAAAATCTCAGCAATTTTATTTGGATGTGAATCAACAAAAATTTCCAATTTCTCTTTATTAACCCAGAAGGATAAAGCATTAGATTTAAAAGCATTAACAGCTAGAACAAAGTTCTCTTCATCAAAAAATGTAACCTTAACAACACCTCTAGAAAGCATCTCTTTAATCTCACTTTTAACACCTTGAATAACAAGCCTACCCTTATCTAGCAATATAATTTTCTCAGCTAAATCATCAATCAACACCAAATCGTTAGATGTTATAAAAATAGTCTTCCCTTCATCCCTCAAAGACTTAATTAAACGTTTAATTCTTTCCTGCCAAGTTAAATCCAAGAAAACGAGAGGTTCATCAAGAATTAGAAGCTCAGGATTATGAATTAAAGCTCCAACAAAAGAAAGTCTTCTCCGCATACCCTTAGAAAGTTTACCAACAATAGTATCCAATTCATTCTCTAAACCAACCTGTCTAAGTAAGTCCTTCAACTTCGATCTTCCAGCATCCAAGTTATAAACTCTGCTGAGAAAAAGAAGATTATCATATACTGTAAGTTCATCATACATACTGTCAAAATCCAATAGTAGACCAATTCTAAACTTAATATTAACATTATTGAATGGATTTTCACTAAAAACTTTCACCATCCCCCTAGTAGGTTTAAGCAATCCAGCCATCAACTTAGAAATAGTAGTTTTACCAGCACCATTCGGGCCAATACAACCTACAATTTCACCATAATTCACCCTAAATGAAATACCATCAATTCCAAGTCTGCCAGAGTAAAACTTAGAAACATCATTAAATACAGCAATAGGATTACTCATCAAAATCACCAAGCAAGCATACTACCTAAGATTACTTCACAACCCCAAATACATTTATTTCCTAATGCTCCACCCATTTTCATATTACTCCAACAACACACCTCAACATAAAACTGAATCGAATAGAAGAGCGCATACATACTTCAAATAAAAATATGATACTTCTAGATTATTAAATTTAACACAATATTCTTTAAAGAAACGCAAAAATTCATAACATAAACATCTATTATTTAGTACTAGAAAGTAGAATGCCAAAATTAGAATAATTGAAAATAGAATTAAAGATTAATTTTTAAAATAAGACTTGAAAAATGTCTACGCGCAATTTGACCAGCTAAATCAAGAACCTTATCTGCCCGTTCAATAATTACGCAATCACTCGTAGCAACCACCTCACCATAAGTTAAGACAGCGATATCACTCTTCTTTATAGCTCTAGCATCACCGTCAATACCATGCCGCCTCAAATAACTCCTTACATTCGAAGCCAACTCACCACTACGACTTACAGGGCTGTCAAAGAAAAATAGAGTTTTTTGCGGATTAAGAGTAGAAACATAGTCTAATATTAATTCTATAGCCCTAAAGGTGTAATCTGAAATTACATATTTACCGAAAACAGCGGAGACATCCCTTATAAATCCATCATCACACTCTACTAAGACCTTCCCCTTCAAACCACTTTCTACAGTAATTAACACATTAAAGCCATCTATTGCAAGGATTTTACCATTAACAAAACTGGGTGAAACAAGTTTTTCCCTATGCTTTCTAACTGTTTCCTCATCATAGACGGCGCGATATAAAATTGCACGTTCATCCTTAGTTAAATGATATCGATTGGCAACAAATATTGCCGCTGACTTTCTAGTATATCCTCTACTTAGAAGATACCTCATATCAGTTACTGCTTCCTTAATCCTTTCAATCGAAATCATTTTTTCACTCTATATAGATTGCTGGGCGGAGTGGCATCGCTAAGTTTGCACGATTCTCGGGATCAATTCTTTCAGGATCATCTGCATAGAATAATATGAACTGGCAGTTAAACTCCCTCTCAAAGAAAGTTTTTGCATCTTGGAATAAGGTCGTTTCATCTATTTTGACTTTAACTCTAAAGTTACGTTCTTCATCTGGAAGATTTATTAAATCCTCAAATGCATACCTTATTACCTTTAATGCCTCCTTTCTC
>Ga0190363_1000918_pt1 | contig 17628 bp, 17 predicted proteins | sample 48721867_MG_FD_161272 | JGI IMG/M metagenome (GOLD analysis project Ga0190363, IMG submission 161272) | Hydrothermal vent microbial mat bacterial communities from Southern Trench, Guaymas Basin, Mexico - 4872-18-6-7_MG | ecosystem: Environmental > Aquatic > Marine > Hydrothermal vents >... | reverse complement strand
GGTAAATTGCCACCAGGGATGCCGATCTTTAAGAGATTACGTGAAGCAGATCTGTTCGTATTGCCATCGTTTTCCGAAGGGTTGCCACGTGCATTGTTGGAAGCTATGGCGTGTGGCTTACCGTGTATAGGTACACGAGTGGGCGGTATTCCGGAAGTGTTACCCCAGGAGGTATTAGTAAGCCCCGGTGATGTTAAGGGGTTGGCCAATAAGATAAATGAAGTATTGAATAATCCACTGTGGATGGTTGAGATGGCAAAACGAAATTATGAAGTAGCTAGGGGATACAGAAGTGATATCCTGCAAAATATACGGAAGGAATTTTATCGAACAGTTAAGAAAATGACCAAGATGCAACTACAGGTATGAAGATCGCATATTTATCACATACGGAGTGGTATCTGCGTAATTTTAGATTGTCGTGGATGAAATCCCTGATGGGTAGAGGGTATACGGTATATGGTGTGATACAGAAGAAAGAGGCAGAAAACTATCTCGAAAGGGAGGGTATCCCCGTGATTCGTTATCCTATAGAAAGGAAGAGTATAAACCCTATCCATGAGATTGTCACCATCCTTTCGTTGTATAGGATTTTTAAAAAGCTGAGACCCACGATATTGCATACGTTTTTACATAAACCTAACCTCTACGGTACTATTGCGGGAAGGTTGGCACATATACCGATTATAATAAACCATATACCGGGCCTTGGATATATCTATACGGAGCAGAATGGTGTAAAAGTGAAATTGTATCGTTTTATTATGTCGAGACTCTATCGCCGCTGTTTTAAGTACGCGGATAAAGTGATATTCCATAACGAAGACGATCTAAACGAGTTTATGCATTTAACCGATAACCGCGACAAATTTATGGTAATAAAAGGTACAGGGGTGGATGTGGAATTCTTTTCACCGGATAGGGTATCTGAAGCACGTAAGAAAATGGTTAGAGTGAGCCTCGGTGTTTCTCCTAATGATATAGTGGTCACTATGACAGGTAGGCTTATATGGCACAAGGGGATATACGAGCTTATAGAGGCTGCACAGATGATACACTCAAAATATGAAAATGTTACATTTTTGATAGTCGGATGGAGTGATAGTGGTAACCCAGGTTCAGTCTCCCATAGGTTTATCGAGGATGTAGGTAGATGTGGTTACATAAAGTTCTTAGGTAAAAGAGAAAACATCCGAGACATACTTGCCATAACCGATATTTACGTACTACCAAGTTACCGAGAGGGTTTACCCAAGGGGGTGTTGGAAGCAATGGCTATGGGTATACCGGTAGTGACAACAGATGTACCAGGATGTCGTGAGACTGTAATTGATGGTGTCAACGGCTACCTCGTACCACCTTTTGATAGCAAGAAATTAGCTCAGGCACTGGAGAAACTGATACTCGACGAAAAACTTCGCCTAAGGATGGGAAATGCTGGTAGAGAGAGGGTGTTGAGTGAATTTTCCGAGGGGATTGTAATCAACGCCATACACTCCTTATATGAGAAGTTACTGGATAAACAGAGATGATAGTTTAAGTTGATGCTTGACCTCTAAGGTTAAGCGTTATTATTGAGTGATATGCAGATATTAATATTTATCTTGGCGTTAGAGGTGGGTGCTTCGTTAGAATATAAAGAATATCAACCCACAATAGTTCCATATGTCGACCCCCATACTTATACGTTGGGCCCCGGTGATGTATTGACACTCGTACTTAAGGGAAGGGTGAACTATGTCCAAAATCTGATGGTTAACCCTAATGGGTTCTGTGTGATTGTATTGGGTAACCTACGGGGCGAATTGAGTGGGTTATTCTGGGTTGACACTATATACGTGAAGGGTAGGGTGTTGAAGGAAGTGGAGGATGAGGTACGTCTTCGTGTCAACAAAATAATCCCGGGTGTGGAGGTATGCCTTTTTGTTTCCACGGTTAGAACGATATCAGTACATGTAGTGGGAGAAGTCTACGAGCCAGGTGAGTATAAGCTTACACCTTTCCATAGGGTGCTTGATGCTATTAATATGGCGTACCCCACAGCAAATGCATCATTTGCTGAAGTTGTGATCAAAAGGAAGGATGGCGATAGTTTAGTTGTAAATCTTATGGATTACGAGAGGCATGGCGATATAACACAAAATCCATTCGTACGGGATGAGGACGTCATTGTGGTGCAACCGTGTAAGCGCTGGGTAAAAGTTATAGGTGAGATGGCCACTTCCGTTGGAGAAAGCAAACCGTTGCAAAGATTGTACCCGGAGGAGGTGTCTGTGCCAATTGAACTACCTCGTAAAGCGGAGGCTACGATTGTTGAGCTCGACGAAAACGACAAGTTAAAAGATGTAATCTTGAGGGTGGAAAGCGTCACCCCATGGGCGGATCTCAAAAACGTTCGCATTATAAGAGGAGGACAGGTCTTGTCAGCTGATGTGTATAGACTACTGGTGTACAATGATACTTCACAAAATTTACCGTTGGAACATGGAGATATAATTGTGATACCTTCGTTACCTCATGAAGTGGGGGTTGAGGGTGAAGTTAAATCCCCTGGTACGTTCCCGTATATAGCGGGTGCTACCGCCGATTACTACATAGCAGCAGCAGGTGGGTTGACGGAGCGAGCGCACACAAAAGACATTAAGGTGAAACGCGGTACAGAGTTTATCCCTTACAGCGCAGATCTTAGGATAGAGCCAGGTGATATCATTTACGTGCCACGTGTAGGATTTAAATGGTGGGAGGATTATCTTGAGGTAGGTAGTACATTGTTAAGCATAATATTTTCGTGGTGGTTGTTAGCACAGCGAAGATAATTGTATGTGGAGGAGTACTTGGTTAATATTATTTCTTATTTTTTGTAGTTGTAAGCACGAGGCCAAACAACCTGAGGGCTTACCACCAGGTGTGGAGGAAGTGCTAACCGATTTCATGGTTATAAAAACAACTTCAGGTGTAAGATCGTGGACTCTACACGCTACCCGTGGTGTGAGGGTGGAAGATACATTCAAAGTATATGGGGTTAAACTGCAATTATACGATGAGGATGGCAAGTTTTCAGCTACGATGGTTGCGGATAGTGCAGTATTCCTTGAGCTTGATAGCTTATTGTTCACATACGGTAAAATAGTGTTGGAAGCGCCCGCGGAAACACTTAGGGTTGAAACACACCATGTAAAGTGGGAAATCCCCCATAACTTAATAGTAGCACCCGGTAAGGTGAAGATCTGGAAAGCACATCGCTACATGGAGGGTGAGGGGCTCACCACTGATATAAGGTTTAGAGATTTGCGGTTACGTAAGGTTTATGGGCGGATGGATTAGTTGGTTGCTGTTGATAGTTGCTGTTGCACCTTCTCAATATACAATACATTCTGATAGTTTAGACGTATCCGGTGATTCGATAATATTCTGGAACGTATATCTACGACATGGAAGTTGGAGCCTATCCTCGGATAAGGGATTATACTGGCGGAGCGGGGTCATAAAGCTGTGTGGCAATTTCGAGGCCCAGAGTGATTCCGAGGAAATAACCGCTGATACTGCAGTATATTACATGCAAGATACCGAGAAGAAGATGATTTTGATAGGTAATGTTCTATACAAAAATGTGGTCGATTCCTTTCATGTGTATGGTATGCATGGTATATATTACCCGGATCGACGTAGTGGCGAGATATCATGTAGTGTGAAGTTCGTGAATTTCAAAGACAGTATAATTCTAACAGCTGATACACTTAAGTTTTGGCACGATACGTTGAAGATAGCTTACCGTGACGTTTATTACTATAATATACCCGATACCGTAGAATTGTGGGTTAGGGATAGCTTGTATATTTGGGGTGATAGTCTGAGCTTAGGATGGGGCGATATTCACATATCCTATACGAAGCTTGACTGTTTCGCACAAATGATAGAATATAATGTACGTAAGGAAATACTCACATTAGAAACAGACGTAATACTTTGTATGGAACGTGATACGGTGATGGGTGAATGGGCTCGTATTATGTTGAAGGGGCGTGAGATACAGGAGATAACGGTTAAACAAGTATGTGGTAAACGTTATGAGTGAAGTGTTAGTCTTGAAAGAATTGGTGAAATCATACAATGGCCGTAAAGTGGTTGATGGTGTATCGCTCGAACTTAGAAGAGGCGAAATAGTGGGGTTGTTGGGCCCTAACGGTGCAGGCAAAACTACAACTTTTTACATGACAGTGGGAGTGGTACCACCCGATAGAGGGAAAGTATTTTTAGATGATCGTGAGATCACGCGCTTACCTATGTATCTACGTGCGAGGTTAGGTATAGGGTATCTACCGCAGGAATCCTCGATATTTCGTAGACTTACGGTTGAAGATAACATCAAATGCGTACTGGAGTTCCAACCCCTCAGCAGTAAAGATAGACGTAGACGATTGGAGGAACTAATATCGCTGATGCAACTTGAAACCGTACGGTATCAACCTGCCTATACATTGTCGGGAGGTGAGCGCCGACGTGTGGAGATTGCACGTGCATTAGCTATTAGGCCTGACTTTTTGTTGTTGGATGAACCCTTCACTGGTATAGATCCGATTGTACGTGAAGAGATACAGGAGATAGTGCTTATGCTTAAGGATCAAGGTATAGGCATATTGATAACAGATCACAATGTACGTGAGACGCTCGAAGTTACAGATAGAGCCTACATCATATACGAAGGTAGGATACTCATCTCGGGTGAGGCACAAACTCTTATAAACGATCCTGAAGCGCGTCGCATATATTTGGGTAAGAAATTCAGGATGTGAGATGATCGATAAATCAGAAGAACGGCAAAAACTTGGATTTCTAGAGATACTTGCTAAGTCACAGATTGAACTGTTGGATGTGATTGAAGAGCTGGTGGAGAGGAACCTATTTCTGGAGATAGCAGAATATGAAGAGAGTGAGGAAATACATGAGGATGAAGAAACCGAGGAGGAGCTCGTAAGTTCTGATATTTTCGACGATGATAACGTACCGGTATATCTACCCAGTAAAGAATATAGGGAGTATCATACTGTGGATAAGCCATCACTGAAGGAACACCTTGTGATGGGTTTACACTTACTGGAAGATCTTGACGAAACTGATCTTGCTATCGGTGAATATATCATATACAACCTTGATGATAGGGGGTTCCTTACGATACCGTTGGAAAATATAGCGAAAAGGTTTAACGTTGATACGGAGAAAGTCGGTAAAGTCCTGATCGCCATACAGGAAGAGCTCGATCCACCAGGGATTGCAGCTCGTAACGCTATGGAATCTTTACTTATACAGTTGCGTAGGTTAGGAGTGAAAGACGATCTACCGTATCTGTTGGTGGAACGCTACCTCCCCATGATAGGAAGTGATACCGCATTCCTTGCAAGGCTTCTGAACCGTCCCGAGGAAGAGGTCAAAACCGCATGCGCCTTATTGCATAAACTTACAGCGTTTCCTGCTAAGGCATGGCAGGAGAGTGAACCTCTATCAGTGTTGCCTGACCTGATCATCGACAAGTTGGACGATAGGTTCGAAGTCTATTTAAACGAGGCAATGATACCCAAGATCCGATATTTCAAAGAATACGAAACACTCATATATAAAAATGAGCTTACAAAGGAAGAGCAGAAGTTGCTCGAAACTATGAAACAGGAGGCGTTCGAATTTTTGCGCAACCTTGATAGAAGGCGTAATTTGCTAATAGAGATTGGCAACTTTCTTGTAGAAAGGGTACATCAATTTTTATGTGGTGAGGCAGATCTTACCCCTGTAATGATAGAAGAGGCCGCTCCCACGTTAGGTGTACCGATATCCACCATTTTATATGCACTACGTGGTAAGTATGTGCAGACACCACGTGGGATATTTCCACTCTCCAGGTTTTTCACCCGACGTAAAAAACATGTTAAATCGGGGTAAGGTCATAAGTGTCGAAGGTACCACAGCGCGTGTGGAGCTGAGACTGACCTCATGTGAACGCTGTCCATTACATGGGTTGTGTCAGCCTAACGCTAACAAAATGGTCATAGAGGTTAAGGATACAGTGGGGGTTAATAAGGGTGATACTGTTCTGGTGGAGGTGGATCCCAAAGGTACGTGGTTGGCTTCGTTGCTCCTGTTTGTGTTACCAGTGGTGGCTTTTATCATAGGGTTTGTATCGCTATACTTTTGGAAGGGGGTAGCTTTCGCATATGCCGGTGGTGGTACGCTGTTTGCATTGTATGTTATCTGTATGAAGTACATAAATCGATGGTTCAGCAATAAGAAGAGTTTCACACCCCACATAGTGAAGAAGTTGGAGGGATACGAACCACACGAAGAAGTGTGGTTTAAATGAAAGTATATACAGTGAGTGAACTATTGCTTGAAGTACGTAAGCTGGTTGAAGATACATATCCCATGGTTTGGGTTGAGGGTGAAGTCATGGATCTTTATGCGGCAAGTTCGGGGCACCTATATTTTTCGCTTAAGGATGAACGTGCCATGGTATCCGCTATTGTGTACAAAGAGCGACGCGATTTAAACACTGCACTACTGAAAAATGGTATGAAGGTGAAAGTCTTCGGCACCCTTACACTGTATGCTAAGCGAGGGGGATTAACTATAGATGTGCAACGCGTTTATCCGTCAGGCTTGGGCGACCTCTGGGCAAAGTTTGAAGCCACAAAAAAGAAGCTACACTCAATGGGTTATTTCGCCATAGAGCATAAGAAGGCGATACCCCGATTCCCGGAGAGGGTTGGGGTGGTAACTGCAATGTATGGGGCTGCGTTTCACGATATATTACGTGTAATACGTAGGCGTGCACCATGGGTTGAGGTAATCGTCAGGGGTGTCAAAGTACAAGGCGAAGCGGCAGCCGAGAGTATAGCCGATGGTATTTATGACATGAACGATTATGGTGAGGTTGATCTTATAATAGTTGGTAGAGGTGGCGGTTCGATGGAGGAGCTGTGGGCGTTTAATGAGGAACGTGTTGCTCAGGCGATATTTAAATCATCTATCCCCATAATCACCGGTATAGGGCATGAACTCGACAATACGATTGCTGATATGGTGGCAGATTATAGTGCACCGACACCATCGGTAGCAGCTGAACGTGCCACCCCTGATAGAAAAGAGTTATTGAAATACATAACAAACCTCAACCAGAGGATGGACACCGTTGTTAGCAGGATGCTGGAAAACTACAGGGAGCGGATCAAAACTTGGGAAAAGAGTTACGGGCTCACCAGGTTATGTGATTACATACATGAAAAGGTACAACAGTTAGGCGTCGTCGAACGTAGGATGGAGGAGCAGCTCCTACATCACATAGATAAAATAAGCTGGGAGGTGTCACATTTATCCGATAGATTGGAGCATAATGTTGTCACAGTTTTGAAATCGAGATCGGAAAAACTTGACTACCTTTACACACAGTTGGCAAATCTGAACCCGTTTGCCACTCTAGAACGTGGCTACAGTATAGTGTTTCGACCAGACAAGAAAAAAGTAATAACAAGTGTAGACGAAATCCTGAAAGGTGACCACCTTTACATAAAACTTGCTAAAGGTGGTGCTTATGTGGAGGTATTAGATACCGACAAAGGTGAGTAATTACCTACGTTTCCTGTTAATGCTGCCGGTGATAATTTTGGATTCAAGTTCCTCAGGTGGAAGTGATAATATGTCAGGTTCTTCGGTTAGCTTATCAGCCTTACTACCTTTAAGTAAAGCAATTATACGGACTGTATCCCCCATATCCCTATAGGGTGTACTTATGCGGATTGAAATATCCTGTGCCGACATTTGGTGTTTTAATTTATCGACAATCCTTTGTAAGTCGATTAGCTTGAAGTCTTCTCCTCTTTGCACGTACAACAACAGCTTATGGATAGTGTTAAGTTTACAGTGTTGTTTGAACTGCTCGATAATACGTTGGGTGGCAATCTCGTTACGATTTATACCGGTACCTTCGCCAATTAATATTGCGATCTCGTGGTCACTTTCTTTTTTGCAAAGTATATTTTCGATATCGCCAAGACTTACGTTTATAGTACCGGAATCGGCAATCAGATTTATCAGAGCTTGGATTGTATCAAAAATTTGGGCATTGAGTTGATCAAACGCACGCTCGATAGGCATATCCCCGTGGTGACGGATAAGTGTCTCGTTGTGAAAAACAATGGTACCGTCTGCTACACGGGAGCTGGCTTCCAGCACCTTAGTGGCTATCTCTTTTTTGCGTTCACCTTCCATAGAGAAAGGGTATACCAGCACCATTATTGTCAGTATATTCTTGGTTTTGGCCAGCTCCGCAATCAGTGGTGCGATAGCGCCTGTGCCACCACCTAATCCAGCAATTATGAATAGAAAGTGTAAGTCCTCGATATACTGGGCGATGTTGGGTTTGTCAGATTCGAAAATTTCGTTCGCTCTGTCAATATTACCACCTGTACCCCTACCGTGGGTGATATTTTCCCCTATGACCTCGCTGAAGAATTCGCTGAAACTTTCGGCTTTTATCTGAGCAAGATGTTGGCGATCCGTATCCATTGCTATGTAGCGGACGTTTGGCAACCTATTCCTAAGTAAGAAACGCATCATGTTGTTGCCAAAGTTACCCAACGTCAATATACCTATGTTGAGACGATCGCGTAACTTTTTGTGTACTACTAAACCGCCATCAGTTATAGAAGATTTATCAGGTGGCTTCACCGGAAGATCTTTCATCACTTAACCATACCTCGTTATGGGGGGCTGTCAATAAGTGAATTTGCTGTTATGACTTCGGGGTGGTTGTTTACCACCACGGTATCCTCAAAATGGGCAGCGGGTTCGTTATCTTTTGTGACAACGGTCCAATTATCATCCTTAACATAAACGTCGGGCTTACCCGCTACCACCATGGGTTCGATAGCGAGCGTCATGTAGCGTTGTAACTTTAGGTTTTGCCACTTATATGGTACATAATTGGGTATCATTGGATCCTCATGCAGAAATTTACCCACACCATGGCCGGTGAATTCACGTACAACATCAAACCCCTGTGAACGCACATAATTATATATTTCGCGTGATATGTCGCCTAATCTTTTGCCAGGTACAGCTACCTTTATGGCACGTTGGAGTGCTTCATAAGTTACTTGTATAAGCTTGTTACGCTTAGCGTCCACCTTACCTACTCTATATGTACGAGCTGCATCCGTATAGTAGCCTTTATAGAATATGCCCACGTCGATGCTGACAATCTCACCTTCGTATAATTTGCGATTACTTGGTATGCCATGGATAACCTCATTCTCAACGGATACACATAAGGTGGCGGGATACCCTTTGTACCCCTTAAAGGCGGGTTTGCCACCTCTACTGAGGATAAACTCCTCGGCGAAACGGTCGAGCTCGTATGTTGTGACACCAGGTTTTACCATATCAGCGAGTAGATTCAACAACTCCGCCATGATACGACCACATTCACGCATTATCTGTAGTTCGTATTCAGTCTTTACAATGATCATGATGTACGATGTAACCTTCTTTCCAATGCTTTACGTACGAACCCCATAAATACGGGTGAGGGTTCCATAAAACGTGAATGGAATTCAGGATGTGCTTGTGTGGCAACAAAAAATGGGTGATCGGGTAACTCCATAAATTCCATAAGTGATATACCGTCCATGGTTTCATGTACACCAGAAAATACGATACCGGCACGTTCAAGATCTTTAATAAACATGGGGTTAATTTCATACCGGTGGCGATGACGTTCAACCACATAAGGTAGGTTTAGGGGTTTACCGAGCCGTTCCATAGGCAATGGTAATCGCATATCGTGGTCAATCCTACCCAATTCCTTGTAGAGTGAATAGATCAAGGTGCCTGGTTTCAGATATGCTGCATAAGCACCCAACCGCATCGTACCACCGTAGCCCTTTTCGTGTAGGAGTTCACGCTGCTTGGGTATGAAGTCGACTACGGGATAGCGAGTGCTCTGGTCCACCTCGGTGGAATTTGCTTCTTCCCAACCCAATACATGGCGTGCATACTCAACCACAGCTATCTGCATACCCCAACATAAGCCAAGGAATGGGATACCATTTTCACGTACGTATTTAATTGCACGTAGTTTGCCCTCGAACCCACGGATACCGAACCCACCAGGGATGATGACACCATCGTAGTTCTGTAACTCCTCAACGTTTAGCTTATCGGCGTCAAGCCAATCTATGTTGACCTTAACCTTTTGGTGTGCACCACTATGTTCGAGCGCCTCGTTTATCGATATATACGCATCTTTGAGCTTGAACGTACCTATCTCTATGTATTTACCGACCATAGCTATGTGGATTTCGGCTTCTGGGTGCTTTAAGTTGTCGACGAGATGTTCCCATTCGTTCCAGTCGGGTAGCTTTCTTGGTGCTATCTGTAACTTATCGAGAATTTTATGCCCCAACTGTTCTCTTTCAAAGTTAAGTGGTATTTCATAAAGGGTGTCAACATCAGGTGCGGAGATGACATATTCACGCTTTATGTTGGCATAAAGTTCGATCTTGTGACGTCTTACGTCATCAAGTGGTGTAGGGCCACGACATAGGATGATATCGGGTATTATGCCCATCTCCTGTAACATTTTGATAGCTTGTTGGGTGGGTTTGGTTTTCATCTCACCGATATGACGGGGTACCGGTAAGTACGTTATCAATATATAAAGTACGTTCTCCTTGCCTATTTCACGCTCTATGCCTTTTAGGGCGAAGAGAAAAGGTATATTTTCGTAATCACCGACGGTACCACCAACTTCTATGAGGATTACTTCGTAGCCTTCACTTGCTTCTTCTATGCGACGTTTGATCTCTTCCGGTATGTGAGGTATGAACTGTACAGTTTGGCCTAAATATTCGCCACGCCGTTCACGGTCGATTACGGTCTTGTAGATTTGGCCAGATGTTATGTTGTTACGTTTGGGTATGTTGATACCGAGAAACCGTTCGTAGTGACCGAGATCCTGGTCGATCTCACCACCGTCAAATGTGACCCATACCTCACCGTGTTCGGTCGGCCTTAATGTACCGGCATCATAATTCAAGTATGGGTCGATCTTTATTGCTGTGGTTTTATAGCCGTATTCTTGGATTATACGTGCGATGGATGCAGTGGCTACACCTTTACCTACGCCGCTCATTACGCCACCTACTATTACGATATATTTTTTCATTGAATTAGGTGTTTGACCAATATTGCGATCAGCAACCCTAGAATGTACACCACGATAATGAGTTGCAGTAACTCGTATTTTTTAAGTCGCATCGAGGTAAAAGGTTCTGGGTTTCAAGGTATCGGTATCTAGGACTACAATAGAAGGACGGTTCAGCCAGCCCGCAGTCTCGCCGGGGTTAATGATTAGGGTCTTATCTTTGTACCTGATGTCGAGTTTATGCGTATGCCCATATACTATGATATCGAAATCGTAACTTTTGGCTAGCGAATCAACCAAATCCGGATAGTGTACCAGTAGGAAGCGTCTACCCCCCAGCTGGATCACGTATGGTGCTATGTATAGTGAGAAACCGTGTTCACCAAACTTCTTGCGTAGGTAATCTTTATCACCATCGTTGTTACCAAAAATACCGATGAGATTACAGTTGAGCTTGGATAACTCCAATACGACGAAGGGTGCAACATAATCACCCGCGTGTAGGACGAGATCCACCGATTCGCGGTTAAATATATCCACAGCTCGCTTTATATAAGGTAACCTATCGTGTGAGTCTGACATTATGCCGACTTTCATTTTAGTTTAAAGATTCGCTGTATATCATTATAAGATACGTAAATGAGCAACAGAATCAATAGCGACCACCCTATGGTTTGCGCTAATTCATAGCCTTTTCTTGTGAATGGCTTATGTCGCATACGTTCGATAAATGTGAGAAATATGAGCCCACCATCTAACGGCGGTAACGGACATAGGTTGAAAATTGCCAGCTGTGTTGATAATATGTAAAACAGGCGTAAGATAGCAGATAGCCCCCAACCTACTGTGGTAGCAGTTACTTGTATCAAACTGAGGGGACCGCCCAACAAGCTTGGTGATAGCTGGTGGGTTAACATCTGTTTCAGTATCCGGAAGAATAATAAGATAATGTGCCAGATTTCGGTTGCTGCACGTATAGGGGCGCGTAGGCCTAACCTTATGCGTTGGTGTGGGATTAGTATCTCCATAGCGGCAACGTTACGTAGGGTGCCGTTTTCAAGTACACGCTGGCTACCAAGTACCACTAATACGGTACGGATGGTGTCGTTACGGTTGAATCTCACACTCACGGTATCACCAGGTTGATATGCACGTATGGTGGTGACAAGCGTATTCCATGATATTATAGGGATGGTGTCGATAGCAATTATGCGGTCACCGCTACGTAAACCAGCACGCCAGGCAGGACCGTCACGCTTTACTTCACCGATTACTGGTGGTATCAATGGTTGTAGAGATTCGTGTTTGTGATACCACACTCTGACCGTATCGTGGCCACGTAGTACTGTGACGATAACACTATCTGGGGTTATACTTGTGTACTTTACGAAATCGTCCCAATATTTAACAGGCTTATCGGCTACCTTTAGGATTACATCACCTGCACGGAAGGCACCTGCAGGCTGTTCCAAAGTAGTGTAGGGGATGACGCTTATGCCAGTTATGAGGAAGCTGGCCATACAGACCAGGTAAGCGGAGAATAAGTTAAAGAGTGAACCACTTAATAGCACCATTATGCGGTGTGAGGATGGTTTAGCACGAAATGCATCCGGTGTAGGCGGTTCGTCTGAGGGTTCTACACCTTTGATTGCTACGTAACCACCAAACAGTATTGCACCTATCCGATAGAGGGTATTGTTACGTGTGAACTGAAGGATTGGCGGTCCAAACCCTATGGAGAACTGCTGTATATGCATGCCAAACCTACGGGCAAAGTAGAAATGGCCCAACTCGTGTATCAACACGAGAAAGCTAATTACGATAACTGGCGATAATATCTTCAATAACATTTGTGGTACGGTGCCTGGTTTGGTGTTCAACCTCTCGTAAGGTGTCAAGGTTTATCGTAGGAGGTGGGTGGTACGATTCCACCATGGTTGCGATCACACGTGGTATATCCTTAAATCGTAACTTATTGGCGAGAAATGCCTTTGTAGCTTCCTCTGCAGCTACTACATATACTAGGGGATAGCCACGTTTGAGTGTACCTACCTCATATGCGATACGTAATGCGGGGAATTTCGTCTCATCAGGTGGATAAAAATGCAATTCGGTAAGCTTGGTGAGATCTAACTGCTTCACGATTGCTGTACAGCGTTCGGGATACGTTAATGCATATTGGATTGCTAATCGCATATCAGGTATACTTAGTTGCGCAATAATGGAGTTATCGATGAATTCCACCATAGCGTGGATGATAGCCTCTGGATGTATTACAACATCTATTCGGTCGAACCCTACACCAAACAGATAGTGAGCCTCTATTACTTCCATGCCTTTGTTAACCATAAGGCTTGAATATATGGTGATGAGTTTACCCATCTGCCAGCGTGGATGCTTGAGCACCTCGTCGGGTGAAATATCAGCCTCTATGGGGCGGTTGTGGAAGACGCCACCAGATGCGGTAAGTATTAAGCGTTTAAAGTTATCCTTGTAGTTAAGTAATTGATATAACCCTGTGTGTTCGCTGTCGATAGGTAAAAACGATACATTATGCTGGTGGACGAGTGGCATTATGAGTTCACCGTAACCGACGAGCGTCTCCTTGTTAGCTATTCTTATGGATTTACCTGCTTTTATTGCGTGAAGTGTTGGATACAAGCCATTCGTACCGGAGACTGCTACCACAACTATATCGACTTCGGGTAGGGTGGCGAGTTCAACAAGCCCTTCCATACCTTTCAATACCTTGACCCCATGTATGGGAGTAAATTTGGAAGTCTGATCCGGATCGGTGATAGCTACAACCTTGGGACGGAACTTGCGTATCTGGTGGCTCAGCAGGGTAATGTTCTGGTGTACGGATAGACCAAATACTGTGAACCTATCAGACAAGTGTGAAATTACATCAAGTGTAGCGTTACCTATATAACCAGAAGAGCCTAATATTACGACATTCTTTTTGGTCATCTAAGTAGTACTTCAAAAAGTAACCTAAGATAGTAATAAACAAAGGGTGCACAGAAGAAGATGCTATCGAAGCGGTCTAACACACCACCATGACCAGGTATGGTGCCATAACTTTCTTTCAGGTATGCGTCACGTTTGATGAGAGATTCGACTAGATCACCTATTAGCGCCATACTTGCACCTATTAAACCCATAAGCACAGCATCTATTGGCCTTAGGTATGTGGCATAAAGGTAGCGATAGATTACTGTGAAGAGGGTTGCAAACAGTATACCACCTATGGTGCCTTCCCAGGTTTTACCCGGACTTACACGATGTAATAGTGGGTGACGGCCGAATTTACGGCCGATGAAGAACGCCATAGTATCGTTACCCCATGCGATTATGAATGGCAGTAACGCAAATGTAACCCCTACACTATAATCTAAACCTAAATACTTGGGTAGCTCACGTAAAAGTATGAGGTGGCTCATCAGCCATCCGATGTAGAACGTACCAAATACTGTGCTCGCAATATGGTATATGCTGTCTTTGGGGTGACGACGTACTAGCTCACTAACCGCTAATATGAAAATCAGTACAGTTAGTGTTAAAAATGTATAAAGGTAACTTGCGTAGTATGCGGTCCAGCCTAACACCAAGGCTGCTAATATACCAAGGAACCGATATGGGTGTAACCCTTTAGCTGTCAATATTTCGTAGAATTCGAAAGTACCTATAGCTATGCCAAGCTCTACGAGTAGCAGGAAGAAAAAACCACCCTCACGTGCAATGACGACGAGCGCCGGTACAAACAGTACACCGCTTAGTGTACGCCAGAGCAGATTATTGTGATTGGATGAGCCCCCCATACCTACGTTCCCTTTTTGTATAATCAGCGATAGCGCGATCGAGTTCTTCTGGAGTGAAGTCTGGCCATAGTGTAGGGGTTATCCATAGCTCAGTGTAAGCAAGTTGCCATAACATAAAATTCGATATACGGAACTCGCCCGATGTACGTATGAGTAGATCAATATCTGGTAAATCTGGATAGTAAAGAAAACGTCGGAAGCTCTCTTCGTCCACCTTACGTATACCGTTATGTAAGATTTTGTTGACAGCATCGACGATCTCACTTCTACCACCATAGTTAAGCGCTATGGTGAATATCAGCCCGGTGTTGTTTTTAGTAGCTTCCTGCACCTTATACAGGCGACGGCGTATCCAGATGGGGAATTGGTTAAGCCTACCCATGAAACGTGTTTGTATGTTATTTTCCATCAACTTGGGTAGCTTCTCCTCCGCAGTTTTGCTGAGCAGATTAAGTATTGCATGTACTTCATGAGCGGGGCGACGCCAGTTTTCGGTGGAAAATGCAAATACTGTAAGATATGGGATGCCAAGTTTACCACAGTGTTCGACTATTTTCTCAAGGGCTGCTACACCTGCCTTGTGACCTTCAACCCGCGGTAGGCCACGTCGTTGTGCCCAGCGGCCGTTACCGTCCATTATTATACCGATATGAGTGAGAGGGTTCATTCCTCCATTAGTTCGTTGATTTTGGCCTCCATCAACTCGTCAGCTTTACCGATGTAATCTTTAGTGAGGTCGTCGACCTGCTTTTCGAGCCGCTTGGCATCGTCTTCGGATAGCGCGCCTTCTTTTTTCATTTTGCGTAATTTGTCGATAACATCACGGCGTATGTTACGTAATGCTACACGATGCTGTTCGGTTATGCGTTTGACTAGGTCTACCATACCGCGACGACGTTCCTCACTCAATGGAGGTACAACAAGCCTTATGACTTGGCCATCATTCTGTGGGTTTATACCGATATTTGCACGCTGGATGGCACGTTCGATTTCTGTGAGTAATGACTTATCCCATGGACTTATTATTATGAGGCGTGGCTCAGGTATCGATATAGTGGCTACCTGTTTTATAGGTAGCTCGCTATCGTATGCAGATACTTTGATATCTTCCACCATACGTGGAGTGGCACGCCCGGTGTGGATGTTGGTGAGTTCGCGTTTCAGAAAGTCCAGAGTTTTCTTCATTCTAACTTCGGCATCATTTATTATGCTTTCCATATTTGCCTCCTGCTAATTTAAATAACTACATGGAATCGAGTAAAGTCAATCAAATAATTTTGTCTACTAGTAATAATACGCAGGTGGGTTGATCAGTGTCGAAAGTGACGCTTATACGTGAAAATTATGGGTATCTTGTAGCGGTCAGCGGCTGCAATGACTTCAGGGTCGCGGATTGAGCCACCGGGTTCCACTATGACATCTATACCAGCTTGTGCGGCGAGCTCTACAGTATCAGGGAAGGGTAAGAAGCCGTCCGATGCTAATGCTACTGGGTGTAGGTGGGTGAGGTTGAACCTATCACGGTTTTTGATTGCAATTTCGGCCGCCCATACGCGTGAGGGTTGGCCACCACCTATACCTACTGTCATGTTGGGGGTGGCCAACACTATAGCGTTGGATTTGACAAACTGTACAACTTGAAATGCAAACTTGGCAGCTGCCAATTCGGGTTCGGTAGGTTCGTATTTGCCAGCAACTTGCCAACCTTCTGTATCGAAGCGATCCATGCTTTGTACCAATATACCACCAGTAACTGTACGGTATTCGAAATCTGGTAGCTCGTCAGCTGGTAGCTTGATAAGTATGAGTTTCTTCTTCTTACCTAATACGGTGAGCGCTGTATCGGTGAATTCAGGGGCTACAACCACTTCGATAAATATTGAGGTCAAGCGTTCGGCTAGCTCCTTGGTGACGGGACGGTTGAACCCCAGTATACCACCAAAGATGGACATCGGATCACCTTTATAGGTGAGGTCGAATGCCTCCTCGATACTGTTACCAGATGCGAGTGCCGCTACAGTTGTATGTTTTATTGTTACTGCAGTGGGTTTATCGAACCGCTTTATCACACGTGCAGCGGTGTCTATGTCGAGAAGGTTGTTAAAAGATAGGTCTTTACCCTGTAGTTTATGTATCTTATGGAGTGCGAACCCTTTTGTATCAACTATACTGTACCAGCTGGCGGGTTGGTGGGGATTTTCGCCGTAGCGAAGGGCTTGATGCTTGTGGAGTAACAAGGCTTTGAAGTCGGGCTCGAAATAACTTGCGATCATTCCATCGTACCAGGTTGTGTAACGGAACGCTTTGTGTGCAAGCATACGCCTATCGTCTACGGTTAATGAGTTAGTAGCTAGCTTATCAGCTATCCAGTTGTAATCCTGTGGGTCGACTATAACTGTTACACGGTGGTAATTTTTGGCAGCTGCACGAATTAGTGCAACGCCACCGATATCTATGTTATCAGGTGAGGGGTTATCTTCAAACTTGTAGAGATTGACCACAACCAGATCGATTGGCGGTGTATCAAGTTGTGTCAGTTCATCAGCCGATGCGAGTATGGCTGCGAATACCTTTGGGTGTAGGGATTTTACCTTACCATGTAATAGTTCACCGTAGCCG
>Ga0190363_1000917_pt1 | contig 17640 bp, 16 predicted proteins | sample 48721867_MG_FD_161272 | JGI IMG/M metagenome (GOLD analysis project Ga0190363, IMG submission 161272) | Hydrothermal vent microbial mat bacterial communities from Southern Trench, Guaymas Basin, Mexico - 4872-18-6-7_MG | ecosystem: Environmental > Aquatic > Marine > Hydrothermal vents >... | reverse complement strand
TGCAGGCCTTATATCAAAGAGGTCATACCTTTCAAAGATCCATTTTGCGAAAGCAGCATCGAAGGCTCCCGGAAAATTTAACGCTGTCCTCCAGTCGTATGGAAGACCATATGAATCGGCATATCTGTATTCTCTGCCTCTTCTATGCCATGGCCATATTCCATGTGCTCCATAAGCCACTCCTGCCTTAGCCCCCGAAAGAAGACTTTGCCAAACAGCTTTTCTCACATCAAAATTATTGAATCTGCCATATTTACCATAGGATCCGATTGATCCGATACCCTCATAGCATGGCTCTCCATTCACTATGGGTCTCTTCACCGGCATATTATAGAATTTTTGGGCAAGCTCATAGGGGAAATGCTGATGCTCTCTATTGTGTCCAGATTGATACATGTAAAAATCATAGCTTGGAGAGTTTATGAGGACCTCCGGTATCTCCCAGAGCCCTCCTACAACATGCATAGTTGTTAATGAAGTTGGCGACTCTTTCTTAACTATCTCAAATGCAGTAACGTAATAGTCTATGGAATCTTCCGTCTCGAAATTCGTATCCCCACTTATTATAAAAATGGGGTTATACTTTCCAAATCTCTCCGCTACATAACTCACATATTCCTCCAGACTCTCCCGTGGAATAATCTTTGACGGATCCCTTCTTGAACCCCAAGTTCCTTTTACATAGTTGCACCATAGCACCACTAGAGCTGGAATAAATCCTTTATTCACAGCCGCCTCAACCATTCTCTCCGCTCTATCGAAGTACTTTTCATTTCTTCTCTTAAAGTCCCATCTACCATCCGGAAGCACTTCAAAGGGATCAACGTAATTTTCCGATGTGCTTCTATCCCATTGCGGGAGCACATTTATTTGCAGCGCATTAAATCCCTGCATTCTTCTATAATCCAGATAGTACTCCCACTCTTCGAAGGTTATATTGGTGAAGGCGCTCCAACATGTATCCGCAAGATAAAAGAAACTCTCACCATCCCTAACAAAGTAGTCTCGAGTCTCAGAAACTCTTATTTCACTCATAGCCGTTACTCCATATTTGCCGTGCCAGCAAAATTAACAGTATCTTCTTAAATATGCCTAAAAAAGTTTTAAGCGTCAACCGGCTTAGCGGATAAAATCTGATCAGACATTCTTGCAACGCAATAACCTCTTCTTTCCAGAAACTGGAATCCGAATAGCCTTTTTTCGTTTTTTTATCTCCTCTTTAGGCCAGTCCAGATTAACATGCCTATGAGAAAGGCAGAGGAGAATGAACTAGCCAGCCAAAATGTTACCGCTCCATTCCAGCCTTGACTATCAACGATCCATCCTATAAAGGGATCGGCGAATGTTGAGCCGATATATCCCATTCCATCGATAAATCCCGCTACGCTTGCTGCTCCATGATCCTCTTTATGTTCTATCGGTATCACCGTCGCCATCAAAGTATGCGGACCGTAAAGCGTTAAGCCTGCTAAGAAGAGTAATGCTATACCCAACTGGAGACTGTATGAAGCGGCATTATAAAATGTAAGTAGTACAAGGCTTAAGGAGATTATCAACACGAATATTATAGGAAGTCTTCCGAATCTTTCAGCCTTATCTGAAAGCCATCCGGAAATTGCTGATCCAAAGATCCCTCCAAGCGGTATTACAGCGGCTATACAGCCAGCTACATCGACTGATAAGCTGTAAATCTCAAAAAGATAGGAGGGAGCCCAAAGAGTAAATCCACTTCTGACGAATTGGAGCAACGTATAAGCTAAGGATATCGATACAATCTTCTTTGAGAGCAAGATCTGTTTAAACCCTGCTTTAACGCCGGAAATGCCTTTCTCTCTTAAGTAGATATCTTCCTCTCCCTCAGGTTTCTCATCCACAAATAAGTAAAGGAGTAGAGCCATTAGAAATAGCAGCAAAGGCGGAGATAAGAAGGCTGCTCTCCATCCGAAATTGGCGGCTATATATCCCAATAAGGGCCAAGCCATCAGATTACCCACGAGAAAACATGATCCAAAGATTCCTCCAACCGTTCCTATATTCGATCTAAACCAGTTACTTATGATTTTGACTACCGACGGCCATCCAGTTGATTGAGCATAGCCATTTATACTCCATACTATCACAAAGAGCAGAAGTAAGTCAGCGTAGCCAAAGAGCATACTCATGATTCCCGATAGAATCAGCCCAAATACAGCTATTCTCTTAGCTCCTAAACTATCAACCAATTGTCCATTTACAAACTGTCCTATAGCATAGGATATTGAGAATGCGCCTCCAATCAGCCCCAAGGCAAACTTTGAGTATTGCAGATCCTCAATTATAGATGGAAGAGCTATGGAGAAGTTTAGTCTAGCCAAGTAATACGAAGCGTATACTGCATATGTAAGTATGAATATACGTCTCTCCGCAGCGTTTAAATCCCTCAGCCTCCCTCAAATCTTCTACGGAAAAGAATAAAGTTGATGTAAGGAAAAAGTTTTAAAGCTATAAGCCATCAGCCTCATCTTTTCAGGTGAGAATCGTTACGCATCATTTGCGCCTCCGCATGAGTAGGACGAGGATTACGATTGCCACTGCTACAACACCAGCAATCATGTAGTATGTCAAATTTGATTCCTCCGTTGGCTGCTTAATCTTCAGATCTGACGGTGCGAGATCGAATGTTTCGACGGCTGGTAAAGCCTCAGCGAATCCTGTGAGGTAATAGCCTTCCTTTAATGGAGCAAATTCAACACTCTCTATTATCACAGGCTGGGTAGTAGACACCTCATATATGCCGGGTTCCAAAGCTAAATATTCATCAGCAGCAAGCCTAAACTCTAAATCATTCAGAGTCAATATGCAATCCTTAGAGACAAAGACATATGCTTCTGGACCCACAATCATGACAAGCGCTTTCTCATCAGGCCCCACGCCGATCACGGAGACTCCTCCTTCCAACCCGCTTAGATCTCCTTGAATATTCAAGAATCCCGTGTAATTACTTAAATACAAAACTGAAACAGGTCTATCAGCTGTAAGTATATAAGCCCCAGTCTCAAAGGTTGCATGCGTAAAGATATTCTTGGTGTCAATTGAAACCATAGATCGCGGCAGAACCTTCACCTCTTTAACAAACTTATGTACGTTAAGATCATACATTTTTACAGTGGCTCCTTCAATACTAGAGATATAAGTATATCTCCGATAGTGTCCTTCTCCCCTTCCACCCTGCGTTCTATCCGCGCTTCCATAAAAAGTCTTACCTACAAAGCCTCCTGTTGCAGCTGGAACAAAATAATCTTCTGCAAAGGTGAACGTTGCAACCTCAATGTATCCTGTGGATACTATGTGATAGACTGTTCCATTCTCAGCGGCGAAGCCTGAGAAGCCGTTAGCTGGAAGTCTTATCTCTTTAAGTAGGGTTCCATCCGCCCTGAATATTTTGACCGTAGCATCTTCTAGACTGAAGATTCTATAGGGTATAAATTCAATCGAGCCTGTAGTGACTGGGAAAACAAATTCCTTTCCAATGTATGTTCCATCAACACTCGGCAAAGTTGTTGTTACATCAGATTTATAATATCCGGCTTCTGTTCGGCCTTTGATGAGAACTGTTATGAACTTATCGCTGGTGATCTTAAACAATGTTCCATTTGGCAGATTAAAAGCTTTAAGCTCATACTTGTCTAATGTGAAGTCCTCTAAAAGCCGCTTATCTGGAAGGCTGTAAATTCTACAATGAGTATTATTATGGTTTCCCGTCACAAGCAGGGTTCCATAATCTGGAACAACTGAGGGTATAAATCCATAGAACGTATAGCCTTCTTCCTCACTCCGAACATTAAACGGCTTCACAGAGAAGAGGAGAAAGAAGAGTATTGTGAACACGATTAAACGTCTCGATTCCAAGATCATCATTTCTCTGTCTATGCTATTCTAGGCAGATATCAACAATAGTTAATAACTCTTAGCATTGAGTTGCCGGATCCTTCTCTTTTAGAACCTCACTGATGAATCTGTCTAAGAGCTTCGGATCCATTCCTCCTTCAATAAGTTTTTTCCGAACCTCCTCTTTCCGATATTTCCTCATCAAATTTCTAACAGTTTCTTTTCTTTCCCATGGAAACACGATCCATTTTCTCGTCTTTTTCTCATAATAATCAGGTCTAACTATGCTCCAAGGCTTATAATATATCGTTGCAATCTTAATCCGCTTTACACCTTTATTAATCAGATGATTCTTAACGAGCTCCAAGGTTTTTCCAGTATCCGCCACATCATCAAGTATTAGAACCTTCTTACCTTCAACGGAAAGGGATACGGGCTCTGTTAAAATAGGCTTGTTCCTTGTCCTAGCAATATCAACATAAAATTCTACGCTGATGTTCGCCAGCTTAGGATTTCCTAAAAGATCAGACATCACTCTTGCTGGAGGCCATCCTCCCCTACATATTCCGATGATTAGATCTGGACAGAAATTGTCTTTTTGAATCTTCTCAGCTAAGCTCAGAAGCATCTCATATATCTCATCCCATGTTGGAACCTCAAACTCAACATTCAATCTCAAGACTCATGTTCCCCGATTGACAAGATTAAATTCTTTGAGAAGATATATTTAGGATTTAATTATTTATCCACGCTGATTAGCACTGACGAATCGTCTAAACATGCAAAACCGTAATTTTTTAATCGGAATCGAGAACCTCTTATGGGGGATAATTATGACCCTAACTTGGGATGCGGATCTCCTTATTCATGGAAACCTTGTTAATGTGTATTCAGGGAACATAGCGGAATCTTATATTGGAATTAAGGATAGGAGGATAATCTATGTAGGTAGGAAACGAGTAAGAGCAGCAAAAATTATCGATGTAGATTCAAAATTTATTCTCCCCGCATACATCGACGGCCACGTTCATATCGAGAGTTCACTTGTATCTCCAAGCCAGTTCGCCATCGCGGTTATTCCTAGAGGCACATGCTGCGTTATAGCTGATCCACATGAAATAGCAAACGTATGCGGCGTTGAGGGAATAAAGTTCATGATTGAGGACTCGTTAAGGACTCCCCTGAAGGTCTATTTTATGATCCCATCATGTGTTCCAGCAACGAATCTTGAGACTTCCGGGGCAAAAATAGGTTTGAAAGAGATCGAAGAACTGAAGAAGAACAAGTGGATACTCGGATTAGGCGAGGTCATGAATTTTCCAGGAGTAATCAAAGGCGAAGAGGAGGTGATTTCAAAGATCAAAGCTTGTGAGGGGATGGTGATTGATGGGCATGCTCCTGGTCTAAGAGGAGAAGAGCTATGCGCATACATCGCCGCTGGAGTAATGTCTGACCATGAATCAGTAACCTTCGAGGAAGCTGAAGAAAAGCTTTCTCTTGGAATGTGGGTGATGATTCGGGAAGGATCAACCGCAAAGAATCTCTCAGAACTCGCAGGCATAGCCTCTAAAGGCTGCCTGGGGAGAGTCATGCTTGTAACGGATGATCGACATGCTGACGATCTTTTGAGAGAGGGGCATCTTGACTATGTGCTTAAAAGGGCTGTGGAGGAAGGGATAGATCCAGTTGATGCGGTGAGAATGGTTACTGTTAAGCCGGCTGAGTATTTCGGTCTTCATCGTCTTGGAGCAATATCACCTGGCAAGGCAGCAAACATCGTTGTTACTGATGATCTTAAGGAGTTTAAGGCTGAAATGGTTCTCATCGATGGAAAGATCGTTGCAAAGAAGGGGAGATATCTAGGCTCGATAGGAAAGCCTACTATAAAAAGAAATGTGGAGAGAACAGTACACGTGGGTAGGCTTTCACCAGAAGATATCAAAGTATCATATTGCGGATCTGAAGAGAAAGTTAAGGTGATGGCCATTAAGGTAATACCGAATCAAATAATCACAGATAAGATGATATGTGAGTTGCCCGTTAAAAATGGAGAGGTATTCTCAGACATAGAAAGAGACATATTAAAGATCTGCGTTGTAGAAAGACATCACAGTTCAGGGAGAATAGGAAAAGGCTTTGTCCACGGATTTGGTCTTAAAGAGGGAGCTTTAGCATCAACCGTTGCCCACGACTCCCATAACATAGTGGCTATAGGCGTAAATGACCATGCGATTTGCAGCGCAGTTAACAGAATCCGAGAAATAAACGGCGGATTAGTCGCTGTAAGCGGGGATGAGATAAAATGCGAGCTGCCTCTTCCCATAGCGGGGTTAATGTCCGAGGATAAGATTCAAATAGTTGCTGAGAAGATGGAGGATCTAAATAAAACGGCATCTGAACTAGGCTGCGTCTTGAAAAGCCCATTCATGGCCTTATCGTTCCTAGCGCTTCCAGTGATACCGAAACTTAAGATAACCGATTTCGGACTTATCGATGTGGAAAGGATGAAGGTTATTGATCTCTTCGTCTCGCCAAATCAATAGAAAATAAAGGGGCCGAAAAAAGCCATTGGCAATGAGTTCCTTATGAAAAAGAAACAGAACCATAAGGGAGAATGCTTCTCTCACTTCTTCCGATGCTATCCTATTTTATTGCTGATTAGCCATGGATTCCCTGAAATTCTACCATACAGAACGAACAACCACTATGTTAAAGAACCGAATTTTTATGAAGATTTCGCCATGATCAGCGCAGCTAGACTCTTATCCAAATGCTGTCTGTCGCCTCGTTTTCAATTATTTAAGAAGCCGATGACTGCAACGATCACGGCTGCTGTCGCCCCGCCATCACATAGAATGTTGAAAAATCACTATCTGTAAAATAACCGGATCCTTAAAACTTTCGAAACGTGTCAATCTCTAGCCTTCTAAGCATATAAAAACTATAAACTCTTTTGGAGTTATTAGGTTGCGACAGAGACAATGAACATTTGATAAAAGCCAAGGAGAGAGCGCTGCATATTTTTATTAGGAAGGCTCTGATTATGAGTATTAGGAGGAGAAGATTTGAGTGAAAGAGTGAAAATCGTTGAACGGACTGAGATTCCAGATGGATTAAAAATCATCTTTGGCTTACCTGACGTAGGGCTCGTTGGAACAATTGCCGCGTCACATTTAATCTCAAAATTGAATCTCAAAGAAATTGCATATTTACGGTCGGATCTGCTTCCTCCCGTAATTATGTTGGAGAAAGGGCTTCCACGGTCACCTATAAGGATGTTTGGAAACGAGGACTTGCTAGTATTGAACTCAGAAATCGCGATTCCATCAGCATCCATCTATTTGATAATTGAAAACTTAGTGAATTGGGTATCAAATAAGAAGGTTGAAATCGTTTTCACCCTCGGCGGACTACCCATTCCAAACCGCCATGAAATCGAAAAACCTAAAGTTTTTGGAGCAGCATCAAGTGAGGATTTACTTAAGTTACTTAATGAAAAGGGAATTCAAGCTATTCAACGGGGATTCCTTGTTGGACCTCAAGCTCTCATCTTAAGTTTCTGCGCAGAAAGAGATATTCCTGCAGTAGCTCTGCTCGCAGAATCTTTCTATAATTATCCCGATCCTGAAGCTTCATCGATGGTTATTCAAGCTCTTAACCGAATAATTGATATGGAAATAGATGTCTCTGAGCTTATAGAGAAGGGCGAGGAAGTCCGCTTGGCGATGAGAGACATGATGAGAAGAACCCAGGCGGAGCTTGCCAGAATGAAGAAGTCTCACGAATACGATATTCCGGGGTACTACATAAAATAGGGAGGGATAGAGATGAGGAGTAGACGATCAATCTTTGATATCATGCGTGAACATATGGAGGAGCTTGAAGAGATAGCCGAAGAGATGTTTGATCGATTTCTAGAGAGACCTAGCTGGGATATAAATGCACATTCGCTTGAACCTTTATTCGACGTTTCTGTAAGCTCAGATAAGGTGATTGTAACAGCGGATCTTCCTAAGGTTGATCCTGAAAATATAAGGATAAGCAGAATATCTGATGATCTCATCGAGATCACCGCCAAAATGAGAGTAAAAATCAATTTTGAGGATCTAGGAGTCACTCATAGAAAAGGTGAATTCTCATATTTCAGCTGCAGAGTTCCCCTTCCAGTTCCAGTCGATACAAGCAGAGCAAAGGCAAGATTCAAGAGAGGAATCTTAGAGATAACGCTTCCTAGAAAGAGAGGATACGAAATTAAAGTGGAATAGCCACAAATTTGCATTTTTAGGGAAGAATCTCCCAAATAAGTTTTTATAGGTCGTTACATCTATCTACTTGGGGGGAATAGTTTTGCCAGAGGATGATTGGTGGCCTAGCTGGTTTAGAAGGAGAAGATGGCCATTCTTTGGAAGGAGCTTCTTCGAAGACATCGATGAAATCTTCAGAGAAATGGAGGAGATTATGCGAAGAGAGTTTGAAGAGATCTCTAGAAGAACACCAAACGACCTGATTCGTGAAAGGAAACTTCCAGACGGATCAACAGTACGGGAATGGGGCCCCTTCGTTTATGGTTATAGCATAACTATAGGTCCAGACGGAAAGCCGCAGATCAGAGAGTTTGGTAACATAAAACCAGCAGCTGGTCCTGGAAGGCCTCGCATCGACATTAGGGAGGAGAGGGAACCACTGGTCGACGTTATGGAGTCTAACGGAGAGGTAAAAGTAATCGCTGAGCTTCCAGGAGTAGAGAAGAAGGATATAAAGCTGCACGGAACAGAGACGACCTTAACAATTTCAGTTGATACTCCTCAACGAAAGTATTACAAGGAAGTTGAGTTGCCCGTCGAGGTTGATCCGAAGAAGGCGAAGTCATCGTACAGGAATGGAGTTCTAGAGGTGACGTTGCCTAAAAAGAAGGAGGAGAGACCGAAGGGCGAGCCCATAAAGATAGAGTGACATCATTATTTTTTTCTTTAAAGCGTCATCTTTCTTATTGCGGCTAGGCTACATTATTCTTATTTCTTCTAGTTCAGAAGTTTTTGAACGAATTAAAGTTTATATTTATTTGTTGAATTATTTTTTAAGATCTGCTTTCAGATCTATTGCTTGACAAGCAAGAATAACGGAAAATGATCTTGATAACTAGAAGGTTAAGGGGGAACGCGAATGCTCAACTCAACAAGCTTAATCTATATCGGAATCTATCTGCTGACCTTGCTGCTAGCTTCAACCGAGATGACCTCGCTTTCCGTAGCAGCATTAGTCGGCGCTTTACTCTCAACGATATTCGGACTTACCTGTGGAATTTTTACACCCCAGGAAGTTGCAAGCTTCATAGACTTTAAAGTGATCCTTCTGCTTGTAGGAGTAATGATAACGTTCGAGGTGGTTGAAAGAAGCGGACTATTCCGCATTTTAGCGCTTTACGCAATAAAATACTCGAGGGGAGACCCAAGGATACTCTTCTTCTCCATCTGCTTTGTTTCAGCAGTAGTCTCTCTATTTCTAAGCGATGTCACCGCCATATTGTTAATTGCAGCTGCGGCTGGCACCATCGCTCGAATTATGAATTATGATCCTGTGCCCTACTTTGTCTCCGCGGCGATAATGATAAACTTGGGTGGAACAAGCACCTTGATAGGGTCGACGAGCAACATGATTATAGGCATGGCTTCCGGGCTAAACTTCATAGATTTTCTGAATTTTCTGATGCTTTGCGAGATCGCTTTATGGATACTAACCTCTTTAAGTCTATATCTTCTCTACAAACCGAGGTTGGGAGAAAAAAGGACGCCGCCGACATATGACCCTTGGGGAGAGATTGAGGATCGAAAGACCGTCTATAAAGCTGGGTTCATAATTGTTCTTTTTCTTGTACTCTTTTTACTCTACGAGCAATGGAATGTAGGGCCTGAAATCATCGCTTTTGCATGTGCAATTTTAGCATTACTTATAGTCGATGTTGATGCGGGATCCGTTTTTCGCCAGATCGATTGGGAAACAATATTTTTTATAGGCGGCTTCTTTATTATAGTTGGAGGGTTAGAAAAAGTAGGGATTTTAAAGGCTGTTTCTGAGGCGGTGTTAAACTTGTCGCATGGAAACCAGTTTGTAGCCGCCCTTTTAACCCTCTGGTCAAGCGCCTTCTTGAGCATCTTTGTAAGTAACATCGCAGTTGCATTGACATATACGCCCATAATAGGAATGATGAAGGGCTTAGGCTTGAACATGAACTATCTGTGGTCCGCTCTTGTTTTAGGAACAAATCTGGGGGGAGCAGCTACTCCAGTGAGCGGTGCGGTCTGTGCCTTGGCTATAGGAGCATTAAAAGAAGAGAATATAAACTTAAGTTTCGTGGAATTCTCAAAAGCCGGCGTCCTGACAACGATAATTCAGCTCCTCTTTGCAACATTTTACCTAATCCTCAGATTTGGTATGTGAAGGTGAGAGAATGACGGATCTAAAAGAGAGAATTTTGAAGCGCGAGAAAAGGTCTATAGAGAGATACAAGGAGGAAAGAGAAACCTTCGAAAAGGTGATGGGAACCCCTAAAATAAACGTTAGCGTCGAGCTTCCCAAAGGCTACGAAGATAAAAGAGAGGAGTTCCTCGACCTTCAGAAAGAAGAGAGTTTCCTTAAAGACGCCGATAGAGCCCTCGGCAGAGTTGTAAAGAAGCACCTCAAGAGAATCGAAGAAAAAGCCAAGAAAGAGAAGACAAACAAGTCAGAAGACAAAGATTAAATATCAAATCTTTTTCTGCCTACAACTTTTCCTCGAATCAAGCATCACACCTCATATTCCTCGGATTCCCTCCAATATGTATTCAACCGCTATTGCGGCTATTATGAGCGCCATCACCCTCGCGATGATGAGAGACCCTGACCTTCCCAGCAGCCTATAGATTGGATCAATAAATCTAAGTGTTATCCAGACTATGAAGAATACTATTAGAACCGATACTGCCGTTACCGCAACATTGAAGATTCGAATGTTTAGAATTGTTGTGGTGATTGCTCCCGGGCCAACTAGAAGCGGAATCGCTATGGGCACTATCCCCACACTTTCGGGGGATACTCTGCTCTCTTCCCAGCTACCGGTAAGGAGCATCTTTACAGCTATCAGAAGGAGAAGAATGCCTCCTGCAATCATGAAGCTTTCCATCGAGATTCCGAACAAAATAAATATTTGCTGCCCGACAAGTGCGAAAAAGAGTAGTAAGATAACTCCGGTAACAGTGGCTGTTTCGAAAGTCTTCCTTCTTTCCCTTTTACTCATATCTTCTGTTAGGCTTATGAAGATGGGAATGTTGCCGAGGGGATCAACAACAATGAATAAAGAGATTACTGCTCTGACAAGGCTTGGAATAGCAGCCATGACAGCGTCATACATGAATTAACATATTGTTAAACCTAAACTTAAGTAATATGTGGAGGAGAGCCTTTCAGTTTGTGAAATCGGGGTTGCTCCAGAAGAGATAGACTTTTGTTTCAGCAAGCACAGCTAAGCGTCTTAAGACCTTTGCAATCGTATGCAAGTTCTGCTTTTCAATCCATGCTTCAAAATCTTTTCTTCTGGGATAAGCTCCGCCTTTCCCCATCAACCGTTTATAATTTCCCGCTCTTATCAAGGCGTCCTTTACTTTACGCAGCTCTTCATCAGTCAGATGCTGTAGCCTTTCAAGATTATCCTCAACGCTAGACAAAAGATACCGTTTGAATCCCATCTTCTCTAATGTTTCAATAGCTTGCAGAATCAGCCTACTCGGTTTTCTTTTCACAATTCTCTTCATTCCAGCCCTCTCAAAGAAGGGATTGTAGAGCGCCATAACAGCGATTGCTTCAACGTTCCTTCGTCCAACTAATGGTAAGGTCTCCTTTACAAGGCGGATCCCTAAGCCGATGCTGCGGTATTTTGGATGAAGCACAACTCGGCTTATCGTTGCCAGATTCTGGTTTATCTCAGTTAAAGTAGGTGTTCTTCCAAAAGCTTGTTTTCTTCCGAAAACATGTGGAGGCGGATAGCTGTAGAGGATAACGCCAACTGTTTCGCCATCCTTCCTTTTCAAAGCGAAGATTTTAAGCGGCGGCGGATGTCTATGGCTTCGGTAATGAAATTCGGCTAAGCACTTATAATCTTCTATGTTTCCTTTTACGATACGTAAGTTTCTGGTTACGCTGCAGACATTATTTATTCTATTCGGATAATACTTGACTTCTAGACGGTTTCCCCACCTTTTATGAACGTGAACGCTTGGCGCTAAGTCCTCCTTTAAGTCTGTATGCGTTGTTGCGGCTAGAATTGCCTTTCCTTCTCTTCTCGCCTGTTTTTGAACGTTAAAGGCGACGATCTTCGCTGTGTCTCTGTCAAGCGTTGCACAGAATTCATCCATTATCCAGAATTGAGCTCCGCTTTCAATTAGCTTCGCTATCTTATAACGGTATTTCTGTCCGTCGCTGAGCTGCTCATAGCTCCGAATAAAAAGAAATGCATCATTAAGTCCAACTCGGCTGAGAAGTTTTAGGCCTTCCTCAAATGTTTCGCCTATTGTATCGATTATAGGCTCTCCAAGCACCAGCTTTACATCATCAATATTTATGGCTGTTAATTTCATATCTCGTTTTATGTCTTCTTCTAATGCTTTGAGCAGGATGCTTTTCCCGCTTCCACTTTCACCAGTAATGTAGACAACGTCTTTAGGGGTGATCTTTAACTCAACATTATCGTAAATTGTGAATCTTCGTTTTTTATCTATGCCTAAACCGAAGGCTTCTGCAACCTTCACGGTTCGAGTGGAAAGTTTAACACCAGTCTCATACGATAGATTGATTACGAAACAATTTCGTTGCTTATCCCATTTTCGGCTGAACTTTTTGATTTGGAAGAACTCATTTTCCTTTAAGACTTTAACTGATTTTTTAGACAAGAAAATCACCCTATCGAAAATCTATCTTTCGCTGCTTAGATACGCTTCGCATCGCATTATACGCCAAATCTTGCGGCCATGATTCGCCGTTGGTTAACGGGATTATTAGGAAGTAGTCGACGTAGATCGAGTTTACGGCTGTAGTATTCTTTTCAACTTTAAGAATTATCGAATCTCCAACATCATTACTTGTTATGTCAACTATCACACCGTAATAAGCGAAACTTGTAGTCAATGTTTTATAGACAGCGGCGTTTTCTTGCGAGACCCAACGATTGTCCGTTGTGTTCTTAAACCATAATTTCAGGTCATCTGTGACTTGATTAGTATCCTTTGCTCTAATGAATACAAGGTAACGACCTGTCGGTAAATCACTGCCTCCAGTAAGATGATACTCCACATATTCACCTTGTGCGTTTAGCAGTACTGAATCTCCACCATCATCAGCCAGCGACGTATCGATTGTAGCTCCTCCACCAATCGCCGCGTCTTCAGCTTCCTTGAAGAGGTATGACGTTCCAGAATACGGCAACACGCCCAGGAAGATCCTCGAACCTTGAACACTCTCCGAAGCGTCTGGAAATCCTTCGAAAGTCCACCAATTGTCGTTATCGGTTCTAGCTATCATCAATATGTAACCCCACAGCGCTCCAAATGAGAGAGTGTAGTTATCATTACTGTTAGGCAACCCAAAGTCGCCCGTGATACCTCTATGCCAAACCAATTGTCCACCTACGTATGAAAATCCCGGCTTTTCACTTTCGTTGAATGAGTAAATATGTAAACGCCCTACAACGTTTCCAGCAAAATCGTCTATTTCCGCTTGCACCAGATATGATCCACGACGAACTGTAACGTTCAGATCTTCGAAATAATTGGTGTTTTCTGTTGCTTCACTTAGCCTCACCTTGAAACTGACGCTCTCTGTACTAATACTTGTCAGTTGTTTGAAATACACATAGTACAACCAATCGCCTACACGAGATTTAACATGACCAACAAAATCCCAAGCAGATCCATTCCAATAATATAGCTCAAGACCGTATATTTGACCATGCTTTATCCTCAGCCTGATCAAGCCATTCTCAACCACACAGTCTCCAACGAACTGATGATTCACATCGAAGACTCTCTGCCAGTCAAACTCATCACTTGAACCCATAGTATCCCAAACTTTGACATCGCCTTTATTCACATCTACATCGTCAAGATCATAGACTACCTTGAAGTCTGGATAGGTGACACGGATAAAGTCAGACGAGACAGTATGAGATTCGGCCGTTGACGTTGCAAGCTTTAAACCGACGTACCCCGAATCAATAGGTAAATCCAATTGGAATGGGGAACCAGAAACTTCATCTGTCGATTCATCAACATCGCCGACGCCGTCATGAAAATAGAAATGGGTATGTCTATGCCCTGATTTATTCTCTTGAATTCTAATCCGAACAGTTCCCTCATTATTTGTTACGTCTGTCCATCCCAATAATATAGCAGTTGATCCGTTAACCATTTTGTCAATGTAAATTCTATAACCAGTTGTTATTGCTCGCAAAATGATCCGAATATAATTGTCTCCCGCTGGATTCGAACCTGTACCATCTTCGCTGAGATATATTTCTATTTGAGCTCCTTCTGTCGAAGTGATATTGTCTATCTTCAGATGGACGTCAATTACTATGTCGTCTAATAGCGGAACCTTAGATTGTGAAGAAATCCAGCCCGAACCCCAAGTGCCATCCGCAGTACTTTGTCCAGTTAACTCTACGAAGCCTGAACCATTGAGCTTCGCTGTGAAAGGGCCTGTCATGTTAGTCGAAAAGCCTTTCTGCCAGTTACCCTCTAAGACCTCACCTATAAATTCGTCTCCGCCGAACAGCGGAACGATTACCTCTGCTCCATCCTTGCCGTCTCTTGTGAAGCTCCAGTCTACTGGAATCTCCTGTCCGCTGTTCGAGACTATCTTGATGTTGTATGCTCCTGGCGGAAGCGCTACTTCATAATTTGGCATGTCTACTCAGCCTCTAAATCCATGCCCAACAAGCTCTCAAGTTTTGTTCTTAGCTCAGCCTCGACGAGATTCATCCGTTCAATAGCGACCTTGTCTTTCACTTTCGCTTTGATCTCGTCAATGGTCATGTCCTTCAAGACTGATGCTGGGACCTCATAGGATACTTCATGTAGATTTCCGTCATAATCATCGAATTCTATGGTTATGATTGCTGTGTCGAGTTGCCGCGCTAAATCTTTTATTCGAATCACATCTTCAACCTCCTCTAAAAATGAAAATTAGATGTTCCAATCATTCGTGACAGATTCTAAATCGGTAAGCAAGTATCCAGGCTGCAGATTCCCGCCTAAAAAGAAGATTTCAATCCAAAATGGGTAGTGATTACTAACTCTGCTGGCTGTATAACGGAAATTTCTGAGAAGATAATAGCCGTCTCTGAGCCGTGCATCGTCAAATAGGCAGCGCCATGTAAGCAATGAATCATCTGTCAGGTCATAGCCGCGCTGAACACCGCCCATCACTGTTTGAATCGCACTGTTTTCAGGCGCTTTGCGGAATAATTCGGCAAGGCTTTCCAGCTTCACCTTTGATGTCTGCCATCCACTAATCACGACAATGTTGCCGCGTAGGCTAAAACTTGAGATTGCATCAATTTGAACTGGACCGATAAGATCTGCCATCTAAAATCACCGTTTAACCTTTCTTGGAACAAAAACAATCTTCTTTGGTTTTACATGATGTCTTATAAGCCTCGATTCCTGAACAGTTTCTATTTTTGGAAGCCCCAATCTCCTAGCAATTTCCTCTAACTCCTGCATTGAGGGTGTTCCATCAAACTCGATCTCTACAATATCGCTTAACTTGCCGATCCGCAGAATAGGAGTGTTTATCTCCAATTCAGGCTTGTTCGGCTTGTATCTGCTGAACCTTACAATCATCACGACCACTCTTGAAACAAGTCGAAATAGAATAGCTTCATTGTTCTTCTCAAATCGACATCTGCCCCTAGCAGAATCTCTATTCGTGCATCTCCCGAAGTTGGCAGATGTGATGTTTCCGTATGCTCTAACACATCGTTAACGTAGAATTTTATCTCTCCATTATCGTAGTCATAATAAGCCTCTAAAGAGACAGGTGATCTGGCGGTGATAGAGCCGACTTCCGTCTGATACCTCGTATAGTTGACATCTTCATATGCGTAGATTGTTGCGTCGTCGATGATGAATCCCCAAGCATCAAAGGGATCTGCGATGTTGAAGATTGAGATTCTTATCGTCTGTGAAGAGTCATAGTCTGGCAGTATCCTGCATTTGAAATGTGGACTTCGATTGTTATTTATGATTGCGTCTCCAGAGGCGATTGAGGCGGTAGGTGCAACTCCAGCCTGCTGCCCAGTGTCAAACTCTATCTTGCCAACTTCAGCCGTTACAGATCCAAAATCTGCATCGATGAGCCATCCATCAATGCTTTCGCCAGTAATCCTGATATGATATTTATGTCTGTAAGATGACGTTGGATGCTGCGGAATCCACTCTGAGCCGTTGCTGTAAAATGTTAAGCCCGCGAGATCTCCAGAGGAGACATAGACGTAAATTCCCTGATAGTCTGATGGATCTAATGGAAGAGAAGACAAGACGCGGATTTTCTTGCCAGCGGAGCCGTCATCTACCTCGTCAAGATTTAACATGTAATCGTCACGTTTACTGTCCAGCAGATTTCGAAGCTTTCTTAATGCCCATTCAAACGGATTCTCTCCATAATCAGCGTCTCCAACAATGATGTTGGTCGACGCTTTTCCTCTTCCAAAATTATAAGTTATACGTCTCACAATTTCTGAGGAACCGCTGAATCCATATTCGGGCAGATTTAAATTAATTGTCTGTCCGGCTCGAAAACCGTAAAAGCCTGAAGTTTCAATCTTAATGCTTTTCCTGTTTGATCTATACTGGTTTAGAATCATCTGTCCAATAAGAGTTGCCTCTGCAACTGTGCTTATTCTCCGGTCTCGGAAGTATCGTTCTGGAAGACCAGAGCCTACCTCGACAAAAACGTTATTTCGACCTTCAATGATTACCTTGTTAACGACTTCATCTTTCATGTCTGTTTCAATATTGAAAATTTGATTAGAACTGATTGTTTCTCCGCTTGATTCCGTGCCTTCCAAAAAGAAATGAACGTCATTGTCAAAGTCTATATAGAAGCAACATCCTGCACGTTCAGCAATGTCCTCAATTACTTCGCCGACTGTTTTTCCATATCCATCGATGCTTATTGTCTGGCCAGTTGAAGTATTCACATTATTGCTTGTTAAGACGCTTGCGAAATAATAGTCAACTAGATCCTTTACGATTGCACCTGCATCCATGTCTGAATAGCTGTAATGGCCCAGATCCAGAATGTATCGTTTATAAAGCGTCTCGTTCACTCCGCTGCACAAAAGATTTTTGATGCCGTCACGGAACTGCGTAGCGACGCCTTTCACTTCACCCTTAAAAATCGTCGTGCCGTCAACTTTTATCTCTACAGAATCGCCACGTGAAACGTCCAGGCTAATCGGCACAACTATTCTGGCAGAGCCACGCTGATCATCCGTAACAGTCAAAGGCATATAAAAGTCGGCTTCGGAATTATTCAGCAAAAAAGCAATTTTCACGGAATCACCCCATGCATCCTTAGCTGATCAACTGTGCTCTGCCCCATCTCGTAAAGAAGCTCTTCACGGTCAACTTCGCTTGCAATATCATTGTCATGCATGTCAATGTTTATTTGAACAGAGCCGGCAGTCGTTTTTGGAATGGAAAAACCAGGAAGATTGAAAGATGGAAGATTAAAGGTTGGCAG
>Ga0190363_1000916_pt1 | contig 17643 bp, 18 predicted proteins | sample 48721867_MG_FD_161272 | JGI IMG/M metagenome (GOLD analysis project Ga0190363, IMG submission 161272) | Hydrothermal vent microbial mat bacterial communities from Southern Trench, Guaymas Basin, Mexico - 4872-18-6-7_MG | ecosystem: Environmental > Aquatic > Marine > Hydrothermal vents >... | reverse complement strand
GGATAAAAGTAGATGAGGAGAAGGTTGAATTAGGTCTTAAAATTATCCATATTGCCCCCCAAGATAAAAGTGAGATTTTAGATTATGCTTATAAATTATGGCGAGAAAGAATAAAGAAGTAGAGAGAGGGACTATCCGCTTGGGAGATATCCTTATAAAGTGGGGAATTATAGATAAAGAAAAACTACACGAAGCTCTCCGAATTCAGAAATTGACAAGAAAAAGATTAGGAGAAATTCTTGTAGAGAAGGGGCTTGCTACTGAACAACAGATTGCCGAAGCCTTAGCGCAAGAATATCGTCTTCCTTTTGTCAGTTTGAAAAAAGTAGAAGCAGATGAGAAATTATTTAAGATTTTTTCCTATCAGATGCTTAAAAAGTATAATGTTGCTCCTCTAAAGATAGAAAATGATTATCTTGTTGTAGCTACTAATGATCCTTTAGATTTAGGTGTTCTTCAGGAGCTGCGAAGTGTCAGTGGGTATCGGATAAGACCAGTGGTGGCAACACTGCAAGATATTAAAGATTTTATTAATAAATATTTTGGCCCTTTATACTCGGCAAAAGAAGCAATAAAAGAGATTGTAATTGAGAAAAAGGAGGAGAGCACAAAAGAATTGGAAGTTGCTGCGCAAGAAGCTCCTATAGTTAAATTGGTTAATTCTGTAATTGGAGAGGCAATAAAACAGAAAGCTTCTGATGTTCACTTTGAGCCCCGACGAGAAAATATGCGCATTCGTTTCCGTATTGATGGAGTGCTCTATGAGAAAATGACAGTTCCTAAAGAACTTCAGGCAGCAGTAATCTCCCGCATTAAAATTATCTCGGGTATGGATATTGCCGAGAAAAGAAAACCTCAAGATGGAAGAATGAGTATATCAGGCGAAGGGAAAGAATATGATATTCGTGTCTCTACTCTTCCGGATATTTTTGGAGAAAAAGTTGTATTGAGATTATTAGATAAAGAGAGTATCATTCGTTCCTTAGAAAGTTTAGGAATGGATAAAAGGCAGTTAGAATTGACAAAATTTCTAATTTATCAGCCTTATGGGATGATTTTAGTTACTGGTCCTACAGGAAGTGGAAAAACAACTACTTTGTATTCCGTGCTTAATATTTTAAATGATGAGACAAGAAATATCGTTACTGTTGAGGATCCGGTAGAGTATGAGTTAGATGGGGTAAATCAGACAGCGATAAATGTGCGTGCAGGATACACTTTTGCTACCGCAATCAGGCATATTTTGCGTCAAGACCCGGATGTAATCATGGTGGGTGAAATAAGAGATTTGGAAACAGCTGAAATTGCGATTCAGGCAGCCTTAACCGGACACTTAGTTTTATCTACTCTACATACCAATACTTCTGCGGGAGCCATCACACGTCTTTTAGATATGAATGTAGAGCCGTTTTTAATCAGTTCTTCAGTAATTGGGGTGATTGCTCAAAGGCTTGTAAGAAAATTATGCCCATTTTGCAAAAAAGAATATGAACCTACGCAGAAGGTGAAAGAGAGAATAAAAGAATTAATGCCCCAGATGAAAGATTTTACCTTAGCAAAACCGGGAGGATGTGAGGATTGTTTTAATATTGGGTATTTAGGAAGAATTGGAATATTTGAAATGTTTAAGGTAGATGAGGAAATAAGAACATTGGTTTTAGAAAGAGCTACAGAACAAAAAATTATGGAATCAGCGATATCTAAAGGAACAGATACACTTCAGATTTCCGGATTAAAGAAAGCAATTGATAAGATTACCTCCCTTGAGGAGGTTATGCGAGTAACATTTATGGAGATAATTTAGGAGGGAATATGCCTTCATTTATTTATAAAGTTAAAGATGAAACAGGAAAAATTTTCTCAGGAGTTCTTGAAGCAGATAATGTCCGTGCTTTAAGAAAGAAACTTCATGATTCAGGATATTATGTAATTTCTGTAACTTTAGCTAAAGAGGAAAAAAGATTACCTTTCTTTGAGAAAAAAATCAATTTAGATACTTTACTTCTTTTTACCCACCAGTTATCCTCGATGATTGAAGCAGGTATGCCTATACTTATGAGTTTAAATATTTTATGGCGAGAGATAGACCACCCTAAAATGCAGGTAGTAATTAGTCAGATAAGAAATAAATTAAGTGAAGGAAAAAGTCTATCAGAGGCAACAGAAGAATTTCCTGATGTTTTTCCTGTAATGTATAGAGCTCTTCTTAAAGTAGCTGAAACTGGAGGTGGTCTGGCAATTATTCTTAAGAAATTAACACAGTATTTGGAAAAACAGAGAGAATTTATTACAAAGGTAAAAAGAGCACTTACTTATCCTTTAATTGTAATTGGTGTTGCTGTTGTGGTGGTAATTCTTATGCTTACTCTTGTAGTTCCCACCTTTCAGAGAGTTTTCAGACAGATAAATGTTGAGTTGCCTTTTCTTACTCAATTGATAATAAATATTTCTAAAATAATGCGCACATTTTATTTCTGGTTGGCTCTTATTGGTATTGTTGCTCTGCTTATTTTTGTTTATAAACGTTTGAGAAAAAATCCAAAAACAAGTCTTGCCATTGATCGGCTAAAGCTAAAACTACCAATTGTAGGTAAAATTTTTTATCTTGCTTCCTTAGGAAGATTTACCCGTTCTTTAAGCTTACTTGTGGGAGGAGGCCTTCCTATTGCTGAAAGTATGGATATTGCTTCTCAAACCGTAGTAAATAAAGAGATAGAAACTTCCTTAGATTGGGCAAAAAGAAGGATTGTTGAAGGAGTAGCTTTAAATGAAGCTTTAAGAGAGGCAAAAACCTTTCCCGCAATTTTGGTTGAGATGATTGCGGTAGGTGAGCAAAGCGGAACACTGGCAGAGATGCTTGAGAGAGTTGCTACACATTTTGAAGAAGATTTAGATTCAAGGATTTCAAGGTTTTTAACTATGCTTGAGCCTTTATTAATCGTTTTTGTGGGAGGGATTGTAATTTTTATTCTTCTCTCTATCTATTTGCCTATATTTAAATTATGGGGAGCATTAGCTCAACGTTAATGAAAACGTTTGCAAAAAAATACTGAAGGATATTGTTTTTGGAAGAATAATATGTTATAAAGATGTGGTGTGGAAAATAAAAGGAGGTGTAAGATGAGAAGGGGTTTTACATTGGTTGAGTTGTTGGTGGTACTTGTAATTATTGGGATTTTGGTAGCAGTGATTTTGCCGGCAAGTTTGCGTGCTATAAAGCAAGCCAATACAAAAAAGTGTGCCTCCAATATCCGCAGTATTGATACCGCTATTCAGATGTGTTATTCAGAGACCCGTGATTGGTCACAGTGTAATACGATGGCTTTATTAGCAAATGGTTTATACTTTCCTGATGAGGATGGAGATGGAGTAGGTGATTGTCCTAATTGTCCTTTTGCAGGAGATGGTGATGCCCCTGCGGATTGTGATGATTATAATATTGTTGCATATGATAGTGATGGTGATGGGGCAAATGATTCTTATCATTGTGATAGAACAGGTCATTTTTCTATTCCAGCGAACTGGCCTAGTAAACATGATTAAGGAGGAAGATGAGCCTTTTAAGTATTGGAATAGGAAACCAAGAAATTTATTACACTTTGCTAAAGAAGAAAGAATTGTTTCTTGGGAGAGAGCCTTTATCTGAAATTACTTCCTCCGCCTTTGCTCAATTGATAGAGAAGATAATTGAAGAAAATAATATAACTCCTTCAAAGATTTTCTTCTCTATATTTCGCGATGATGTATTAGTCCATCAGCTTACTTTACCTAAGATGAGTAAAGCAGAGGCGGAGGAGGTGATTTTAGGAGAGGTGGAAAAAATTCCTTCTTTTTCAGGTAAAGATTTTGATTATGTTTATTCCCTTTTTGATATAGATAATAAAAAATCAAGAGTAATTTTTTCTGCTGTTTTTCAGGATATTATAGATACGATTATTGAGACAGCAAAATTAATAAAAAATGTATCCTTGGAAAATATAGAGGTTGTTCCTTTAAACATTCTCACTCTTTTATATAATCTGACTCCTACCAATAGTGATGAAGCATTAGTAGTATTAGATGAAAAGGTGAGTCATGTGATGGTGTTTTTTAACCGGGGATGTAAGCTTTTTTATACTGCCGGAGTAGGAATCAGTGATTTTTTCTTTAAAGGAAAGATAGATAATTTAAGTTTTTCTAACTGGATAGAGGAGTTAAAGCGAATATTTAAATCGTATTGTATGGAGTATAAAAAAGAGGATGTAAACAGAGTATGGTTAGTTTGGGATGAGAATAAAGCTCCTTTATTAGACCAGCTTCTCTCTAAGGAATTAGGCAAGGAAGTAAAAAGAATAGATGTATCAGCATTAATTGATGTCTCTTTAAAAGAAGAACTTAATCCTATTTATATAGGAGTAGTTTCACCAATCGTTTCTTATCTTAAAAATTATCGTAGTGAGTTTCATTTTGAAAGATTTTTGAGGGAGATAAAGGTAAAAAGAGTGGCAAAAAAGGGAGTTTTATTTTTGTTAATATATTCTTTAGTAGTGGGGGGTATTCTGGGGAGTTTGATCTTTACATTTTTTACAAAGACGATAAAAGAGAAGAAAAATTTAGAAAGAATGGAAGCAAAGATAAAGAGATTGAAGAGAAAAACCGAGGAGTTAAAAAAGAAAAGGGATGAGTATAAAAAGATAAAAGAAAGGCTTCTCAGGCAAGCTTTTTATGTAAGACAACTTAATCGCATTCCTTGGTCAAGAGTATTTGGAGAGGTGGCAGAGAATCTACCTGAGGGTATTGCTTTAAATTCCTTTAATGTATCTGAGTCAGGAAAAGTAGAGTTCAAAGGGGAGGCTTTAAAAATTGATGTGATTGCCAAGCTTATGCGTCGTCTTGAACATTTAACGGTGATAGAGAAACCCCGCTTTGATTTTTTAAGAGAAGCTAAGATAGAAGAGAAGAAGATTTTCAATTTTGGAATTCTGGCTAATTTAAAAAGAGAAAAAGAGAAGATAAATGAAAAAAAGTAAGTTAGAACCAAAACAGATAAAAACCCTGTTTGTTTTGATAGGATTGTTTTTTACTTTCCTTTTAGGTTTTTTTACTTATTATGAATTTTCTATTTATTTAAAAGTAAAAAAGAAGATAAAAACACGTCAATTTTATCTTTCTCGTCTTGAGGAAGATTTAAAAAATTTCAAGTCTTTTATAAAAAAATATGAAGAAGAGAAAGCCCGCTTTGCTAAACTGCTTTTAAAAAAAAGAGATATTCCTGCATTTTTAGAGAAAGTCTCCCTTTTTGCTAAAAAAAGTAAAGTGAAAGTTGTCAGCTTAAAAACAGGAAGGTTTTCCCAAGTAAAGGTTAGCAAAGAGATGGGTTCTCTTCCTGACCTGACAAAGAAAAGATTGGGATTGAAGAAGAAAGAGAAAGAAGAAAAAGTTGTTTTATCTTATCTTCCTATTAAGGTACATGTTGAAGGAAATTTTTCTTCAATAATAAACTTTTTAACTTTTTTAGAAGGATATCGACAATTGCTTACTTTAACGGATGTGAAGATTAAACGAAAAGATTATCCTGTTTTAGATTGTAGATTTGTTTTAAAAATTTATAGTTTAAAAGAATGACGAAAAAGTATTACATTTTAATTTTTGTTTTCTTTATGATAGTAAGTATAAGTGGATGTAAGAAAATAAAGAAGATTATTCCTCAACGAGCTAAAAAAACTGCTGTAGTTCCTAAAGTAGAAAGTGTTGAGTTGGCAGAGATAATTATGCGTCCTAAACCTTACTCTTTTGAGGCAAAAGATCCTTTCAAGCCTTTAATAGGAGGAATTCCGCAAATAGCAGGAATAGATGTAAGGTTAGATTTAAATTTACGTGGGATAGTAAATTTGGGCGGGGAAAGGGTTGCTTTAATAGAAACTCCTTCTAAAGTAGATGTATTTAGAGAGAAAGATAGAATCGCAGGGTATACAATAGAGAATATCTATCCTGATGAAGTTGTGTTAAAAAAAGATAATAAAAATGTAGTAGTTTTGAAAATAAGGAGGTGAAAAATGAGGAAAATAATTTCTATTAGCTTATGTATATTGCTTTTTTTAATCTTTCCTTTATCTATTCTTAAAGCAAAAGATTACAAAGAAGAAGATTTACTTAAAGAAAGTGATAAGATTGAGAAGGAAATCGATAAACTTTTAGAAGAAATAAAGACTTTGCCTAAACCAAAACCGGTTTCTCAAGAAATTTCCTCTGCCTTTGTCACTCAAGTTATTACTCCTGTAGAGATTGCACAGACTTTAATACCTGCTTCCAAACGCAACAAAAGGATAACCCTTAACTTTGATAAAGCAAATTTAGAGGATGTTTTAAGAACGATCGGGGAAGCAATAGGGATTAATGTTTTGCTTGATCCAGCACTTAAAGGAAAAAAGGTTGATTTACATCTTAAAAATATTCCCATTGAGGAAGCATTGAGTTTGCTTTATAACGCTTATGATTTAGGTTCTTATCGGGTAGGAAATTCTTTATATGTATCTTCAAAAGAAAAAATAAAAAAACAGACTTTAGTGACCAAGATGATTAAACTGAAAAATTTAAGTGCTAAAGAAGCAGAGGAATTGATCAAAGATTTAGTGGAAACAATAAATGTTAGCGAAGAGACAAATACTTTAGTAATAGTGGGAAATCCAGAAGATATCAGTAAAGTAGAAAAGATTTTAAAGAAAGCAGATATTCCTCAACCTCAGGTAATTTTAGAAGCAAAAGTTATTGAGATAAACAGAGATGCTTTAAAGGAATTAGGAATTGACTGGTCAGATGCTCTTACTTTTAATTTTCAGGAAAGCAAACGACCAACATCCTTAGAGAGTGAGGAAACTTCCTTAGGAGGACCTTTTAGGGTTTATCGGCTTGCACGCACAGCTTTACAATTCGATGCTATTATAAAGATGCTGGAGAATGAAAACAAAGCAAAAGTATTGTCCAGCCCTCGAGTATCTACTTTAAATAATAAAGAAGCAGAGATTTTTGTAGGAGATAAAGTCCCCTATACAGTTACATTGGTAAGTGGAGGAACAACTACCACCGAGGTAAGATTTATTGATGCTGGGATTCGTTTAAAAATAACTCCTTCGATTATTGAGAAAGATTTTGTTGTGATAAAGGTAGAGCCTGAGGTAAGCTATATCTATGCCTGGCGTGGGCCACAGGATCAATATCCCTGGGTAAAAACGAGGCAAGCCACCGCCTATGTAAGGGTAAAAAACGGACAACCTTTTGTTTTGGGAGGACTTCTTAATAAGGAGGACAAGAAAAATTTATATAAAGTTCCTCTATTTAGTGATATTCCTTGGCTGGGAAATCTTTTTAAATATGAAAAACATACTGTTTATGATTCAGAGTTAATTATTACTGTTGTCCCTACAATTGTTAGTGGGGAGTTTTAAAGTGTGAAAAGTTTTAAAAAGGCGTATTACGGAGATGAAAACAAATAGAAAAAAGGAGAATTTTACATTAGTTGAGGTTATCTTAAGTATTCTTATCATCTCTCTCATTGCTGCTGCAGGTTATTTTTCTTTTGTTGTTTTGCAGAGAGCAACCGAAGATGCTCATAATCGCAGTTTAGCCGTAGCTTTAGCTTTAAAGAGTGAGGAGGAATTAAGAAGAATAGCGCAGAGTAATTTTGATAGTTTGGATTCTGCTGATGTTAAAAATAAATTTGATAGTTTTTCTGATTCGGTGAATTTTCCTCAATTTACAAGAACACTAAGTGTTTCTCCTTTTGCAGGAAGCACAGAGATAAAAAGGGTAGAGGTGACTATAAGTTGGAATGAACGGGGAAGAACACGCAATTATAATTATTCCTTTCTTCTTTCCCGTCCTCCTCTCCCTTTACCTGCCGATATCTGTGGCAGAGTCTTTGATAAAAATACCAACAATCCTATTAATGGTGTAACGGTAAAAATAACCTGTGCTACAAAGCCTTCGCTTTCTTACGAGCATATAACAGGAACTGTAGGATGTAGTGGTGTTGATTGTAGCAGTGGAGGAGGATATACTTTTGCTAATGTTGATCCTACTACAGGAACGCGCACATTTAATCTTTATCCTAATGAATGTAATATTTGGAACCTTTCTGTTTTGGAGAGTTCAAAGTATTATAAATATGACCATCCCAACCCCATAACTATTTTTTCAGGAAGGGAAATCCAAGTTCCTGATATTTATTTAACTCCAAAACCTCAAGCCGCTCATATCAAAGTAAGTGTTATAGATAAGGAAAGTGGAAATCCTTTAGCTTCACTTTTAAACTTATATCAGGATGGTATTCGTAAAAGTGATAAAGATAAATGGGCTCCTGCAGATTGGAAAATAGAATTTGAGAAGGGAGTGAGTAAAAAATGTTTCACAGTTATAACTGGTCATCAGGATTATTACTATCCTTACCGCTACAATAAACATTGTGGAGATTTCTGTGATCCTGAGGGCTGGGGTAAAAGTTATAACTATCGTGGTTGGTCATCAGCAGTAGTACAAGAAGATGGAAGCGTGATTTGTGGTAATCCCTGGGAGGGTTCTGAAGCGACAGATAGAATATGCGTAACTCCAGGCTCTACTGTTAATATCACTATCCCTTTAGTTGAAGTCCCCACAGCCACTCTTAAAGGATATATAAAGACTGAAGGGGGAGAAAAGGTGGCAAATGCAACTATATATGTATATTGGCATTCATGGGGTTGGTGGACAAGTACAAACTCTGACTCAGGTGGCCATTACCAGATAGAGATACCCGCTGCTCAGGAGTTATTTCCGGATGATGTAGGTCATTATTTAATAATTAGGGTATATGGGAAAGTTGGACAGGGTTGTTGTGATGAAGAGATAAATTCTAGTATAAGCGAAAAGGTAGGACCTGTATGGAGAGGCGATGTTATAGACAGAGATTTTGTTCTCCCAGGCACAATACAGAAATGTGGAGATGTAAAAGGTTATATTTATGATGGAAAGACAGGTAATCCTGTTAGTGGAGCAAGAGTAGAAGTAGCCGGTAGAAGTGAAAATAGTGATAGTAGTGGTTTTTATCATTTTAAATGTGAAGATTCTTCCTGTCCTTGCAAACCCGGTGGTTCTACTCCCAGTTATAAATGTTGCCGTCTTCCTACAGGGAAAAGAGAAGTAATAGTAAGAAAAAAAGGAGATTATTATCCTTTCTCAAGCTATTATTGGTGGCGTTATGATTGGGTAGATGGAATACGACTTCGCAGTGGATATTTTTACAATCAAAGTTTTATTCCGGAAGTAAATATTCTTAACAAGCAGACAGTAAGTTACGATGTTAATCTATGGCCTATTGGATGGGGAAAAATTATAGGACATGTTAAAGATGCAAACACAGGAGCAGATATTAAAGGAGCAAAAGTTACCCTTACTCTTCAGGCAGGTATAGGAAAAAAGATTGCCACTACTGATGTAAATGGAAATTTTCAATTTAATAAGGTAATTGAAAGCTGGCCTCCTCCTTCTCTTCCAGCCACTTCTTATTATAATCATACTATACGCAAACACTCTTTAAAAGTAGAGGCATCAGGCTATTATGCAGTAACAATAAATAATATTGCTTTAAATGATGGACAAATTTTAAATTTAGGAGATATTACTCTTACTCCAGAAGGAAGTTTATAAAAAAAGATGAGAGAAAAAAGACTGTATTTGGTAAGATGTTTTACTTTAGTAGAGATGGTTGCTGTCTTAGGCATTATTGGTATCAGCTCTATTATTTTTTACCAAACATTTATCTTTAACTGGTCTGCTTTGGAAAGAGAGATTGCCCGTATAGATTTAGATTTAGAGGCAAACCAAATTGTAGAACAAATCTCTTTTGATGTAAGAGTAGCTGCAGGCAAGACCATATCTGCAGGAGGAGATACTTTACAGCTCACGTATCCTTCTGGTAACCTGACTACTTATAGATTCCTTCTTAATCCCACTACAGGAAAAAATGAGCTTCAGATGATAAAAGGAGGGGTCACCACAACTCTTTCCCAAAATGTAGATTTGGCTAATTCAAATTTTCAGGATAATGGGGAATCTGTAATAGTAAATTTAACTTTAGTAAGAGAACTTTTTGGGATAAAAAGAACACAGATTATAGTAAGACGAAATATAGAGATATTTTTGCGTAATTTATGAGAAAAAGTTTTGCTTTAATATTAGCTATTCTTATAATGTTTTTTTTGGCAACTCTTTTAGGAGTAGCCTTCTTAAGGTCTAATATTCAACTTCGTGAAATTGAGATAAGAAGAGCATCTCTTTATGCTTTTTATGCTGCTGAGTCAGCTATAGAGAGAGCAGTATTTGAATTAAGAAGAGATAGAAACTGGCGAAATGGTTTTGGAGATGAGAATCATCCTGTCTCTTTAACCTTGGCTGATGGGACAGTTGTAGGTTTCTATTGGATAGATGCTGATGGAGCAGATGATACTTCAGGAACTCCAGATGATGAGATTCAGAATGGTGGTGCTTTCGGTACATGGCCACAGACTCTCTGGGTTACCGCTCATGGACAGGATGCAACCAGAAGAATAACCCGAATTATCCGTGCTCGTATAGCTACCCAGAGCCCTGCAGAATATTTTGTATCTACCCCTCGAGATTTAGTAATAGGAGGAGGAGCCAATATTACAGATAGTGATTTATTGGGAAGAAATGTTGTTTTTCAACCCACTGCTCCTATAAATATAAATGGAGGGAAGGTATATTATATATTCAATATAGATAATGAAGATGATGCCAATGTTCATGTAGATGCGGATAAAGATGGAGTTGAGGAAGAAACTCCTGATGATATACAACAAGTTCCTCCTATAACTTTCCCTTCCTTAGATTTAAGCTGGTATAAAAGTCTTTTTGATTTTGATGGTGATGGAAATCCTGAAGAGTTTTATGATCTTGATGGAGACGGAACTTCTGAGCCTACAGGTTATTATAGTAGTAGCCAGACTATATCAGGAACAATTGATCACGACCTACCCAACTATCAAGGGCTCATCTTTGTAGATGGAGATGCGCATATTTCAGGTAATGTTACTCAATCTATGCATATTGTTGCCTCAGGTAATATCTATATAGAAGGAGATATCACCTGTAGTGGTACAGCCCAGATAGGGCTTTCTGCAAAAAAAGATGTGATTATTCCTTATAGTGCAGGGAACCCAGATATTAAGATTGAGGCTTATATTTTTGCTGATGGGGGAAGATTTATTGCAGAAAAAGGCATCAATCCTAAAGGCACACTTACATTTAAAGGAGCAATTACTGTAAGAGGGAAAGAAGGAGAATCTACTAGTGTGGCTCTTAATATCTATCCTCATAGAAATTATAGGTATGATTCAGATCTTAGTAGTAATCTCACTATTCCCTTCATAAGCTTTATCGCCAATATAATAGAGTGGGAAGAAATTAAATAATTTTTATGCCTAAAATAATTTTTTTAGGAACCGCAGCTAGTGTTCCTTCGCCCTTGAGAGATAATACCTCCTTAATCTTTATCTATAAAAAAGAGGTTATTCTTATAGATTGCCCAGGAAGTATTCATTTTAAATTGCTTAAAGCAGGTCTTGATTTTAAAAAGATAAAAAATATTATTATTACTCATCAGCATCCGGACCATTTTTATGGAATAATTGGTTTAATTCATGCTCAAGGATATTTAAACGATTCTCTTAATATATTTACTAATCAACCTACAATTAATCTTTTAAAAAATTTGATAAAAAAACTTAATTTGGATGAAAAAATTTATCCTAAAATTAAATTTTTCAATGTTTTTAAAAAAAGATTTTTCTATGGAAGCAAAAATTTTAAAATTAAAGCAATTTTAAATTCTCATATTAAAGATTCATTTGGGATAAAGATATTAATCAAAAACAAAAAGTCAATTGTTTATAGCTCAGATACTTCTTTTTCTCAAAACATTATAGAAGAAGCAAAAGGATCTGATTATCTAATTCATGACTGCACTGCTTCTTCTTTTTACTTTGGGAAACACCCTCAACTTTATAAGATGCATACCTCCGCAGAACTATTAGTAAAGATTGCTCACCAAACAAAAGCTAAAAAAATTATCCCTATCCACTTTCTTCTTTTAGAAAAGGAAGAAGAAAAAAGAATAAGAAAAGAGTTAAAACCTATAAGGAATAGATTGTTTTTCCCCAAGGATTTCTCTGTAATTTCTCTATAGAATAGTAGATATCGCAGAAACTAAAAATCTAAAGTTACCTCTCCCCAAAAAAATAACTTTTTCTTAAATGCAACAACTATCCCCCAAAGAAAAGGAATTTTTTTTGCTTCTCTAAGTATTCTGTAAATATCTCTTTCTTTTTTTATTCGATTAGAAAAGGCGGTGGCAAAAGCATCTGCTAAAATAGAGTCAGAAGCAACTATGGTTACAAGATCTGCATCTCCAAAATTTAAACTATGTCCAATCTTAGAAGATGAAGAGGCTATCCCAAAAGGTTTCTCTTTCTTTTTTAATTTAATGGTTATAAAAGAAGGAGAAAAATTCTCTCCCAAATATAGCCCAATTTTTTTATCTTCATTTATCTTAAGGAATAAATCTCCTCCATTTTCGATGATGACTTCAGAACATATTTTAGCTAAATTATTACCTACATACCAGCTTATTGCTCCCGCAACCGTCGAAAAAGGTCCCACTCCTGCTTTAGTCGAGGAAAATATCATATCTTTAACTATTGAGGGAGCTTGTTTATCTATATCTATAGGAACAAGAGAAGAGAAAAAAGAAGGATTAGTTTTTATATAAGAGGCAACCTCCTCATAATAATTTTTTACTATCTTCCTGACTTCTTCTTTATCTAAAGCTTTATCCGTGGAAATAAAAAGATCTGTCTCCTTATAACTTATCTCAAAAGAAAACTCCTTTTTACAGAAAAGTCGATAGAATCGTTCTTCATACTTCATCTTAAATATTTAAGAACCACGATTTTGGTAGGATAATTTAACTCCTGTTTTTTTATCTCCAGAACTTCTTTTTCTTCAACATTTTCTTTTCCTTCCAAAAATTTTTCCACTCCATCAATGCTGAATCCTAACTTAGGAGTTTTATAGTGCATAGGAATAGCAATCTTAGGTTGGATTTTATCTATAAGCTGACTAGCCTCCTTAGCGTCAATAGTAAATGTTCCTCCCACAGGGATAAGGGCAATATCAATATCCTTTAACTTATCATAATCTAATTCTAAAGTTCCCAAATCACCAAAATGAGCAATTTTTATATCCTCAATTTCTATTATGAAAATTAAATTTTTACCACGCAAGGCTCCCTTTTCTTTATCATGAAAACTTAAAAGTGCCTTAAGTTTCACTCCTTTCTCTTCAAATTCTCCTTCCTTATCAAAGATTTTAGCTTTTCTGAACTCCTGAGTATAATTGTGGTCAAAATGCTGGTGTGAGACAGTTACTATATCCGGATCAATTCCAATGGAATCATAGCCAACAGTTTGGTCATAAGGATCGGTAATAATTTTTGTTCCTTGAGAGGTCTCCATCAAAAAACAAGCATGCCCTAACCAGCTTATTTTCATTTTACCTCCTTTCTTAAGTTCAAAATTTCCTTTACTGCTTTAAGGGGATTTTTTCTCTTAATTATCGGTCTTCCCATTACAAAAAAATCTACTCCTGCATCTTCTGCTTCTTTAACTGTTGCTACTCTTTTTTGATCATCATTAGTTTTTTTGGTGCGAATTCCTGGAGTAATTGTAATAAGCGAAGGAAATTTTTCTTTAATTTTTTTTACCTCCCACACACTGCATACTACCCCGTCCAATCCTGTCTCATAAGCAATTTCAGCCAGGTTTAATACTTCTTCTATTTTTGCCTCTTGAGAGGTTAATACAGTCACCCCAATGATTTTTGTTCTTTTTTTGTTTTTTTTACCTATAATTTCTTTAAATCTTAAAATATTTTCTTTTCCCATTTTAAGATGAAGGGTAAATCCCCATAACTTTTTTTTAAAAATTATTTTTGCTGCTTCCGCCACGGTATTAGGAATATCAAAAAATTTTAAATCTAAAAATACATCCACGCCTTTCTTTATCAACCAATCAATAATTTCTGGCCCAAAAGCAGTATAAGCAATCAGTCCAACTTTGAATTTTTTTACTACAGGATAAAGAGAATTAACAAGAAATTTCAGTTTTCTTTTATCTGATATATCTAAGGCAACAATTAATTTATCCTCAAGCATAAAGGAGCTTTCCGATGATTTCTTTTATATCTTTTATTCTTTTCTTTTTTAAATATGAGGTTATTCCCAAAGCAATTTCTTTAGCAATATTAGGATTTGACAAAACCGCTGTTCCTATACTTACATAATGGGCTCCCACAAGAAAAAATTCTAAAGCATCCTGCCATCTGCTTATTCCTCCTCCTCCAATAATGGGTATTTTTAAAGATTGGGCAACTTTGTAAACACAATAAAGAGCAAGAGGTTTAATTGCTCCTCCAGAATAACCTCCAAATTTTTCTCCCAAAAAAAACCTTTGATTTTCTACATCTACCGCTATCCCCAAGTAAGTATTTACCAAAGACAATACATCTGTTCCTGCCTCATACGCTTTTTTGGCAACTTTGGTAATATCTTTTACTTGGGGAGTTAGCTTAATAATTAATGTTTTTTTTGTCTTCTCTCTTATTGCTTTAACAATTTTATAAGTCAATTTTTCATCCTGTGAGATAATTTTTCCTTTTATATTAGGACAGGAAAGATTTAATTCAATAGCGAAAATATCTTTTATTTTATCAAGTTTTTTTGTTATCTCTACAAATTCATCCAAATTTTTACCGGCAATACTTACAATAAAAGGTATGTTTAATTTTTTTATAAGAGGCAATTTTTCTTTTAAGAATATATCCAATCCTGGATTTTCCAAACCAATAGAGTTAAGCACCCCACAGTCTAACTCAATTATTCGGGGAGGTCTGTTTCCTTTTTTAGGATGAAGAGTGATTGTTTTCGTTACAAAAGCACCAACAAAATTAAAATCAACAATATCTTTAAATTCTACTCCATACCCAAAAGTTCCTGAGGCATAAATTATGGGATTTTTTAGTTTTTTTTCTCCTAATGTTACCCCCAAATTAATTCTCTTCACAATTTTTACAATTTATTTTTTAATAAGTTACTTAACTTTTTCATTTCCCCCAAATCATCTTTAAAGCTACACCTAAAAGGAATAATCCAAAAATTTTCTTAAGTAAATTATCCGAGATTTTATGTGCCAGTTCTGCCCCAAAATAACCTCCAATAAAAAATCCTAAACAGACAAAAATAGCGATAGGAAGATTTACATTGCCTTCTTTATAGTATTTTAATGCCGCAAGAAGTCCAATAGGAGGAACCATTATCGCTAAGGTTGTTCCCTGAGCTTGATGTTGAGTAAATCCTAAAAGATATACTAACAGAGGTATAAGAATTGTTCCTCCTCCAATACCTAAGAAACCACTCAATATTCCGGCAATAAGCCCCATTATTAAAAAGAATAAAAAATTTTGCACATCTCCTCCTTTTTAGAAACTGGGCTCAATACAAAAAGTTTTATATTTAAAAGAATTTTTAAGCCCTCCCCTGATAAAATAAAGATTAGTCAGATATTTTATCTTTGCAAACTCTCTCCATTTATTATAAGGTTCAATGTTGAAAGCACTTTTAAAGTATTTAAAGACAAAATAGAGAAAAAGAAAAAGGTTTGCCCAGCTGAAAAATCTAATCCAGAAGGATAAAGAGAATATCCATTGAAGAATAAAAAATAAAAGAAAAAGTGCTCCAAAGATATGCATAAGGTGAAAATTGCCAATATAGATAAATCCTTTTATAGGAAAAGTGAAGCGAAAAACTGGATGATTGGGATATTTGCCAATAAATTGAAAAATAATCTCCATAAAGGATTCAGCGTGTTTGGAAAGCAAAGGAGGATGTGCCTCACCATAGCTTTTCCACACCTTAAGCAGAGATTTTAAATCTGCCCGATGCATATGATCTACACTTGCCTGAGGCAAAAAGTAAAACTTCCACCCCTTTTTTCTTACTCGCAAACCTAAATCAATATCTTCTCCTGTAGGCAAATCCCAAAATTTTCTTTCTACTGAATCTAAAGCCTCTTTTCTATAAGCAACATTGGCGGTAACAAAAAAATAAGCGTTATGACCACAGATTTCGGTAGGATAGTGAGGGATGTAATTCTCTTTATCAGGAAAATATCCTTCTTCTAAATTCCCATAACGCCATGCTACACGATTAAATCCAAAAGCCTGGCAATAAATCTCAATTAAATTATTAGGGTCTACTTTTAAAGTAAAAATTTCGCCTCCCACAGCACCAATTTTTTCATCTTTCTCAAAAATTTTTAGCATTTTATAAATCCAGTCTGAGCAAGGAGCACAATCTCCATCAGTAAAAAATACAAAATCTCCTCTTGCTTTTTCCAGTGCTTTTGTGCGTGCAAAACCGGGGGAGGGGCAATCAGGAATTTCAATTAATTTTATATAATTTCTTTCTCTCTGGTAGTTTTTAATAATAGAGACAGTTTTATCTTTACTTCCTCCATCGGCAAAAATTATCTCTAATTTATTGCGAGGATAATCTATTTTGTTTAGATATTGAAAAGTTTTCTCAATAGTTCTTTCCATATTCTTTACCGGAATAATAATAGAAACAAATCTTTCCATCTCGCCTCCTTACTTAAAATATCTCTTTTAAATTAAAAACAGGACCATCTTTACACACTCTTTTATACCCTTCTTTTGTGGATGTTACGCATCCCAGGCACGCTCCCACCCCACATCCCATAAATTGTTCTAATGAGGCAAAGGCTTCTATGTGAGGAAATCTTTTCAAAAGTTGAGCTAAATTATATAACATTGAGTTTGGCCCACAAGCATACAGTTTTAGGGGAGAAGAAAGATTTAAAGAAGAAATTTCTTTCTCTAAAAGTTCTACCACATCTCCTTTAAATCCTTCTGAGCCATCTTGAGTAGCGACAAAAATTTTAAATCCTAATTTTTTAAATTCTGACAAAGTAACAAGTTCTTTTTTACTTTCTGCTCCAAAAAAAAGAAAACGCAATCCCTTTTCTATTCTTTGAGCTAAAAAAAGCAAAGGAGCAATACCAATTCCCCCGGCAACTAAAATCACTGATGCAGAAGGATAAATTTTAAATCCTTTACCTAAAGGCCCTAAAATATCTAAGAAATCTCCCTTTTTATATGTAGAAAGAATTTTTGTTCCCTTCCCTTTTACTTTGAAAAGAATAAAAATGTTTTGGCCTTCTATTTTATGGATACTAAACGGCCTTCTTAAAATTGTAGAATTTATTTTAAAATGAAGAAATTGCCCGGGTTCACTTTTTTTAGCTAAATAGGGAGATTTAAAACTTAATCTATAAATTTTATGATTTAATTTTTTAATTTCTTCTACTTGTGTTTTCAATATTTTCATTGTTTACTGATAATACTATACAATAAAAAAAGATTTGTCAATCATTTAAATACGTGGAGTTTACCCATTTTTTTCAAGTATCCATAAATGATAGAAGAAGTTGTTTAGGTTCTATCTTATAAGTTTTCTTATCTTGAGAGCATTTCCATTTA